>FRDC01003728.1_pt1 | contig 151458 bp, 262 predicted proteins | sample 1106171 | NCBI WGS metagenome assembly FRDC01 (sample SAMEA3930566, study PRJEB13176) | freshwater metagenome | biome: Drinking water system; feature: drinking water; material: water | place: Singapore | collected 2014-12-20 | reverse complement strand
ACCACAAAATGGCTCTTGTTCACCACAATTCTTACATGGTTCTTCCATGGGAATATTGGTTGTTACCCATTAATAAATGTAGCATTACATTATGTTTAATGTATTACCAATTATTCCAGCAACCATGTCTGCATAAATGTCACTTTCTGATGTTTTTATATTGCCTTTGTTGTCATAGAATTTCAAATTATATGTGTCTCGTCCTTCATCTAAAGTAAATTCTATGAATTTTACCATTGCTGGGTTTCTTGGACACTGTAAAACCAGTCCTTTGTCCATCTTGGATATTGGTTTGATTCCACTGTATGCAAAAAATGGGAACCCGTTTAGACGGCTCGCGTTCAACTGAGCCAACATTTCACTTTGAATTGTTTGATTCATACTTACTCTAGGGTAAGCACTCTATATTAAGGTTTCGATTGGGACTTGATGGGATTCGAACCCACATTCTCATCCTTCGCGGGGACGTGCGTTGTCCGTTACGCTACAAGTCCATAGCCTCTAAAGGATTCGAACCCTTGTTTCCCGCTTCAGAGGCGGGCGTGCTTGTCCTCTACACTAAAAGGCTTTTACCATATATCAACTGATCTATATATCAACTGATATAATTTGCGACATGAGGGAATCAAACCCTCACCGTCTCCTCGGCAAGGAGTTATGCTATCACTACACCAAAGTCGCTCATATTGGGCAAAATAATCGCCCTACTTCATATTCATAAAGAATATTACAATTTTGACATCTTACTTCAAGATCATCTATTTTCCGCCTACCTTTAAGAATGTCAAGAAGTAATCCTTTTCTAGATTCTCTTTCTTTACGTCCTCCGCCATTTTTATGGTTAATTGTTAAAATTCTGATGTCTGTTATTTTACATTTGACACAAAAACACCCGCCCAACATTTCAAATACTCGTTGTTTTAAAATCCACCTATATTTTCTTTGTGCTTTTTTATTGGCTTCTCGATAAAACTTATTTGGTGGGTGTTCATGATGATATTTTTTCATATATCGTTCTCTTTTTTCAAGATCTCTATAAATCATATTTTAAATATAATTTAGTGCTATATTAACATAGAGATGATAGAACTATAGATCATGAAGGATTCGAACCCTCGATTGCGATTTCAAAGACCGCCGTGCTTGTCCACTACACTAATGATCTTTTACCTGTTAGTTGTTAATCGTATTAACTGTTAATTTGATTAACACTTAACAATGCGGTTGACGAGAATTGCACTCGCATCACCAACTTGGAAGGCTGGTATGTTAACTGTTGATCACCACAACCGCGCTAATCATCATGAGCTAAATCATCAAGTAATTTAGCATATTTTTTGATTAACATTTTATTTATTTTTCTATCTTTTGGAGACATACGCCGTAGGAAGGATTCGAACCTTCATGCCCCTTGCGGAGCAACAAGTTAGCAACTTGTCTAGAGTACCAATCTCAATCCACGGCAAAGGTCTTTTGTTGGGATTCGAACCCAATCCTTTCGGGTTCACAGCCCGCTATGCCACCTTTACACTACAAAAGACACAAGAGATGGAATGTTTGTATGTGGTTAACGCTTTAACCCATATCCATCTAGCGTTATTGGAATAGCTGGAATCGAACCAGCGCCAAGGACTTATAAGGCTCCTAATGCTACCTTTACACCATACTCCAGATGTGCGTGTGCGATAACTTTGGGGGTCGTCTTCCCTTTCGGTTTTTTATCCAAGATCTGCTTGGGCACGCGTCGGGGTTGGGAGGACTCGAACCTCCACTATACGCGCTTCCAAAGCGCGGTGACTATCCATTGCCGACAACCCCATGTGGTAACTACCCCGAATACATTCGAAGGACGATGGTCAAATACAAGAAAATGGTTTAGTTGTAAATTAGGCTTTTAGCCTTGTTCACTAAATTGACTATGTATCATCGGGCTACCAGAGCCACCAATACTTGCACCCCACTCGTCACCAAAACCAAATCCACGATCTGGTCGCGGTGCTGGACTAATTGGGCCTGCATTACGGCTAATGCCGCCTCCACCTATAAATGCAGTGTTTGCACCAATTGAATTTAGTACATAGTACATGGTATGATTACGAACCACCGCTTAATAAACGTTGTTATTAGTGATTTTTGAAATATCTTTTAAGTAGATTAATCCAATCATCTGGTTTTTCTTCACCTATACGCGCACTATCAATTAATCCAGTGCTACAAAGTTCTCTCAACCATTCCATTTGTGTTTTTATTTCATTCATGCTGGATAATAACTCACAATAAACTTGGCATCATTAGCACCGCAAACATCACATTTTTCACTACCAACACCAAATGCGCGTCTTTGAACAGTACAAGTTTGATCTTTTGCATTAATGGTATAATCTAACACTTTGAATGTTAAACATTGAAAACAACAATGACCCATAACATGATATAATTTATCTGGAATTTAAACATGATGCATGGGGTGTTATCCTTTCGTCAAGGCATGTCCCATGCAATACACGGGAGGTGATCCAATGTATGGGATTCGTTTATCGGGGTTTCCTAGGTCGCCCGAATGGTTATCCATTCCGATATTTACTCTATGGTAACAGCATTATATTAAGGTTTCGATTATTTACTATATAGAGTCAATTTGGAAGTAACATCATCAGTAAACCCACCATCCACCAATAACTTCCACCTTATTAATTGAAAGTTGCTATTAACATGGAATGTCCAGAACTCGTTAACCCATTTTCTTTTTTCACATGGGTTATTTCGTTCTATGTAATTTGCAACTTGATCATAATTTTTTATTTTATCTTTTACTCTATCCCTAATCATGTCTTCCGCCCATTGTGCAATATTTTGATCTTGTTTGACTTCGGCTTGTTGGATCCAATCATCAATCAATTGTTTTGGCGTATCAAGTAAACCCCTAACCATTGCTGGTAATTCTCCCCACTTTGAAGTTGATCCATGTTGAATAAAATTGGCACCCAACATACTAGAATAAAGTTTGTTATGTGGTGGTATTGGTGTACAACCATTCTGTAAACAATCTAATACCGCCATATTCCAAGTTGCATAACCTTTTGTATTACAAATTGCAAAGTGACTATTTTTAATTAGATAACCATAACTTTCAAATGGAACACGTTGTACCACCACCCATGGATATTTTTCCAAGTTCTTTTTCTCTTTCAAATTTTGATCATCAGTAATCCATAATACAAAATCGTCTCGTTCACTATAAACATCATCTAATATTTTTATCACTTCCCGCCAACCAGTGGTATTGTTTAAGCGATGATTGAATAGGATGATTTTTTTATCTGGTAAATCAATTGGTTTTTGACCAAACTTTGTACCGATTGGTGTAAAATAACTTAGTGCTGGCACCCTATTTGACCATTGTAATCCGTGTTCTTGTCTTGATTGTTCTATTAGTTCTATGGCATACCAAGTATGAAATAGAGATAGATCCGCATTATTGATGCCTTCAATCTGTCTCCAGATAAACCCACCTAATTCTTCCGCGAACTTGGCGCTTTCCTTGCAATCAATCCAATGGAAATAATTGATAATTAATGGTTTATCACGGCGCTGGTTTTCAAAAAATACCCTCAAATTTGCCGTAACTTCTGGTTGGTGGTTGATCACCAAGTCCACATCAGTACCATACGGAAATAACTTGGCTAGGATGTTTCTGTTAAAGTGATAACGGTTCTGATGAATGCTGGTTGAATAATCATACTCGGCACACTCGATAATATGTTCTTGGTCAAAAAAGTTTCTATCAAAGCCTTTTGGAGTTAAAACGGTAAACCGCCAATTTTTTGGTAATGATGCAATTAATTGTTTGGTATATAAAAATCCGCTGTCTTTTTCCCATAAAAACTTTTTACTGATTTTATCCACTACCAGTGGGTTCATATAAATTAAAACTCTAAGATTCATAAAAAAATGGTTAAAGGTATCCGCCAGAATACCTACCAGTTTTTTGCTGGTTCACAAGGCGACCTTGATGATCCCTCCATTCCATGTTTCCGCTATAATCGCCTCGTTTATAGCTGAATGGTGTTTCTGTTACCATTTTATAGGCGTCTGGGTGTGCATTAATAAAGTGATTTACAAATGCAACCAAGTCATTTTGGAAACCTTCAAAGTCATGTGCCACGATTTTTTCCTTGAATCCCAATTCATAATCAACGCAATCTGTGCATTGATGTGACTTGTAATCTGGGCCGTAGGCTCGACGATATGTTTCCAATACAATGCTGGTTTGGCATTCACCAAATGCTTGTTTTGGCACGGTGATACCATTACTCATTGTACCCATTAGATGTCCCAAGAACTCAGTTTGATGCAAGAAGTCATACCATAGTGGGGTTAGTTGTTTTAATGCTTCTGGAATTTTGGTTAGTTTTACCACCATATGTGGCGGGTGAATGGCAACTTGTGCGTCTGGGTGAACGACAATGCTACTCTCCCATTCGTTACAAGTTGTTCCTCTTTCACATCTCAATCCAAGTGCTTCCAGTTCGGCTAGCAATTCTGGTTTGATGATATCTGTACGAATATGAATACGATATGGTGTCTTTCTAAAGTCACCATCTTCATCTCTCATTTCATACACATTCACCAACTTTGTATCATAATGCTTGAAACAAGCATCATACAAATCTTTTGCTGAAATTAAAACCCCATTTTTGGCAAGTAATCTTGCTCTTTCATGGAAGTTCATATTCTTTCCAAACATTGTGTATCAAAATATTTTTCCATAATATAAATGTGATGGCTCGGTTGACATTTTTCTCCATGCGGGTTTCTTTTAATATCTCAAATTGATGCATTATAATGCGATCAAATTGTCAGATACATACCATTTGTGGAATAGTACATACGCATTAGTTTCCTCATCGCCACAAAAGTAGTTGATCCATACATAATATAAATGTAAAGTCATGGGTCGGTTTTACCCGTTTGCCCATAACCGCTATTTTTCGACCACCTAGTTTTAGAGTCTAGGAACTCCGCTCTCCTCAGCGCCATCCAATTTTATACGGTTTGGAAACCGCCCCTCGATTGCTCGTGAAGACCACTTGGTTTTACGATCCAAGAATCGTGCTATTGGCTTACCGTCTTGTAAACAATATGAAAACAACATTCTCACTTATATTTGTTACGTTACATTTATATTAAGTGGTAATCATAGTAAAGATCCAAGTTTGGTAGTTATCTGGGAAACAAGTCCGACTAATTGTACATGAAGCGGACAAAACTACTTTGTTTTAGTTAATGCCAACGCTTCAAGTAATTTTGCTAATGTTTCTTTTTTGTAACGGTTTAATCTTTCTAGTGCTTGATGATGTGTATTACATAAAAACATGAATCGTTCTGGCATTTCCTTAACTTTTTCTAATAGGTCTACATAATATCGATACTTACCTTCATCTGTCTTGGGGTAATTCTTGTATATCACATCATTAAAAATGTACCATAAATGATGTACCGTCATACCTTTCTTTGCCTTGGTACATCCACAAACAAAACAAGTATTGCCAATTATTTCACCAATTTGTTGTTTTACTTCTTCCGCCTTTAACCGCTTATTCATGAATAAATTATTAAACCGTAATATTTAACTTATCCACCACAAAGGATGCATTTACCGTTATCATCCCGTTCTGTTTGTATCATACAGTTCTTACAATCATCCATTGCTTCTCCGCCCAACATCCATGGAGCATGTCCTACTTTACCACTACCACGACCACCTTCAACACCTTGGGTTTTATTGTCTCTATCAAATCTACCACTACCATCACAAAATTCACAAGTTTCACTGCTATTAGGATCTGTACCAGTACCTTCACAAATTGGGCATTCACCAATATCATATTCTTCACTTACATTTTTTTCAAACCCTATCATACCAACCAAATCATCATTTTTATCAAATCCAGCACTTTGGAAAACATCATCCATTTTATTTGTTAGTTTATCAAACATATCACCCAATTCTTTATACTTATTTTCACCAGTATAACTTTCAACACCAAGTTTCTTTCCAAGTTTTGCCGCAAGTTTATCAGCAACAAATTGCATGATAGTTGTCAAATTAAAACCACCGTCCATTTCCATTTCTTTTACTTCCTTTTGTTCTGACTTGTTTAGTGATTTGTTTACAATATTATCCAACATTTTTTGTATTGGATAAGCACTTGGTTCACTTTCTCCAGCTTTTATCCTTGATTCACCATGTAGTCTCTGAAGTAGTGCTTTAATAACCATGTATCCTTGTGCTATATCGTCAGCTTTATCAAATGCATCACCATATACTTTTCTTGCCAAATCCATATCTTCCTTATCAATATCATCACGTGTTTCTCCATTAAAAGCCTTATGATCACTGGCTGGAAAACCACAACTTTGGCATTCATCAAATTCTTCGGGACTACCTTTTGGATACTCTGATAAAAAGGCATGATTTTGTGGATGTGATGATTCACCAATAAAACTTTCACCACCAAAGTCTTCTGGATCAAAAGTTCTCACCCACTTGCATTTGCAATTTGGGTGTGTTACTGGGTGTGCGCCATCCCATTCTTCCAATCTTGGAATGCATGGTCTATCTTCGTCGTCTATATGATATACTTTACCATCAAATGGCTTGCATATATCACAATCAGATTTTGAAACATAAACAAATCTCAACCACTTACGTTTTGTCTTGGTTGGGTCTAATCCTCTTACGGCTTTGGCTACGCCAGTGCCGTCCTTGTTTAATGATTCATGACCAAAAAATTCACTACTATCTAAAATTCTATAATCACGACTTGAGCAATTTGGACAATACCCCATTCTTTTATATGAAAATGTAGTACCACAATCATTACATTTAGCAGTAAACGTATACCCTTCACCAAGTTTACCAACATCCATAAATCCAACACCGTTTTTGGCATCAATTGGTTCCGCACCAGCACCAAAATAAGCACTTGGTGTGTCACCTTCCTGTTTATTCAAATCATAAGTGGTGTTAATTTCTTCTGCTATTTCGTCACCGATTACCCAATCGGTCATTTTTAATCACTGTTTGGTATGGTTGAATCTAAATCGTTAATGTTGCTTTCGTGATCCCTGAACTCTCTATAATGATCATCCATGTCTGATATCGATGCAAATTCCAAACCACATGTTTTACATTTAGCATCTACATAACCATATAATCCTTGTTGGAAACCTTCAGTACTTGCCCTACTATGTGGGCCTAAACCATAAACGTGATCTTCTAATTCTTTTCTAGTTTCAAATTCCTTTCCACACATGCCGCACTTTGTATATTGTGAATAATCATTACCGCTCCAACCAGTCTTATCATATGGTTCTATAAAACCAGTTTCGACTTCACCAATTATTTCGTAATCTCCAGCCTTTACCGTTTTACCATCAGTAGTAACTACATCATCACTAAATATTCCAACACTTTGTATGGTTGCTGTACTACCATCACTTAGTTTAATTTTCTTACCTTGATTTTCTGGTTTGAATTCTTCTGCAAAACTCGCATCAGTTGGTACATCATCATTATCATCATCAATACCATGATCTTCTTTCATGTGTTTTGTATAACTTTTATGACTTGAAAATATTGAACCACAATCATGACAAGTAACTTCTGTGGCTAATGCTTCACCTTGTGTTTCAGTTTTACCTAGTCTGGTTTTAACATCTTGAGGTAATTGTGCCCAAGACTTTGTAGCATGAGATGGATCTGCTTTTACCCATTCCAAATGACCCCTTCGTTCGTCAACATCCATTGTGTCCCATTCAGTTGAAAAATACCAATCATTATACCAGTGTTCATTGGCTGATTCAAATAACACATTTACATTATCCTTGGTTCTACTTTGTAAAGTATCCCATAATTTTTCCAAGTCTCGTCTCACGGATCCACCGCCACGTTGACCAATTTCTTCAATGCTGTCCAATTGAGCCCAATCAGTATTATAACCCAAGTTTGTCAAAAGACTTGCTCGTTGTGATTGGCTGGCATGTTTCCACATTTGTTCCATGGTGGTGTTGTATGCTTCACCACTTGGCATATACTCCAAGTCAGCCTTCCAAAGTTCTTGTATATCTTGTGGTAATTGATCCCAACTCATGCTGGCAAATTCTTCAAATATCGGGTTAGTAAAAGATAATGCTCCGCCTCCAGATTGGTTCCAAGCATCACGTGGTGACATTCTACCAGTGGCACTACCATAACCATACATGCCTTTTTCAGTGATAAATTCATCATCACGCCCAGCCTTGTATTTACTAATATTATGATGTCCAGTTTTATCTTGGTGTTCCCGCGGTGTTTCGGTTAGTTTCTTTTCACAATCCATACACATCCATTCAACCTCGTTTGCAATTGATTCTGTTGCGGTATTAGTTATTTCTGCATAAACATCATCCAATGACTCTCCGCCCTTTTGCCATGGCTCTGCACCATAGGTTGGATCATCATCAGGTGCGATATCCTCTAATTTATCGGCTCGCGCCTTGTTTCCTTTCAAATCACCATATGCTCTTACCACATCTTTTTTGGTTGCCTTTGTTGGATCTGATGGCTTGTATTTGTGTTCCAATGGATTGTATTTACTTACTGGTAATTCTTCTCCAGTTTCTGGATCAATTGGGATTTGATCTGGCTTGTCTGGGTCTTCTCCCATATACTGTTGTGTGTGAAATGCCGGAGTTGTTGCCTTTGGTACATCCTGTGCTGGTTGAGCACCGCCTTCCTTTTGTTCTTGTTCTAAGAATTGTCTTTTGATATCATCTAAATCTGAAAATTTAACATTCAAGTCTCGGCTTGAATCTGAAAATCCACTTGATTTGCCTTCCAATGTCCACTTGGCCAAGTTATTCCAATCATTCCATCCCAGTTTCTTTGGGTTGATACTACTACCGGCCGGGTTTTCTTTAGAATAAGCCCAACTTGCTATCCACTCTGCAAATCTCTGTTCTCTAGTATCTGCAACATTACTTCCGTCCCACTTTGGTCTGTCAGGTCTTTCATCTCTTACTCCAAACACATATGTATCAGTGTCAGAATAGTCAACCATCATGTTACTTGCTCCATGATCAGAGTATACTTTAACCAGTTGTCCAGCTCCATATGGGTAAGCACTGCCACCCTTCCACATTGGGACTACCTCCCTGTATCCATCCTTACGTGCACCAAAGATACCACCATATGTGTCAGTTAAATGAGCTTTCATTATTGCCGCTTTCGCACCTGCGCCGATTCCTCTCAGTTGTGAAGAATGTGTTGGGTAACCATCCAAGTTTTTCACTGCATTGTATTTCTTTCTATCATATTCGTCTTTTGGTTCTCCGATTATTTTTAATGCCCTGTCCTTGGCTTTATTAAAATACTTGCTTGGTTTTGGTTTTTCGACTTGTTTTGTGCCGCCAGAACTACCACCACTACCTTTTGAGGTGAACTTGCCATCATCCGCTCTTGGATGATCCTCTTCTCTGAATTCACCGTCCTCTGCGGCATATGCAACTGTTTCTGTTGCTTCATAAATTTTAACTTCGCCACCAGCTTGTGCCCAAATACGCTTTGGATTTGAATAAAATGTATTAATTAAGTCTTCAGCTTCTTCCTTACTCATACCGCGCTTTGTTTTAGTGCCATGTTCTGGATGTCCATGGTGTGTCATTTCATAGGAATATGTTCCATTACCATCTCCTTTTACTGTTAAATTATAATCTCCACTAGCACCAATATCAACTATGCCAACACTGGTGCCACTATCTACAAATTCTTTTGCTACTGTTTTAGTGATCTTTTTTTTTAAGTTTTCACCCCAAAGATGAACCTCGTTGGGAGAAATAATATTATGTCCAGTTTTTTGCTCGTGATCTTCTAATGCGCCTTCATCAGCAATGTATGCTTTACATTCTGGACAATTCATTGGTAATTGTAATTCTGCCTCACCCAAAACACTGTTTTCATATCCATCCAAATTGAATTGGTTTACTGCATGAATGTCATTATAGTGAATGGCTAATGATTCGTTTGATGTGAAGGTGCTATTACAATACTCACATTCATGTCGTGGCGTCTTTACATAGGATTCTTTAATTACATTATAATCAATATTATCAAGATCATCAATTTCTGTCTTTGGTGTAAAACCTAATCTGTCATAAGCTGCAACTCCATCATTGCGTTTGCCTTCCTTATTATCGTCTTCAACTTCAAGTGCTTGTTGTACTTCTGTTGACAAGTCATACCAGTTTAATGATGCAAGTTTAACTGCATCGCCTTGTGTGAAACCTAAACTTTCAAATGATTCTACCTTGTCGTTAAATGATCTAAAGTCCCAAGATTCCTTGAACTGAAGTTCCTTTCTAATGTCTTCAAGATCCTCATTCCAGTCCTTTTGTGATTGGTGTTGTTTTTGTTCATAATGATCAAGTTCTGTTGCATGTGCTTCTGCATTCCAATACCATTCTCCACTTCCACCAAAGTCTGCATCGGTAGTTCCCTTTTTAAATGGATTTTTTTTCTCTGGATAATTATGAGAAGTTCTGTCACCAAATGATGAAGAAATTCTACCTTCTTGTTTAAGCTCATCCACTGCTTTAGTAATATCCATTTGACTATAACCTAATTCGTGCATCATTCTAGAATATGCTGGAACTCCGCCACTTTGTATTTTAATAAAATTATAAACATCTTCTTTTATGCTTTCATAACCTCTGTTTTGGAAATTGTAGACTTGCTTTGATCTCTCGTCTTCATATCTTGGGTTTTTCAATTGATCTGGTGAATGTGTTGCAAGATGTCCTCGGATCCATTCCTTATCATTAATTGGTACACTACTTCCACAATCTGGACAAATCCAGTTTTTACCACTTGGGTCGGAAATATCCATTCCATATTTACCTATTTCTTGTTTACCATAAGATGATTCTACATTATATGATCTTTTATCTGTTGGTAGTTTTTCTACTGGTTCACCAGTTTTAATTAATTCATCTACATCAACTTCGTATTTTTGAGTATCATAATCTTCCATTGCTGGGTGCATTTGTTTAACATGAGTACTCATATTATCAACTTCATTGCCACAATATACACATTCACCACTCTTTCCTTTTTGTGCACATTCTGCATGAACTGGTTGTCCTTTGTCAAATAATGTATTACCAAAAACATTTACTGGTTGTTTACAAATCTTGCAGTTTGCCATTACTCGTCACTACCAGATAAGACTCGAAGTTCTCGTATTTCGGCTTCAGTACACTCACTAAATCGTTTTCCAAAGAAAGTATTTGCTACTTTGTCGTTAATTGAAACTTCTACACTTTGTACTTTTTCAAGTGCTACGTCATTATCAACACCATATTGTATTACCAATTCTGATGCAATGGCTTGATCGCCGTAACCGCGTAATTTTCTATCAATAATCTGGTTTTCAACTGCTTCTGCATCGCTTTCGATGCTTTCATCACCATACTCAACCAAGTATGGATCTTTTGGTTCAACATAAGCTTCACTTGCTTTTGTTGGATAAACATAATCAACTGCTTCTTCACTAAAGTCAATACCTTCTAATGATGTAATTTTTGTTGGTGTATTTTCATATTCTACTGCATCATCACTTTCCCCGCGCAAATATTTCTTGATTTGTTCAAGTTGTTCTTTTCTGGTTCCCTTTAATTGTATTTTGTTATCTGGGTTTTTTGACATTATATCATCCATATCGTCTTCATTTGCAAATGCTTCTACACCGTCATGGCGTTTTGTTGATGGTGCATCTTTAAATTGTTTTGTATCATAAAAATATTCATTTGGATTATCATCATAACCTTGTTTTACTTTTGCTTTTGGTACTGTAAGTTCTGGCGTCTTGATTTTGCTACCATTAAAATAAGACTTGCCCAATGTTTTTTGTGGTATCTTTTCTGTTTCTGCTAGTAATCGTTTTGCTTCTCTTATTGATTCCTTTGTTAGTGATGGGTTCATTGATAAGGTATATGTTTCATCAACCTTATCAAAGTCTTCTGGATTATCACCATGGTCAACTGCTTTATGTTCGTCAAAGTCTGCTTCACTGGTAAATGATTCATCGCAACGATCACATTCAACTAAAACATCATCGCCACTAGTATAAATTAAACCTTCGCCGACTTGAGGATTTGGCAACTCTCCTTGCGCAACTAGGGACTCGTGGACGATATCCTTAATTGTTTGGGGAAGAGTATCATAATCAGTAGCCAAATAATCCTTTTGGTATGCTTCTAATGCGGTCTCTTGTTGAGATACATTAAGATCTGTATAATCAACCTCATTAACAATTGCTTCTCTAGCCTCAAATGATGCGCTATTCCACCAATCCCTCTCTCTAGAAGTGGATTTGCGATAACTATCTTTGGCTAATGCAATTGAGGGATTAGACATTATATTAGTTTGATGTTTCTGCTTTATAAGCATTATCAACCGAAACGGAATTTGGTTGAATATTTGCCACATCAATTGGTTGTTCCAATAAATACTTTTTATAATATTCCACCATGCCCTTTGCGGCATACCCCACAATTTCCTTTCCAAACATCTTTACTAGAGCCTTTGCAAGTTCTTCTCCTTCTTCCTCCCAAATGTCCCGTTCCATTTCTGGGATTAGTAGTTTGAGATCTGATAATTCTCCTTTTAGTAAGCCTTTTTCCTTTAAATGTTGTATAGTTTTCAACATTCTGGCTTCATTTCTGTAATTATCTTTTAATTCTTGGAATTTATTTGCTTTATTTGGATTTTCTTCCCTATTCTTTTCTTTGAATGCATCATTAACTATTTTGATGCATTTCCAATGTCCTTCTAAATGTGGGTATTTATTGATATCATAAAACTTGGCATAATTTTTTACTACAAACCCTTCGATCCTGTCAAAGCCGCGTTGGTGTCCCAATATTGATGGTCGCTTTAATAATTCTTCTGCAAACGCCTTGTTGATTCTTCCATCTTGGCTTATTTCACTACCTTGACCTTCCCATAATAACGGCACCACTTCCATACCATGTTGTTTACAAAATAATTCCTTTTGTGGTCTATCTAAATATAGCGTATCACGTTTTACATCAAAGACAAGTAAATTATGTAATGGTACTCTGCCATATGGTATTGCATTTTGTTTTGGTGTTGCCAAGTATTCACAAAATATGGTCATTTTAACTTCTGGTTTGTAATCAGCAAAAATATGTTCTGCTTGTTCCACTCCCAGTTTGAACATGCTATCAATGGTTACACCGTCTTGATGGTGACTACCACAAGTTATCTTGCCATCTGGCGTAATCTCAATCCTAAATTGGGAACCGTCAACTTTTTCTTCAATGATCACATGACCATCCCAAATATCCTTAATTTCGTCTTTATACGCTTGTTGGATTTTTTGATAGTGTTCCATATATTTTATAGAAACTTGACCAAATATGAACGTTTCTAACTTTTCCACATGGACAACCCTTGATGCTACAAAGCCCACTACACCAATGATCTTTTGGTTGATGAGCACAAGTACAAGGTTTTATCTTTCAATCCTCGAAAATGTTGAATCAAGCACTTCCTTAAGTGATTGTTTTGACAAGTTAAGTACTTCGTCAATTACCTTGTCATATCGCTTTCTTCGTGATTCGCCGCTGATTCGTTCGAATGCATCAAATCCATGTCCCCAGCCACTTGGCTTGAATCTGTATTGGACTCTGTTTCCATCAATGAATCTTTCTCTAACAGATACCAAATAGGGCTTGATTTGGATTAGTTCATCCGCCTCATTACAAAAAACCACTTGTGGGGTCAATTGAATGACTCCCATGGTCTCATGCTATTTGCCATGATTGCTTTGTAATAAACCCACCAGTAACGCTTGTGGTCGTCACCTGCCATGACGCTTTTTGGTATCATGGCTTGTCGCTTGATTTGGACGTATTCTACTACATCTTCACCATATTGTGGTAATGGTACTTGCTTCTGAATAAATAGGGTACCGATTACACATTTTCCAGACTTGGTTTCACTCTCTTGTTTGAAGTAGAGTCTCCAATGTTCGTTGCCGTTTGCGCCTTTCATGCTTGTATTTTCACCAATGAAGACACCTTGTTCTTCCTTTGGTACTTTGCCAAAAAATTTGTATTCGCCAATCTGTGCATTTAATGCATCTGCTGACTTGTTGTTTTCTTGCTCAAAATCGCTTCCATGGTAGCCCGTATAACCATGTCGGTTAACGTGCAATTGTTCTCCTAATGCCAACACAAAAGCCTTCATTGCTAGTCCCAGCATGGTTGGTTCACTGGTTCCAACAATCTCAATTTCTGGTTGGTTGATTTCTGTTTGAATCATTTGTTTCATGTATACCCTAGGGTAAGCGGGTTATATTAAGGTTTCGTTATTTGATAATTCCCTATAAATAGTGTGGTTGAATCTATTCCTAAATTAAAATACTTGTCATTGTTACATGGTTCCCAATGTTTTATTATTTTAAAAAATCTGCAACGGTATTTCAATTCATATCTATCATTAACATACGGTTTACCATCATCCCACCAATTATTTGGTATTATGGCTATAATAAAAAATGGTGGCATTATCCATGTTGGGCGTTTAGTAAACTCAATATTTATTCCAAACCAAGGAGACTTTGTTTTATGCCATAAAATAAATGTATTAAATAAAAACAATTGATTTTTTATTTTTTGATCATTACCATCAACTAGATATGGTTTTGTTTTCATTTTTTCCGCCATATCACACAAAAATAACTATTGCGGGCACTATCCTTGGTTGGCTTACCATCCACTTCAAACTTTGGTCTACCATAAATTGGGTGAATTTCTGCTTTTCCTTCAATACATTCTTCCGCGAACTTGGTACATACTGCATTAGCTGGTATGATCATCATGATATTCATATTGAACTTTAACCATTGTTCTAGTGCTTTTCTTACAAATGCTTCAGTTTGACTAACCAATTTACCATTAATTTTCTTTTTGTTATGTGGTGGATTACACCAAACTGTTGGTATTTGGCGTTTTCCATTTTTACCAAGTTTTACCACCCAATCTATGGTAAGAGCGTCAATTTCTTTTGGGATATAATACATGCACTTTGTATTTTTAGAATTTGCCGCCACATCCAAATTTGGTCTAAGATTATATTTTTTACAAAGTGCGTTAAACAAGTCCCACATGGTGGCATACTCGTCACTATTCATTGCCTTACTACGTGGTCTCTTATGAAGCATCATACTTGAATCGTTCCTTGATATAATTATGCATCTCCAAGTATTTTTCTGGTTCGATGGTTGTTGCGGTTAATAATCTAACCAGTTTAAAATCGTCACTAACAAATAATATTGGTACACCATCAATGAGACTTCTTAGTGCCATACGTATGTCTTTGGTGACTATGATCCATCCTTCTTTCCGCGCGAAAAATGTAAGTATTTCGTCTGCTTCCCCTTTCTTGAACTTTTCCGTGCTATTGATTACCGTTGACTCTTTGAATAGTTCCATATCAACTTCCTTCATTTTCATGTTTTCATCCATTAGGAATACTGGTTTTTTGGTAAATAATCCATTGTATATTTTCTGTGTAAAAACCATTAACCGAACTCCTGTCTCAATTTGTAATCTTCAATTACTTTTAATAATTGTTCAATATAATCGTCGCGACTAACTACAAATTCTTCCACAATGCCATCGTCACTACTAATTAGTATCACCAATTGATCTATTTTTTTTCCTTGTAACTCTTCAAACATTAAACTATAACAAGCAGCTTGTAAAAAGTAATTTTTAATCCAGTCACGACGCTTCTTCTGTTTTGCAGTTTTAAAATCAATTACACTTAATACGCCATTATATTCTGCTACACAATCTACTCTGCCAGCCACACCCAAGTTTTCAGAATATAATTGTATTTCTAGGGCATAAATATTGTTGATATTATTTAATTTTTGTTTCATTTGTTCAAACAACTTGTGAGCGCGTTCACTTTTTCTACCTTCGGTTGCCTTGTTACTAAGGTAATCTTCGATAAGGGAATGCATTTCAGTACCTTCCGCCATGGCTTTATCAGATACTGCCTTAGCTGTTGCTTCACCCACACGACGTTTCCATGCATCAAGCCCATCCTTACTAAGTAACCCTAATACCGTAGTAACACTAGGTAATAGGAAGCCTCTGGGGCTTATGTAGTGCCGCTTTCCATTAATGTATTTTTCACGTAATTTAGGCGGCTTTTTGAAAAATACATGCCTAAAAAATACCATTAAGTCTTACATAGTCTATATTTTTGGGGTACATTTAACTTTTCCAGTACCATTGAAATTGCTTTGTTAGTACCATCTATATCTCCAGTGATGATAGTATATGGTATTTGTTCATTATCCAATAGATTTAATATTTTTTCATCTATTGATGATGCAAACTTTATATCACCTTGTCTACCCTTTGCAATAAAAGGTTTGGTGCGTTTAACAAAGAAATTCAAATTTTCATACTTTTTGAATTCTTGCATTACTAAAGCATGTAATAAAGTATCATTGGTACGATAAACACTACTAAGTATTAGTGGACTATCACTGATAATACAATCTACTTGCCCATTAAGTCTAAATTGTCTATTATGTTGTTCACCAAAAATATGTACGTCGTTTACTTTTAGATCAAGTCTTCCTTCCCAAGCCATATCCTTTGCATATTCTGCTGTGTATTCCGAAGTCACACCATGCATCTTACACATTCCATGTACCAATGATGCTGTGGTGCTTTTACCTGCTCCAGCACCTGCATGAAAATTAACACATACTGTTTTCTTATTTTTCTTTGCAACTTCTGTTTGTGGATTATAATTTGGATTTTTAAATTTTCCCATGATACTTTTTAAAATAAACCTAATATAAATGTAAAGAAAAAGAGGTTATTTGGAAGGCAATTGTATCATTGGTACTACGCCATTTTCCTGACCTTGTACTAATGGTACTTGTCCGTTCCATTTATCCAATGCTTTGTTGGCTAGCGCATTTGGAGATGCTTCAATTGCCTCGTTGACAATTCTGATTGCGTCTGCATCACCTTGTGCCGCCACACGTTTGGTATCTGATCTTACTGCTTCTGTTTCCAGATTGATTTTAGCCTCATCCAATTTTTGGATTGCTACGTTCTTTTGTTTGATTGCTTGTTCGTATTGTTCATCAAAGCCCAAGTTAATCAGTTGTACCGATTCTACATTGATACAACCTTTACACTTTTCTGCATTTGCAAGTCTCTCTCTTAGGTCGTCAGCAATTGCAGCTTCTACTTTGGCTCTTTCTTTGACCATTTGGAATGCATCAAACTTACCCATCACGCCTTTTACGGCACTATTACTGTGTGGACTTAACAATGTAACTTCGTATGAAACTACATTTTTCACCAGTGATGGTAGTGTGTCTGGATTCAAACTATAGATTACCACATATTGAGTCTTGATTGTCTGTTGATCTTTAGACGTAGACTCTATTATGGGCAAATCTGCATCAGATGCCACATTGGGATATTTTTGTGTCTGAATGCTTCTTAACTCAACACCATCAACGAATGGGGTTCTGAGAAAAGGAGCAAGTCTGACCTTTTCGTTCTCATCAATTACACCCATGTGTGTAACAACAGCGGCTGTTCCATATGGTACAATTGATACCATAAGTGCCAGTGTTATACCCACTATGGCTACAACGATGAGTATTGGTACTATTTTTCCCATGTAAGACTACTCTAGAGTTGGTAATATAAATGTACTCATACGTCACGCCATTCGGCTAAACGATCATTTCGTTCGTGTATGTTTCCAATTGTCTTTAATTGTTCCCATGTTCTATCCAAGTCACGGTGGGTGCTAAACACACCGCTTGACATTGCCAAACTTTTTGCGTCATTTATTAACACTATTCCAGTTCCATCCTTATTGGCGCTCTTGAATGCTTCTTCTAGGGCTATCATTTTTGCATCTTGTGTTGCCTTCAAGCTGGTTTCTTTCACAAATTCACCATTTTCCAATTTCAAGTTAAATGTATCTAGTGCCGCCTTGAATAATAGTAATGCTTCATCAACATGTTCTGGCTTGACTTCAGTTGACATATGCCACTTGGCTAATGCTATGGCAAACTTCATCACACTGTTTTTGGTTCTTGTCTCAAAATCAGCATTGCCTTTCTTCTTTCTAATTTCCTTAAAAAATGAGTTTCGTCTATCAATGGCGGCTTCCGTTACTTTTGGATGTATGGTTCTGACATAGTTTAGAAATAGTTTTATTTCATGATCAGATAACAAATTAGTTGGTTTACCATACATGTCTGATTGTTTTAGTAGTTCATCAATTTCATTTTCATGTTCATTGCAAAATGCGATTTTGAATCTAAACATGAGATCCCATCTAGTGATTAATGCTTTACCCATTACTTGGATGTTTTCATAAAATGTTTTGTTATCATCCCACACATCCCAAGTTGGGTTCATGCTGGCAATGATTCCAGTTTCTGCTGGTGCATCAAAGTCTTCTCCAGCAACATGTTTTCTGACACGACCATCAATCATCACATTTTTTATTTCCTCATAAATTTCTGGTTTCAAATCACCAAACTCGTCAAACCCAGCAACACCACCATGATAACTTGGTAGTATGCCAGCCCTAATTGACCAAGTGCCGTCTTCCATTCTTACGGCAATAGCCTTGATACCATTACCACTAACGGCGGTTGCATCCACTATTATGGTGTTATCACTTACTTTGGTGATACACTTCATAATGGTGCTTTTGAATGTATCTGGGTCACCTATAAAAATAATGTATATTTGTGGTGCGCTATTACCACCTACCCATTCACTACCAATTAGGGCGCATATGGCGGCTTTTTTTTCCATTCGCTTGCCATAAACATTAAATGCAAAACCATCAATAACAGATTCAACTAATTTTCCTTGGTCTTCCAAATCCTTAAATTTTTTTAAAAGCATCATGTCTGGCATTTCAATTACTTGTTCAGTTTTTTGCATACTGATTATTTGTATGGTTGGAATAAACCGTTGATATCTTCTACCAGCTTCATTTTTATAGGGAATGCTTGTAAACACGCCAGTAACAATAACTCTGGTTGATAGTTCCAATTTATGGGCGGTTCTACCATAAGCATCTGCAATTATTTTTGATGGTTGTTTGTTATTGGTATAATCTGTCATTATTTGTCTCAAGTTGATACGTCTCATGTCTTCGGTTCTATGAGGTACAAAATATTCAAAGGCTCCGTCACATAAATCACATTTTTGCATTAATTTTGATGTATGTTTATGTATTATTTTGTTACCACAATCTGCACATTTGTAAACACTTGTATAAGTAATAGAATCTTTGGTGCTCCAATCACTAATTATCGCTTCAAATGTTACAAGTTCACCTTCGTGTTCAACGGCATTTAGTTTCTCAATATAAGCATTAATTGGGAATTCTATATCAACGTCAATTTGGTTCCTAATTTCCTTCCATCTAATACCAACTTGTGGATCATCTGGATCACCATAATTGGCTATTAATGTAGCAGACGTTACAGCATCAAACAAGTTTAATCTAAATTCAAACTTGTCTTCGTTTAAAATCTGTCTTAAAATTGGATCTTCATCAATGTTTACTTTAAAATAAAGAGTATTGAGGGCGTCGATTATATCATCCGTTCTATATTGGATGAAATACTCTACCAACTCATTACTTGGGTTAATTAGGCGTTCATCTTCTGGGTGACCTTCACTGGTATATTCACCGCGGATGTTGCCTAATAATTCATCATGTTCAGTAGGATTGTCTTCAACACTCATAACTTACATCCTCTTGACTTCAAATCCATAATAAAAGCGTTTCTCCATCTATTGGTTAGTCCCAATAAGTCAAGTACTTGACCGTCAGTATAATTGACGGTTAATGATTTTGTTGACTTGGGTACTGGTTGGTAAAAGTCCCAACGAATCTCGCTCTTTCTGAATGGATTTGAACCGAGGACATCAGCAATATTCTTTTGCACGTCATTAACTATGGTGACGTTTGCATATTGGTTGAATGAACTATGACCCTTTACTGTCATGTATTGCGCGAACATACTCCAATTATCCACTATCCATGGACAAAAATAAATTGAGGTATGTCCCCTTGGTGGTGCACTACGATTCATTATAACGATCAAGTAATAATACCTAATATAAATGATCCAAAGTAACGTTAGCTACGTCATTTTGACGTTATTTTGACGTTAGCTACGTTACTCTATTATTAAGGAAGTTATATCATAAGGTATAGTTCGTTTTGGTTTGTTTACCTTTGAACGATATGTTTGTTTTTGTTGTTCAGTTAAACACATAAAGTCCACATCATCAAGTATTTCCCCGTTGGGATGAAACATTTTTTGATGTTGTTCCATGGTAATTTGATTGATATTGGGATATTTGTTTAAAAATTCATTTTTTATAACCATTCTACCACATAAATTACAAAATTGGTAATCGTTTTTAGTATATTCTATCCTTTTTTGTCCATAATCAAATGTTTTTTTAGATAATGGGCAATCATGCCACTTACCATCCCTAATGGAGTACAACCATTTTTTACCAGTCTTAGTTATAGTCCATTCATAACCATCATACCATTTTTTACAAACTACACACTTAGCCAAGATAACTCCAAGTTTATTTCGTCTTTAGCTAATTTAATCGTTGTGTCGTTCTTTTTTTTCTTAAATAAGTTTGGCATTTGGTGATCATCAAAGTCCACCACCCGCCAACCCATTTGTTCTAGGGCTATCATTTGAAACGCATCTTTAGTACCTTGTCTTCCGCTGACACGGTGATAACCACCATTAAGTCTGATGGCTATTTTTTTGTTTAATATGGCAATATCCAAAATACAGTTCCTGTATGGTTTGCCATCTATTTTTAGATCATTGATGCGGTATTCAGTTTGAATCTTCCAATCGGGAAATAAAGTTTTGAGATAGTCTACTACGAACTTTTGTTCTGGTCGGTTCGAGCTATCCCACATGTTTCGCCGAGCGAAATCATTGGGCAAGTCCTTGTTCCCAGTACTCCGATTTGCAACGACTACAATTTTTCGGTTTATCTAGGATTATTTTCACAATTGTCTTACCATCGGTACTGCGTTCCACAATTGGTCTTTGGGGCCATTCGTATTCACACTGCTTGCACCTGAATACCTCTAGTGAAATTCTTTTTACCATGTGGATCAATCAACACAACCCTTATATAAACGTACTTTGGAGTAGTTAACTTTGGTATTTGTAGTCTAGATAGTATATTCTGGTATTATGAAGCCATTCATCAAGTTTGGTTCTATGTTCATCTTCCAGTTTATGGTCTTTTGGTGGGATCTTTAAGGCTTCTTCATCTGCCAACTTGAACATTCTATCAACTTCATCCAAGTACTTGGCGGCATTTTTAACCATACCCTTTTCTTGCCCACGGCGCTTCAAATCAATCAGTTCCGCAACTATTGGGGAGTCAAAATACTCGTTTAATTTTTCAATATTGGATTCAATTTTGTGGTTTTGGATAACATACATTGCCGCAAGTAGTCCCCTAAACACATAAAGGAATTTTTTTGGACTGGCTAGTTCATTAAGTAGAAATTTTTTTCTGTTATGTGTTGCCATACCACGGTAAGAATCATACAAACCTCTGATGTTTAGGTTTTCATCAATTAATTGTCTAAGTCTGGTGTGTTCTGGACTGGTGATGATTGGTGGTGAAAATAGATGTTCATTAAAGTTGCAATTTCCCCTAAGTAGGATCCCAATTTCCTTTGATAGTTCTTGCATCACTGCGTCAATTTCTACCAAGTTTTCTTGTCCTTCCCGCATCGTATTTTGTAATGTCCCGTCTTTTAGTTGGTATAGGGTAGAATATGTATCTGGTACTCTGGTGGTTAATAGTTTGTTGGTTTTTAGTTGGAAACACCCACGATAATCAATATCACTATCTTCACTATTAAAACCATACAAATGACTGCCGCTGACACAAAGATATAGAATCTTACCACCTTCGTTATTGATTTTGGTTTTTAGTGCACCAATAAATTTTTGTTCTTTTATTGGATCAATTCCGTACATTATTAGCAATAAACGATCTTAGCTTTATAACTGTTTCGTTTTCCATGCTATCACGATCAAAGATGGATTTCTTTTCTAATGCTTGTAGCAATGCTTTGGCACCAGCCACTGTTAATTTGTCCCAGTCTATCTTAAGCATATTGTGCCATGATCCTTTCTCTTTCTGCTTGTACTGATGGTGATAGTTTTATTCGCTGTTGCTTGCCAGTTTGTTGTTGTGCTATTTTCTGGATATCGCTCCAAGTTTGCACATGAGTGTATGGTCTATCAGTTCTATTATCATAATCAAATATGTTTACATACAAACCATTTCTGGTGTATTCTACCATTAATTCTCCATTGTCTTCGATAATGTTAACCACACCAGCAATACTTTGCTTGTATGGGTTGCTTTTTACTGTCTTCATTCTGTTTTTACCGTTGGAGTATGCCGCCTTCATTGCCCATCCTAGTGTGTCGCGTTCAATGTGGTTGTAAAAGCCAGCACCAATACCATAAAAGACGAATATTAATGGAACTCCTTCTTTTGTTAGTCGTTCATCATACTCCTTCATTTTTTGTAATGACATGCCTTCACCAATAATAACATTGACATTCTTAAAGTCATGAGTAATTGCAGCTTTGTAAATTCTAATAGCTTGACCAACTACATCGCCGCTATCTGGTCTAAGTACAACATGTACACCTTGTTGTTTTGCATATTCCAATACTGGTACAATATATTTGTCAATGAATCTGTCTGGATCATGTGTATCAATTGGGAACGCTACAATATTGGTACCTTGTGTCTTGGCGGCATCAATTTGGAACTTGTATGCTTCCATTTCATCATCAAATTGTTGTATGACTTTGTGTGCACTTGCCATAATTGACTTTACTGGTGCTGTGGTATGCATTTTGGTGTGAAAATCATCAGTGCCAGTTAGGAATAGGTTCCATGCAGTACCAGCCCAATATGCATCCTCTTGTGAACGGTGTCCTCTGTAACCAAACGAGTGAACGCGGTGTAATGGTAGTCCTTTTGATTCCAAATACTGCTTTATGTAAAATGCTTCTGTAGCACATCCACTTGGAAAATATGCGTGCATTAGTACGCCTTCAAAGTAAAACGCACATTCCCCAAACCCTTCTTCCGTATTTTCAATTTGGGCAAATGGTGCTCCAGTTGGTACCCAAGTGCCGTCTGGTAGTGCTTGGACTTTGATGGGGATCCTACCTTTAAAGTGCTCAACCACTTCCATCCACATTCCAGTGTTAAATGGTACACCCATGGCTCTGGCGTGTTCTTCCGCTTCCATCACCATTGCAACATCAATCCTAACATTAAGTACTTTTCTCACTAGTTCATTAAATCCATAAAGTATCATTGGGGCTGATCTGTTGTACATGTGAGCCACTTCCCAATCGGAATTAATTTTTAGAAATGGTGTGGTACAATAATACACATCCACATTCATTAGTGGGTTATCCCAAATATTGTTTAGTCCCATATTAACCCTAGAGTATGTGACAATATAAATGTTTCAGTTATACTCAATTATGCCAATATCTTTTAAAACCTTAACATTTATTGCCTCTAACATTCGCTCCATATCATGTTTGATTTCGTCCTTGATCCAAGGATCTTCGCGTAAAATTTCTGTTGGGACTTTGATACCTACTACGTGAATTTGTCCGTCATATTTTTGTTTTAGACTGATACTATACTGGTTCATATCCTTTTTCATATGGGCTGACTAGTCTTATATTTTTCTCCCTACCCAAAATGTACCACTTTTTTAATAACTCAAATGCTGTTTCAAGTACCACTTCTTTTTCATCTGCCCTCACACTAAGTTCTTCAAGTTGTATTTCACCGTTTGCCTTTTGGCGCTGGGTTACCTTAAACTTGTAATCTGATTTGAAATTATGTCCCGTAAAAGTACTACTGGGGTCTTGTGCCACATAAAATAAAGATTATTTGGCTAATATAAACCTCTCGCAAGTCTTCTTTTTGAGAATGACCCGCCAAAGTCTATATTTGCCTTCCGCACGAATTTCCTCAATGAGTGTTGCTTGTCCACAATAGACCATCATTCCATCTTCGTCACGCTCATAAGCGTCAACCTTATCGCCTTTTTTGACGGTACATTCTATTGCTTCGTTATCTGCTTGTTCTTGTGCTCGTAGTTTTGCCTTGTATTTGATGTTACGTGGTTTTGTTCTTAGTCTGTAAGAACAACATGGGCACCAAAGTCCTTCCCACGTGATAAATTTTTCACAAATCTGGCAACGTCGCTGACTTGTAACATATCTACCACCGAATGTTGGTTTTTCCGCTTTATATCTATCACAAATGTCTCTACAAGTCATTGGTAAACCTTCTCCATTTCTTCTAGAGCCTTTTTACCCAATGCTTTAATTGCAACATTAAGGCATTGTTGTGCTTCTCGTTTTGATAGTCCTTGTTCCTTGCATTGTAGTGCTTCATCTTTTGACCATTCTTTGATATGGTTTTCGATTTGTTTCATAATATACCCTACAGTAGGGGTTTAATAAATGTATCGTTATGCTGAAAGTTCTTGGATTCCTTTATAACCAAGTTCCATGGAAATGGTTTGTTTTGGTTTATCTGGACTATCCACCAATGTAACATCTATTTTTGACTTGGTTAGAGATTGTGGTTTTTTAAGATACAATCTATGTGTGATGGTGTGACCAATTTCATTGCCGCCCACGGGTCTGATATTATCACCCATGACACCAAGTGCTTCTTGTACTTGGTTGGTTACAAGCAGTACGATATTCCTACTTTCTGCCGTGTTCTCCAGCATTTTGATGTATGATTTTAACTTCATTTGTCTGTCTGAAAGTTCTCCTCTTCCTTCAAATTCCTTTCTAAACTTGCCAGTTAGTGAATCAATCACCACCAATCTTACTGGTGTATCTCTTACAAAGTCATGTTGTTCTACTGTCATGTCTTTTTTGACTTTTGGATGATTTTGATGTGTTGGTTGCAAGTCCATATTAATTTCTCTTTTTCTACATATTTTACAAAAGTCACCATTAATCATTGAAGATAAATTATTGACATAAGTCATTAATAACCCGCTGGTGCGCGGTCTACTTACATTCACATTATCAACTAGTGTCATTGCCTTTTCAAATTCCTCGTCATTTAGTGGTTCCTTGGTGGCTTGTAATTTTATTTGTGTTGCAGTTTGTGGTTTGGTTTTAATGATTTCTCTATTACATATTATTTCAAATAGACGCTCTGGGCGATAACTGTTTTCGGTATCAAAGTAGATAACCCTACATGGTTTACCATATTCTGATAGTCCGCCACCTTTCCAAATTGTACCATCACATTCGCATTTTTCACCGTCAAGTTTTTCAGTTTGACCGCAACTCAAACAACAAGGATTCTTTGGCATTTGAGCCATGATACATGCTACCATCATCACTTGTGTCTTGCCAGCACCATAAGCGCCAAAGTATTCCGTGATAACTCCAGTTTCATAACCACCCGTAATATCATCAAGATCCTTTAAACCAGTAGTCATGTGTTCAATGCGGTTCTTTCTATAATTGGCATACTCTTTGCCAGTAACAAACATACTAGAAAATACTGCATCATTATTGAGGCTTTCATTTGCTGTTTGAACCATTTTATTTGCCTCATCAAAACTGATTTCCAAAGTGCGACTCAACCATTCTTCGCCACGACTTAACAAATCATCTACAGTGTAAATACCATTGGCGTATAATTTTTTAATCCTTACTGGGCCTATACCGTCCAAGTCTTCCAGTTTTTTGTCTAATGCTTCATTTACTTTATCAATATTTTCTAATACCTTGTTATCTTGTGTTACTTCTGGTGTAAGTGATTTTTCATCTAATAGTACTTCTTCAACTTGTTTCTTGCGTGGCGGCATTATGCTTTCTCCTTTCTCTCATTAAAGTCTTGTCGGGCAAAGTTCATTACTTGTCCTCTACGTGCTGGGTTATTTTGGTTTGATGGATTAACCTTGTCTGCTATAGCTGCGGCACAAATTGCCCATGCTTCTGCATGTCTGATACAATCTTCTAGTATGGCAAAGTCATTCTCCCCAATAATTTCCTTTGCTTGTTCTAAGGTAAAGTTATTTTGTGGTACAGTGGTAAAGTCTGTAGGTGGTAACGCATCTGCTGGTGGTGGGCCTGATAATGTTGATTCAGCCATGCTTTGTTTCTTTATCCACCTTTTATCAAAATCGTATGGTGAAGCACCAATCATCTTTTGATATTGATGTATTTCTATCTCAATTTCCCTACAACGGTCATTTCTACCCGCGCCACTTTTCTCAATTTGTTCGTATTCTTCCCACATCTCGCGCAACTTTCTTTGCGACAATTATATTCCTCCAACAAAGACGTAATATAAACTATTCTTTTTTATCTGTTGGGTTTGCGGCAACATTTTTCTCTCCTTGTTTCTTGTTTTGTTCATTTATGGTTAATTGTTCATCTAATTTTTTCGCAATATCATCAAAGTTTTTTAATGCTAGTTCTTTGGCACCATCAGCAGCTATAATAATTTGGTTTCTTAGGATTTGGTAGTATTCTCTAAAACTGATGCTTTTTTGTTCTTCCATAAAATGATTTGATTAAACTAATATATAACTATGGTGTATCATCTAGTACGCCGATAGTAGATTCTTTTGCATATAGGGCATCCCTAATTGCAATTTTTCTTGCTTCTGTTAGATCTTCTCCAGTGTATTCATCTTTTGCTGGAATGGTAACCTCAATTCTTTGACCAAATTCATCAAATTTTATTGAACCATCTGGGTTTCGCTCAAAATCTTTTCTATCAATGATCATTTTTAACTGATTTCTGATTTGATTTAAATTGTGTATTTTTTCCTCCAAACGGCTAATTTTGGCTTCTATTTTACCTATTTTTTCTTCTACCTTACTAGAATCAAATGGCATAATTAATGTTAAACACCCTAATATATTAACTTATATGATCATCCAATTTGCGCCATCAGACATAATTCTCATTATTGCAAATGCACCAGTTAGGGTTTGTGTTAATGCACCATCTATTGTTTGTGAACCATTGGCATCAATAGTTACTGTACCACCACTTGATACTTTATAAAACATGTAAACTCTACCAGTAATACCAACTGCTGTTGGTAAAGTAATGGTAAATGTATTGGTGCCAGTTATTCTAATCATAAAGTCGCCTTGTGTTACAGTATATGTTGTAGAAATACTATTAACATCAAATGCAACTGAAGCATTAAACGTTGCTCTATTATTTATAGCAACAGTACTAGATGATGAATTACCAATGTTTATAGTTGGGCTGGTAAGTGACATAGATCCAGATATTGCTTGTAAATCCAATAAACTAGATGAACCATTAGCTGCTATTGTTATTGTGTCAGTTGGATCGCTCGATGTAATATTTATTCCACCACTAATAAATTGAATAAATGATGCTGTTGGGTCATTATTATATCTAAATGCAACACCATATATGTTGTTATATCCATTACTTGTTGCTCCTATATCATATGCTGAATTTGAAAATGGTGTTATTGTACCAGTGCCAATTATATTATTATTAATACTAGATGTAAATTCTATTGGCATTCTTGAGTAATTTCTATTTGTTACAATTTTAAATCCACCAGTACCGCCACTATTAATCACTACACCATTTGATGTGTTACCACCAACTCTACCAAGAGTCATACTTCCAGCATCAGCACCTATTGATTGACTAAACGTAATTACTCCTCGATGAAGACTATTTGGGCCCATATAAATTGTAGCTTGGCGTGTATTATCCAATCCTAAAATTTCTAAATATGCATCATTGGTACTAGTATATGCATAAAATATTTCAGCTTCGTCACTTCTTACTCTATGTCCTCCACTAGTTGGTGTTGTTATGTATATATCATTTGATGAACGTCTTAAGCCATAAGACCCAGTTGTAATTGCACCTTGATCTTGTGGTAAAAATCTACTTGCTAAAATATTTCTAAATGGTGTAGTTGCACCTATATCTTTTGTAGATGCAAGTGCATTCAAGTTACCCAGATTTGTCATATTTTTACCATTAGCATTTACATCTATTTCAAATGTTATTCCATTAATTCCATCCATTTTCATAATAGGTGTTAATGTTGGGCTACCAAATGTCATTGTTGAAAATTCAATTTGTCCATCTTCTGAACCATTATTAACATCTAATGCCAAACCAACTATTTGTGCATAAACAGTTGCATTTAATGTGTTCCAATCATTACCATTAAATCTAAGTACACCCATTACATCACCAGCGTTTGGTGTTGTATCATTTCTAAAAAATACAAATTGTGGTACATCATTACCATCTGCAATATATGTCATAATATTATTTGTACCACTTCTATCAATTGTTAATATGTTAGAACCACCAACTTCTAAACCAAATATACTACCAGTTGTTTTAATATTAGGGCCAGAAGAATTCTCTATTGTGGCGCCATTAAATACAGTTAATCCATTATTTACTGTCACACTATCATTAAAAGTCATGTCTGGATAAAACAAAGATCCATCCCAATCTATTTTAAAAGATAGTGTTGCTGGAGACGCTGTTCCATTTTTAAGATACATTCCAAGTATACCTTTTTCACTATTTGTTGCAGTTGTTTTTGAATCACATATTATTCTACCATATGAAAGTCTAGTACTACTAAAATTATTTCCATCAAAAGCAATTTCTCCTATCGATACACCATCAACTGCAACTGAAGTGTTAACTGTTTTGAATGTTGCTGGTGCTTGTGCTCCAGCTTGTACACCGAATAATTCCAAAGTACCATTTAATGATGCATTTTCTGAAAATTTAACTCGTGCATTACCATTTGTAAGAAAGTCCATAGTTTTTCCATCATTTGATGTATCTATTTTTGGCATGGTGCCGCTGGTAACACCAAAAGTAATATAGCCTACATTATCGACATAATTATTATTCATGAATAGTGGTACGTCACTAGATACAGCAATATTGGTTACACCAAAAGTAAAACTGCCAGTACCACCAACTTGTAACCAATGCGCTCCAGTATTTGGTACAGTATAATAAATACTATCACCATTTGCCCTAATACTTGATGTTTCTGCACCATTGATCCAGATTATATTATTACTCATTTTTAGGGCTGTGGTTGCAATGTGGTTTCCAAGATTATCACCACCCAAAGAATTCAAGTTTACAAATGTAAGGTTGGTTGTACCAATAGTAATTGGGTTGTTGGTGGTTAACATCCAAAGTGTATCTGCATTAACAGTGCCTTCTTGGACACCTACAACCAAACTTCCAGTTACATCAGTATCATTATCAAAATCTTCTGCTCTTACTAATGTAGCTAAACCAAGTGCAGTACTAGTAACTTTGTAAATTCCATTTTGCGATTGCGTTGTTTGATTTTTAATCAATATTCTATTATTTGCCACAACTGTAACACCATCAACTACTTCCCCAATTAATCCAACACTAACATAATTTCCAGTTGATGCAACTCTACATGGTTCCTTGATTGCTAATGCTGATGTGCCACCCCCACTACCACCACTAATTACATTATACTTGTTTCCACTATTTTCTTGATATTGTAATATGGCAAAAGTATTATCTGCAATAACCAAGTCAGCAAAAATGTTTATGTTATCTCCAGTTTTTAGGGTTAATGCTTTACCAGCAATTGGTTTTATTAATATAACTTGTCCATTATTGATGGTTCCAAATATGGTTCTAACTTCCAAACTTGTACCAGTTCCATCAACTAGTACACTTGAACTTTTTAGGGTAATTTTATTGAAACTACCAGTTGGTACACCACTACTATTAAGATCGTGTATGGTGTGAACTATTGGTTTTAATGAAAATAATGCTGTTATTTCACCTTTTGTTATTGGTGCACTATTAACACCAGTAGATTGAAAGGTTGCATTTGTATTTGGTATGTTAAATCTGGTTCTATTGGTTAATGATTCAACTTCTCTTTTTAAACGACGGGTTTCATCAAATGGTGTTGGACTTGCAAATGACATTTTAACCCTCCGTGGTGAACTTGCGTTGTCCCACTACTTCCATAAAATACCCTTCATGATTAATAATATGTGTAACTTCTGCGCACACCATTTCAACTTCTCCGTTTGGTACTTGGTTACCCACAACTTTAAATCTTTCTCCAACTCTCATTCTTACATCCCCATGAGTTCTAACATGCCATGTTTGTGGGAAAAATGACAATCTCTTCTTTTTACCAAGCGCAATTTTCTTTGCATTTTCATAATCAAATTCTTCTGATTTGGTTTCAATTGCAGTTCTAGGATCACTAATAACCACATCGTCAGAATTTACAATTAGTTCTTTAATAAATCGTAATTCATCCATGGCAATACTTGCAGAATAAATTAATTTATCACCTAATATGGCATCATCTGTTAGATCATTAGCAAGTTGATATAATACATTATACAATGACTTGAAAAAATCTTTATCATTTCTATAGAATCCCCATTGTGGATCATAAGAACCAGCCCAAAATACACCCCAACCTTTTACAAATCTCCAATTAAATGCAACACCACTATATTCTTTTTCTTTTATTGTGAAAGAATTAAATGTGATACGATATCCAAGAAAATCGGTAAGTTCATCCCATCTTGCAACATGCAAGTTTTGTGGTGCTAATTCACCAAATGGTATGATTACGTTTTCCCACTGGTTATTTGCCCTTAAATTAAATTTGGTATACCAAACTCTGTCAAATATATCCACCGCCCAAAATATCATTGGTATGCTTGACATGCCCACCACCGCTGTACTATTTGCAACCAATGAATCAAATTCCTTTGGATCCAAATGGTTATTTGCATGGTATGGTTGATTAAAAAAACCTACTTTTAATTTAAATGCAATTCCAGTTATACGACCCAAATCTTCACTATCAAGTCCATTGTTCCAACCAACTTTTTTTCCTTTTCTATCCAAAGTATAATTAATGGTATTAAGTGAACATATTCTCAAATCATTTGTTGTTGCATTCCCACCATATAGATACCCAACTGTTTTATCTGTACCATTAACATCTTCTTTTGGAAATGGGAACCAAAAGTTCATCCAAACACCAAAAGAGTTATTTCTGTGATTTTGAAAATCAAAACTTTCAAACTCACTAGGTGTTCTATATCTCCATTCTATTGCGCTTGCTGGTATTCCAGTGGCACCCCTAGTTCTCAATATATTACCCACTAAATGAAATGGTGTAGGTTTATCTCTGCTATCATATTGTCCACCGCCATTTTGATGGTTAATATCCCAAACAACTTCCCAAGTGCTACCGTTCCACTTTCTTACTTTTGCATTACCATAATCAACTATTGTGTCATTTGTAATTGGTACTCTAGAAAATCTCCAAACTGGTGTAGATGTACTTGCATCATATTCTGCAATTCTATTATTTGCGGTTCCACTATAAATTCCAGCCGTTACACCATCATTAAAGTCTGTTGCCAATTTTCCAGTTGGTGTACCACCAATCGTTACTCTGTACCCATGATATAATTCTCTTGTAGGAACTGAAGAGTCGTTGGTAATCCCAAACATATTGATCATTTTTACATTTATTGTATCATATTGATTTGTGATATCAGTATTATCATATGTGTCTCTGGTTACATTCCAATCACATGCATATCCTACAAATGCATCTGCTGAACCAGTAACACTTGCATTACTTCTTCCCGCCAAATTTCTTTCCCACGCGTCTATGTCTTCTGTCCATGGACTTAGTGGAAAATAATTTACAAACCCAGTTGTAGATCTATTTGGAACTGTAGGATGTAATCCAAACCAATTTGTTGGATTTGTATCTGGATCATCACCTGAAGGTGCAGTGGTATTAACATCTGGTGTTAGATAATCAGCAACACAAATAAAATATTTAACTGTGCTACCAACAATTTGATATACTATATCACCAGTCATATATCTTCCTTGTCTACTATATTTTGGAATATTGGTAAAATCTTCTTGCCAGTGACTAGTATCACTATATGGTGCTGGGTTTGGGCCCGCAGTTGGTAGCGATGATACGCATTCAAAAAATCTTACTATTTTTATACCACCATAATTAAAAGTCATTTTTGTTTGGTTTCCTTTTACATATTGTACATCTGGACTCCATGTAGGTCTACCAGTAAAATTGCCTTTTGATCCAGCCGCATGTAAGAATTTACTTGCGAATCTTGCGTGTTCCATTGGTAGGGTTCCGTCTCTAGCACCACATCTCAAAATAACATGGTTTTTAAAAGAATTGTTATTTGTTATATTTGTTTGTTCCGTAACTGCATCAACTGTATCTAAACTCTTTGGATCTAATATGATTCCAGAATCATCTTCACCAAAAACTTTGGCAATTGTTTTAAGTAATCGAGTTTTTTGTGTACCACTAACTGCTGGTTCAAAATCAAAATAATAATCATCAAAAACACCACCAGTAACATTTGGATCTCCCAATCTATCTAATACATCTTGTATTAGATCCAAAATAGGGGTTGGTGCTTGTGGGTCATAATTTTGTTTTAGATTTTCTGTACTTGGTAAATCCACCAACGTATTATCCGCGACTTGAACACCACTACTTCCTTGAAAATTTGTAAATTCATCAAGTCTATTTATAAATGATACATATGGAGTAGTAAATCTATGTTCTATACTTGATAATGATTCCTTTAGTCTTACCCATTGTTCAGTTAAAGATATAGTAACAATCATTCCGTTTGATTTGTCTATATCTGTAGCAACATTGGTTATTTGAAAAACAAATACTTTACTTAAATTTCCATTTTGTGATGCAACCCACTCAATTAAATATTTATTTTTTGCAAACTCATCAATTAGTATAGGTGTGCTAGTTACAAATCTATTATTAATATCCAGTTTTAATCTTAGTTCGGCATTAGTTATTCTACCTTGTAATGTTGTGTGCCTAACAGTAATTGATACAAACCATGGCATCAAGTCACCATTTGCTGTACCAGTAATGGAAAATGGTAAATCAGTGCTAGGTGTTCTATTAGTTTGTGTTCTATCTAATAGAGTTAATAATTGTGTTGCATTGGTCATAATGTCCCGCCAAACTTTAATAATATTGTAATGTATAATGTTTTAATTTCTTTTGGGTTCCATTCAATATCTACATCTTTTATACTTAATCCCCTTGTTGCATTTGTATCAGCAGTTGCATTTGGATCCAAAGTAAATGGTAATGACATATTTGGCACAAATAAGCCAATATTACCATATGGAAACTTTGTTTCTACTTGTGTTCTTTTCATGAATGTCTCCAAGTTAGCATATGCTGTTGTAGCTGCGGCTTTATCCATTCTAAAAGAACATCTTAATTGATATGTATTTGATAATATGCCATTATCTTGTATATTAGTACTTCTTGTACCATCAGAAGTTACTACTGCTGTGTCTGTTACGTTATTTTTATATGGACGCGTTATTTTTTCCAATCTTACTGCACTATCATCAAATAATATTTTTTGATTTGATGGTAATGATGCTATAGCTGTAGTTGTCGTACTAGTAGTTCTATAATATAAAATTGCATTACTCATATTATCAACCTATTATGTTCACGATGTCCGTTTAATGCATTTCTAGTATTAACTGTTAATCCACTAAACACACCTTGTCTTAAAATTTCACTTGTATCTGATGTGAAATAAACTTGTCCAGTATTTATTTTAATTAAATGATCAATGCTTGTTATTGTTTTTACATTATCCAAAACCATTTTTCTTATATCAAATTTACCACCAGCACCGAATAATCCTTCAATATAATCTACCACTTCAGAATAAATTGTTTGTCCCATCTGTATAGTAAATTGTAATACTGCACCCCATATACCAGCTTTTCCTAGTAAAGCTAAACCTTTGCTTTTTACAAGTTCTGCTGGATTTGATAACAAACTACTAATTGTGCCTTCAGCTTCACGTATACTACCAAGTTTACTTTTAAGTTCCGCTAATTGTTTTTTAGAAGCATCGATTTCTTTCTCTTGCTCCTTGTTTTTCTTCTTTTCTTCTTCTAGATCCTTAATAACTTTTATAATTAATGCTTGCAATTGTTTTATATCCATCGAACCAATACCACTAACATTTTCTAAACTGCCAGTTTCGCCACCGCCTTTCATTTGTTTTTGTATGATTTCCAGTTCTGCAAAATTCTTGCCTTCTAATGGTTTTGATGCCTCACGATTGGAATTTTTAATTCGTTCAACTGCTTCTTCAGATTGTCTTGCTAGGATTTCCAAGTCATTCGCAATTGCTTCCATTTTGCGAATATCTTCTTCTGTTAATCCATCTGGACTATCTAAATTAATATCCTCATCTACTGGCATATTTCTTCCTCCGTTAATACTTTAGGTCGTTCATTCTTGCAGTTATAACAAACTACAACATCATGGTTAATTGTTAATACTTCAAATCGTGATAATCCACATTCAACACAACATGGAATATTGCCACCACCATGGGACTTGGGGATATTTTTCATCATTTTTAATAGCTGACGTTCCTTGGCTCGTCTTAGTGCAATTTTGCCAGCATCTGTTTTACGATATTGTTTTTGCTGATCATAAATTACTTGTTTCTTTACATATTCCTCGTCCAAGTTGCGCATAATATAATATACCCGTACTAGTATATTAACATGAAAACATTTATATTATTAATAAAATTATAACTTTATAGATTCAGTTTCACCAATGGTGAATGGAAATGGAATGTATTAAGATGCTCTGTCCGTTACATTTCCGTGAAGACGGGACACGTTAAAATACCGTCATTTCACTAATATAACTTCGTTTTTCCATTCTTGATATGCATTATTTAGTTTTTCTTGCAACTCCACTTGTTTGCGTTCAATGGTTTTTTGTATAATGTTTAGTTTTGGTAAGCCAGTAACCTTGTGACCACCACTAAATCTAGCTTTGCCACCTTGGATCCATTTTAAGGCTTTCTTTTCCCTTGGTCGCACCCAATGCTTATGATCACTTTTGTCGTTATCTGTACCTTCTTCACGGGCTAAGGCTACATCAAATCCATCGTCGGAAAAATATTCAGAATATACGCGCAAAAATATATTTTCGCTGGTGATTACTGGTTCCAATAGTTCAACCGTTTCATAAATTTTTCTGCTTACTCCTTCCCGTCTCATTTCTTCGATTATCTCATCAACGATTATTTTATTTGCTAGTTCTGCAACCTTGGTTTTGATAAAGTCCTTACGCAAGTGGGCAAATCGAATTTGTTTTAATTTGTATTTTTGAGCCCAATCTACACTGGGAATGACTATGGATGCCATGCCGTGCTTGGGTCACTTGGTGCATCTGTTGATGCTTCTCTGGTTGCTGTTACAATTTCTGTTATTTCACCATTGATAGTAATTTCGTTTACACCAGTCTGGTTATTATGAGTGATAGGCCCGAAATTGCTTGGGTCTAGCTTGTACTTGAAGTGAATGTATTTTTCACTACCAGTTGGTGCAGTTACTGCTTCAAAAGTACTCACAAATACCAGTTCTATTGGATCGTTAATTGTATTCTTATAAATCCAATAGGAAATAGTATTAACGGCTGTTGGTGCACTATTAGTTACGTTTTCAAACATATCTGCGGTAAGTTTAATGGTGATACTGAAATTATGTGTGTAGCCGCTTGGATCCAGAAACTTTCTACCGTTATCAGAATAATGAGCGGCTCTTTCAAATCTGAATGAAGTTGTTAGGGTTTGTTTTTCTTGTAGTCTCCACCATTGTGTAGGGCTACCCAAATCTTGGAATTGCACAAATCCCTTGATTACTCTAGTACGATAATCAGCCTTGTTAAAATCAGTGATAACCATAATTATTGTTATCCTTTCTTATTTTTAAGCATATTTACCAAGTCCCCACGGCGTAAAATGTGGTGGTTGCCTTTTCTACGTCCCCATAATTACCGCTGGTACTGGTTTGTCCTACCAAAAATGTAAGATTGGTGGGTGTGCCATTTTTAATCATTTTACCATTATTTTCCGTACCGCTTAATGCGTCAATTACTGACTTGACGGATGGTGTATTCTTATAGGTTATGGTAAATTCCCCAAACTTGATTAGTGCCGTAGGATCATATTTTGTTTCGTGATTATCTAATACATGACTAGTTATGGCATAACCTTTTCGTTCGTTCATACTTAAAATTTGAATTTGTAGCGGTGTAGTTTGACTGTTTAATTCTATCTTATCCTTGCTACCAATGACACCAACATTATCGGTAGCAGACATATCCTTAATGGTGAAACGTAACACACTACGGCTACCATAAATTTCATCATCGATAAGGCTGGTTGACCATTGTTTTGACTCAAAATAAATGATACCAACTGGGATAAAGTCATTATTTTCTAGGACTCGTAAAATTTCGTTTTCTGTTGCTAGACGATCTGCTTCCTCATATTCGGCTGGTCTGGTATACTTTAAGTAATATCTTATTTCAAATGTTTGGTCGAGTGTGGTTCTCTCAATATCAGTGGTATTTGAATCACTTTGTACCTTTACTACTTCCACATATGGGTAAATTGGGAATTTTTGTTTTTGTTGATAATAATTTAGAGGTTTTTGTCCACTTGGGTAGGTACCAGTTTTTAGGATAGTAATAATATCCGATTGCGTTATAGTTGCCATTATGTCACCTGAAATCTAATACTTGCTCCGCCCACTTTGTCACTTACCTTTATTTCGTAAGAATCGGCTGGGTGATTTGGTGGCACGACGAATGTTACACCACTAAATGCGCCAACACCGTCGGTGATCACTGTGGTTGGTGTTGTTGTTGGATAAGTTGCACCAAAAACAAATGACAATTTGGTTCGAGGTTGGAATTTGGTTCCACCAATTGTAATTGTTGTGCCAACTGCACCACTTGTTGGTGTGATAGTTAGTTCTCTGGTTGGTTGGTATCGTTTATTGGTGGTAAAACCATAAACACGATCCAAGTAATTTTCTAATATTTTAACTTCACTATCCCAAAGCATTGGTTTTTCACTATTTTGTAATCTGATTTTTGCCACCACCAAATTATTGGCAATTGCCTTTAGTTCTGGTGGTAATGTTGGGATTGTGTCTTCTGTTAAAGGTAAAACGATAAAGTCCCCATAAGCATTATATGACCCAAGTTTAGCCCTGATGCGGTTGTCAATTAGATCGTCTATCTCTTGCATGTAAAGTTCAATTTCTTCCTTCATCGAATCATCATTAATTCTAAGTTTGACCTTGATACTATCATATTCGGTGTAAGAGTTGCCCATAAATACATTTAAACGTCCTCAGATTTAAGGTTATAATTATGTGCATCTCTAAAATGCACACCAATTGCTACTGGATCATTAAAACTTGCTTTACAAAAATGACAAACAAACGTCCACTGATGCTGTAGCACCGTGACTTGCTTCATAAAATGATTATGAATTAATCCTTTATAAGAATAATTGTTGGCTTTACGTGAAAGTTTGTCTTCACCACCAACACATTTGCCGTTTTGGCTTCAATCATTATGATTGACACTTACCCTAGGGTATATAATAATATAAATGTTTCTAATCTCTAAAATTTAAAATAAAAAAAAGGGATAATTATAATTCTTTTACAAGTGTGAAATTCTGCATGTTGCTTCAACGTTCTTTACAAGTCCAGCAATCTTCTGGGTTCCAGTGATGTGGATTGCTTGTAGTTCGTTTCTGCGTTGGGCTTCCATTGTTAGGTCTCTTCCGCTAACCAATCCGAATGCAACGTTTGGAATGAACATAACAGATCTCTTGCCGCCCGACTGGGTTGCATTTGGTACTGCGCTAGATCTAACTAGGTTAGTTCCCGCGATTCTTTCAATTGTTGCTTCTGTAATGATTGCTGGTCTTGAGAACCCAATGTAAGAGTCCAAGTCTGCATCTAATGTTAGGTCACGAATTGCTTTTCCAGAGGTATATGTAATTAGGTTGCTATCATCAAGACCTTCATCTTGGATAACTCCTTTTGCGTTCAATAGACCTTGATATTTTAGAACACCAAGTCCTGAAGCGTCAGCGGTCAATTGTGATCCGCTGTTACCATCTACCCATCGTCCAGTTTTTACACCTGCACCGATAGCTTTTCTAACGGTTGCAGAACCTGAACCTGCTGTATCTGTATTGTAAGCATTAAGTACTTGTTTGCTTTCATCGTGGATACTTTCTAGGGCAAATGCTCTGTTTGCTGAAGCGATAATATCGATTGGAGATTCTTCGGTTTGAGTATATCCGATTGTGATTCTCGTACCTCTTGGGGTTGTTGCTGTACCTGCACTTCTGATTATTGGAGATGATGCTGGGGTTGCAGTTCCTAATGCATCGTCTGCTTCTACAATATCACTAAATGTGACTGCGCCAAAATCGAAGAAGAATGCTTCCTTTGTGCCTGCTGGCAAGATCTTTGTCTCACAGAATTGTCTGATTGGTGTAACTACTTTACCGTTTGGTAATACTAGTACTTGCTCAGACATAATTCTCATAAAGTCTGCACTTGGTGGGCCAGAAACTGATTTCAGATCTGCTTCACCTGCTTTGACTTGAGTTATGATCTCATTATCATTGGCATCGAATGAACGAATGCCTTTTCTCTGATAATTCTCGTAGATTCTTTCCTTATTGATAGTCCAAACATAAGCTGGGCTAACGTTTTTGTGTTGTTGAACAGCTCTCAACCATGCTGATGGTTTAGATACTTCTGCTTCTACTGCGCTAATTTTACCGTTTGCAAATGTGCCTTTTTGTGGCATTACTGCAAATTGTGGTTGTGCGCGTTCGTGTGCCTTCATGATTTCCGCATCAAGTTTCAATTCTTCAGCTCTCAGTCTTTTTGCTTCGAGTCTTGCACGTTGTGCTTCTAGAGCCTTAACTGCTGTCTCTTCTGCTTTTTGGACTTTAGCGTGGTAAGTCAAGTTACGTCTGTTTTCGCTTGCGCTGTCTCCAGATCCTGTAATCTTTGCTGGGCCACGTGTTGTAGCTGTACCTGAAGTTGCGGCATCGTCACCTGCATCTAGTGTGTCTCCACCTAGATCAAAGTTTGTACCGTCTTCATTATTATCTGGTGCTGGGGAACCTGCAAGTGCTGGTACGTCTTTACCGTCAACAGTTTCTTGTCCGTTCTCTCCACCTGATGCTTTTGCTACAGTTGCTGGAATTGATCTCTTTCCTGCGTCACCTGTATCAGATTTTTGTGTTTTGCGAGTAGTTCCGTTCCAAACCGAGTCTGATGGAACATTTGCGCCACCTGCTGGTGCGCCTGCTCCATTTTCTGGGATTTTAGCTGCTGGCAGCTCTCCCTCTGGTTCAATTTGGTCGTCTACTTCTCTGATAACTTTTTTAGGCATTAATATATTTAAAGTCCGCCTAGTATATAAGCATAAAAAACATTTATATTATGGTTTGTTTTGGCACTAAAGTTAAATAAGATTTTCGAATTTGGACTTTCCGATTAAAGTTTGCACGCCCATTTTCATATCATCAGTAACACCAGTTTGTTGTACTTGGCTGTCTTGGTGACTCACCAACCACTTTAATGCATCAGCTAAATGAGTGAATGGTCGTTTTTTAATTGCTTTTAGTCGTCCTTCTTCTTCAACAAACGTTGCGTCTGGATTTGATTTGATATAATTGTCAACTGCTTGTTTCATTTGTATTGGGACGCCCTTATCCTTGTAGGTTGGTGAAATTTCCAAATTGGTTGCTCCAAATGTCAATGTCACGCGGTCTTCATCTTGATCCATTTTAGCCCTTGGTATTTTTACTGTAAAATCATCAGTAACTTTTTCTTCATTTATGGATATATCAAAACCAAATCGTTTTAATTGTGATATGATACTATTTTGTGTACGTCTTGCTTGACCAACTAGGGTGTCTTCATTTTTTTGTGTAGTTTTAAAACTTACACTAACTGATGGCATTTCTACTGGTTGACTGCGTTTTGGCGGTTCACCATGTTTTAGAAAATGTTGTGCTGTCTTGATGGTACGTGCAATTTTTATTGGACTAAATGCAGTGATTAAATCTCTATTAGGGTCAACTGGATCCATCAGACTAAATATATTGTCTTCGTTTCTGGTGCCTTCCCCGACTTGTTCACCTACCTTAAAATTTGCAAAAAACTTTAATGTATTTTCGAAACTACCAAAGTAATGAATTAGGCATTCAGTACTAAACCCACTAAATCCTTGGCTTTTCATGGAACTATCATATAACCCAGTATCCTTCATAAATTGTTTTAGTATTTTGACTTCTTCCTCCTTACCCTTTAGAGCCTTTTTCATAAATTCAGTATGATGTGGTGTTCTTTCCATCCCAATTGGTTCACCGCCCGTATCCTTGTTTTTAATTTGTTCCACTGTCAAGTATCTTGTTGGTACCACTTGTACTTCCATCTTTTGACCATTATGATCAAAGAATGCTTCTGCATACTTGGTGGTTGCATTTTGGATGTATGGGTTTCTTCCTTCCAAAGTCCTCATACCAATTTCAATACCAAGTTTTTCCCTTTCTGATGGCGGAACATCTGGCTTGAACATTACAAACAAGTCCAAGTCACTACCACTACTTGGCAAATCAGTGCCTTTTGCAAACGAACCTTGTATTGCTACATCTACTACTTTGTCTTCAATACCAAGATCCTTTATCGCATTTTTTGCTTTAGTAGTAATATCTGTCGCCACTTCTTCTTGGTTCTTTTTAATTGTTTCATTTGGTTTTACCTTCTCCTTGATTTTAGCCTTGAATTCGTGCACTTTGGGAGAAACATCCACACCATCTTTATCTGCAAACTTACCGTCGCTATCGCGTGGGTGATCTTCTTCCCTAAATGTACTCATATTATGATATAAATCACACCATTAATAACTATTTCTATAGGTTATTAATTACGTCTTTGCCGCCGTCTTCTACCTTTAATTTTGGCTTGCTTTCTATTTCCCTAGTAACGTTTTTAGGCGTGGTCATTTTTGGTTGTAATTGCAAGCCTTCACCGAATATGGTTGCTCCATCACCAACGACTTCAAAGTGAATAGTATTTGACTCATACCCGTTATATGGTTCCAACTTGTATTTTTGAACACCGTTAATATTGCTGATGGTCATGGCACTAACTCCTCTTACCGTGAATGGTGCTGGCGCAATGAATGCTTCTCCAATTAATGGTACTTGATCAACATTATCTTTTGTTGGTGGCTCAATTCGTGGTTCACTTTTTAGTGTGATTTGTTGTGTTGCTGGTTCTGATTTTCCTACTGGTTCGACATCAATTGGTTGACCAGTTGGTAAAATTTGATCAAGTTCCTCACTTCCTTCAACTTTGTCGTCGTCAGTCCAACCACCTTCTGGCTCATTGGCTTTATTGACTTTATCAATTACACTTGATAGATTTGTCATTTTTTGTGTTTTTTCAATTGATCTTAATGCTTTTTCTTTTAATTCTGCTTCTACTGCTTCAATGGTTGCAATTGGGAAACCAGCATGATACACCAAACTTACTTCCCTAAATTCCGCGCCCTTGATTAAGGTGTAACAATTTTCATCGCATACTCGTGGGCTATTACTATCATAATAAATACCAAGTGATACAGCCATGTTTGCATCATCAATTTCCTTTTGGAAAAATGGATGTGTTACCACGCCTTCATAAAATAGGGTTAATTTCTTTGGATCCCATGTTAAGGTTACTTCTCCGACTTGGTAATCTTCTTCATTATATAATGCTTCCAACATATCATCTTCAAGTCTCCAAAGTTCTTGTTCAGCACCTGCTGTTGATGAATGATTTAATAGAAGCGACAAGGTCATACCGTGACCCTTTGCAAGTTCTTCTGGTAGGTAAATTCTGTCGTTTAGTGAAACTCCAGCATAAGCAAGTGTACCCTTGATCTTTCTTCCATTCTTTTGAATGCTTGGAAGACCATACATGATACTAACTGCTTCTCCAGCCTTTGCCTTTTTCTTTAAAACATTAAGTTGACTGGTAATGTATTCTTTATATTTTATAATGTTAGCTTCTTGTGCTTTTTTTTTAGGACATCCACAAGATTCATTTGCTTTTGATTCGCCTATACCGTGTGCATCTTTTAAATGAGGTTTAATTGGTGTGGGATCATCAAAACTACCCATATAATATTCTTTATGATCACATAAGTTGCATTTCCAATATACGCCACTTGCTCTTATTGGTAAATTAAATTTTTTTCCAGCATCTGGATCTTGTATTGATCTTATTGTTTTTATATCAAAATCTTCTGATAATGCCTCACCAGATACATCATATCCTTTCGGTGTGTTTTTCTTCCACTTTTGCAATATTAATTTTTGGTATTTTACTGGGATTCCAGTCCAATCTCCATCATAAAATTGTTTGTATGTTTTTAATCCAACTTTATCACCAACGGTATCATCTAATAAATCATTTCTTTCATTAGGAGTTAATTTTTTCCAGTCTTCTTCATCGTCTTTTTCAAATGGACTACCCTTGTAACTTCTAGGCGTGGTTCTTGCTGATCTATCTGGTGCTTCATCCGAATCTGCCATTTTAATTTGTTCATCTTCATCTAAGTTACCAAACGCACTTTTAACATAATCAAGTCTTTCTTTAAATGGTGCATTCTTCCAAGATCCATGCCACCATTCATCTTTTGTATTTTTAGAATTATTTGATTGATGATGTTTCACAAGATTTTGTGAAAATTTATTAAATGAATCTGGGTCGTCTGATGAAAATTGTTTCATATGATTCTTTTTTTCATCTTCTGACATATCATCCCAATTATCTGGAACTTTGCTTTTGTCAGTTTGTTCTTTTTTAGCCAAATCTGCACCATCAACATTTTTCTTATTTGGGTGTAATTCTTCAGTTGGAATACCAGCATCACTTAATGCTTGTTCTAAGGTTTGACCTTTTTTAATACCAACCTTTCTTCCATTACTTGTTGTAAACCAAAATGTACCATCATCGTCATAATGTTCTCCAGCAATATTTTTTTCATCATCCAAGTCAGTTAAACTCTTTTTTTCTTCTTCTGGTTGTTGCTGTTGTGATTGCTGTTGCATTTGTTGCAAGTCTGGGACTGGTAATTGTGTTTGTGGTTGCTTCATTTGGTTTTGTGCTTGTAATTGTTGTGATTGTTGTTGGATTTGTTGTTGCTGTTGTGGTACTTGTGACATTAAGTTTGGAATTTGTGGTTGACCACCCATTGGTTGTTGCATTGGTGCATTTTGTACATCGCCAGTACCATCACAATCTGGACAATCTTTTAATCCAAGTTTTTCAACGGTAACTTTACCCGCGCCCTTGCAAAATGGGCAATTACCTACACCTTCGGTAGTATAATACTTGTTTTTATAAATTAAAATATCTGGTGCATTAACATTGATACTTTCACCCGCATAAACTGGGCGGTATACTACACCAAATTGGTCTACAATATAATTTTCATTAAGTAATAAAGGATCGTTTTCTCCCACAACTTCATCTTCGCCTTTTGGTTTGACATGTACATTACTACTCATAACATTCATGTTAGAGTCCGCTGGTGGGCCTGAAACACTGGATAAACTTGTTTCTTCCATTAGTCCTTGATTATTTATATTTTTAGTCCCAACTTTATGTTTTGGATTGTGGTTATCTGGATCTACTTCTTTTTGGCAAGTATAGCAAATATACTTGATTGATTCTATGGCTTCATTATCATCCGCACTAGTTGCTGGACTACCATCGGGAATTTTACCCTTGGTTAATAGATCTATCTCTTTTCCAGACTCAAAAGGCATATTAATTAGTCACCTTTTTAATCTTATAAGCATATTTTCCACAATAGTGTTTATCTACGGTGTATGTGGCTATCAATTTGTATTTTCATGGCTTTTTCAGCTTCACGCCGAACCTTAGCCTCCTCCCATTCCTTATCCTCTCTTGCTTCACGTCTAACAGCCAATTCCAATTCGTATTGATTTTTGACAAATGTACGGCAAGTACACTCAATGCGTTCTGGTTTGCGCTGAATTAGTTTGCCACATGAGGGAACGTGGCTAGAATATTTGTGCCCACATCTAAAACAAACCCTACTGCTTCGTGGTATTTTTTTTGCCCATTCTGGTCGGGTGTTTGGTATGTGTTTTGGTTCCTTAGTTTTTACACGAGTCATTTATTATCATCCTTCTTTTTATAATCATTGGCTTTATCACCAAATTCTTCCAATAGAATATCATGTACTTCGTCTTCTGGCACGCCTTTTTCAATTAAGTCGTGTTCACGTTTGATAATTTCTTCAACGTCTCCGCCAGTTTCTGGCAAGTCTTTTACATCTTCTTCACTTGGTCTATATTTTGATTTTTCTTTTGGTTTAGTTTTTGATGATTGTTTCTTTTTTGGTTTGGTTTCGCTTTTTTGCGAATCGCTTTTCTGCGAAATTTTTCCACCAGTTTCATTCTTGCCAGTTACATTATCCTTAGATTGATTTATATTAGGTTTTGACGTATCACTTTTTGAAGGGGATGGTTGAGCCTCATCTTGGCTGTCTTCGACTTGCAATGGTTTAGGCGCTCCAGTTTCGTCTTTTTCAACTGGGTCTAAATCATTATCCAAGTCGAATGGGTTTGGCTTGGATGCGTCTGGATTTTCCAATTCTGCATTAAATTGATCTTGGTTCATGTTGCTAACAACTCCTTGTGCCTTATTCAAGTGTGCTTCATACTCATCTTGTGTTACAATTTCGTATTCTAATTCAACTTGTGGTTGCTCTTCCGTGCTATCTGGTGTTTGATCCCATCTCAAGTCTGGCACTGGATTGCCTTGTTCATCTGTTAGGTCTGTATAGTTTCTTCCAGTTACTGGATCTTGGTGCAATATATTTGGATCAACTTGTTCTTCATCAATACCACTGATGGTTGGGTCGTTATGTGGTGCACCATCATTTTGTTGCACATCTTGTGGCTTCATGATCATTCCATCTTGGAATGGTTCACCTTCTTGTTCAAGTGGGTTTGATCCATCTTGAACCTTTTTCATATAATCATCATAAGTAACGGCTGGATATTTTTGCTCATCTGGATTAACATTAAGTCCGCTGTTATCCATAATACCATCAACTGGATTTAATGGATCCTGTGGTAATCCAGTTTGTTCTTCTTGTTGTAATCTGACTTGGCTACTATCACCGACTGCTGGAGATGTTTTATCATTTGGTGGTGTTAAATCACCAGTTTCCATTTGTGGATCATTGTTTAATGTTGCTGGGTTTTCTTCAGTGGTATTATTATAATTGTCTCGTGGGTTGATGCCATTAATGTTTCCTTTATTGGCACTTGGGTCTTGTAATGGATGATCATCAAGTCTTACTTGTTGTTTTTGTGTTTCATTATCATCTTCTTGCATGATACCAGTTGTCATTGGATCTTCACCAACTTTCAAGTCGCGGTTTCGTGGTTTTTCTTCATCTGCTTCTCCTATGTTTTGTCTGTCTATCTTTTTCTTTAGTTCTTCTTCATCATAATCTGGTTCAAATCCTTCACTAGGTACTATTGGTTGTTCATCATTTTTATTGCCGCCCAAAATCTGTTTTTGTGTATTATCTGGTGTTGCTTTACTGCCACCACTATCATTAAATTGCATTTCGTTTGGTGTGTCAATTATTTCATCGTCAACCATTGGTGGTTGATTAGGTCTTGGGTGTGGATTCTTTAGTGCAGTATTTCCAGTTTCTGGTGTTCTTGACATATCACCTTTTGCATCAATTGGATCCTTGAAAGTTCCATCACTATCCTCATTAATGCCATCATCACCTGTACCGCCCTGATACGCATCTCCTTTGGTGTTCATTTGTAAATGCTTTCTATATTCTTCTTCACTAACTACTGGTATTTGTGGAATTCCTTGACCATTGGTGTTGGTAAATCTACCACCACTATTATCTGATGGTTGTAATGACGGTGTATCACCTGCCCGTGCCATTTTTGATGGTGCACTTGGTGGTAACTCATTTTCATCTTTATCAAGTCCAAATTCTTTCCTAACTGCTGGATCCGTAATTTCTGGTTTATCTGGTTCATCATCAAGTCCTTGACTTACATACAAATCACTACTACTATTACTATTATCTCCAGCCTTTGGAGGCAGAGGAATTCTTTCTAATGCTTTAATTAGTTCAATTTTATCTTTTACACCCACTTCATTTTCGTTGGCAATTTCCTTGATTAATCTATCAACAAGTGATTCGCCGCGAGGTTTTTTATTATCTGGTTGTGGTGTCTTGTACGATGTAGTTGGTTTTGGTCTGTCACTATCTTGTGGGTTTTGTGGTTTGGTAGTTGGTGCCTTTGGTGCCTTAACACTACCTTTTGCATCACCACCATCTTTCTTATCATCATCAGTAAACTTACCATCGAATGGCTTTCCATCTTCTTCGCCACCACCCACCAATGGTTTTCCATCTTGTGGATTCATGCCACCAGTTAGGGCGGCTTGCATTTGGATATTCTTCTGGTCTGACTTGTCTTGTTTTGCTTCGTTTTGTTCTTCTTCCCAAAGTTGATCATCCAATGAAATATTAAGTTTCTTTAGTAATTCCCTTCTTTCTTTCTTGCTTACCACTTCTGGGTCTAGTGCGTGAATATCTTCCATGGTTAAACGTTTCATTGTTGGTACAAAACTGATTTTTACTTCCATTGCGTCAAAGTCAATGAAACCCCAACTTTCTGCTATTGGTTTTAATAGTCTGTCTTTTATTATTTCAATTAATTCTCCTTGCATGTCTGCCATTCTTTGATCAAGCACGTCAAATGGTGTTTGACCGCCGCTATAACTGAAGCCTTGAGGATTCTTTATTACATTACTTGCAAATACTAATGCAATGTCCAACATGGAATCAATATTGGTGGTATAATCTTCAAACTTGCCTTGGGCTTGTATTTGTAATTCCGCACTTTGGATTGGTTTGTCAAAAATCCAAATATATTGATCATTATTTGGGTCTGCCATTTCTTTTTGTATTTGTTCCATTTGATCTTTTGGCATTCCATTAGCGCCTACAATTAGGCGGGGCTTTGACATTTTATGTACAATTTCTACTTGGTCATTTTGTACTTTGGCTTGTGCATCTAGTAATGGTATGCTGTTTCTGGATGGGTTAATTGGTTCTCCAGTAAATGGATCTACAGTACCAGCAATTGGACGCGGGCTTGCAATGGTATGGAACATTGATTTACCAAATGCTTGGCGGTCTGGGTTGTTGATGGTGTGATGTATAAAATATTGTGGATCAAGTTCCTTGAATACGCCGTCCACAACTTGGACTAATTTTAACTCATTACCATATTGATCTCTGAATACACGGTAAATTGTTTGCATTGGTATTTGTTCAATGTTACCAAGTCTTCCGTCTGGTGTATATTGTAATTCTAAAATTGCGCTACCAGTAATTAAAAACGAATAAATAAATTGTGATATCTTTTTTTCGGCATTAGCTATATCCCACCACTTTTCAATAAAAACATTAAAGTACTCATTATTGGTTTTGATTTCGATGCCACTACCACGCAACTTTTGATGCATTACATCTAACGCGGTTTTAACATGAGGCCAATGATGGTAGTATTGATATAATCTCTCAAAGTCTACTTCTGGAAATTCTCCAACTAATTGCTTTGAAGGGCCTACAATGGTGGCATTACGTTTTCGTACAATACTACCAAGTAAACTGTTAAAAGTTTGGAATACCTTCGGTGTACCTTCTCCACCGAAAATGCGATTAAATCGACTAGCCATGGAACTCCCTTATATATGTTTGCAATCCCATAGTATTTAAGCCAGTCGGTTTAGTCTGATACACTGAATCCCACCCAACTTCCCTTAAATATTGAACCGCCAGCCGTAGTTAGGATTGGTCTGACTTTCCAACGATTGGTTGAGGTAAAAATACCCGTATTATCCGTATAAGTTGCTACACCATCCGCCCCCACTGGTGGTGACTTGATGCTAGCAGTTACTGGATCAAGTCGTTTGCCACTTGGTTTTTCAAACTCAAATTGTATGGTTTGATACAAGTTAAGTTGTACTGGTGTTTTGGCACCAAGTGGTTGTGCTGGATCAGTAGGTTTTTGGATAACCAACTCAATTGTTGTTCCTTTGTCACCTTTTTTGATTTCAGCCAGTATTGTGCTCATATGACTAAATTACCTCTTTTATGATATATTAGCATTTTAAAGGGACGTGTTGGCATCCACGCCTTCTCCTATGACTGATTTGTTATTGGCGGTTGTTTCTATTACAGATTCACCTTTTAATGATGTTAATATTACAGTTGTTCCTTTGACGGTTTCCGTTATCACTGAAGTACCCTTAATTATTGGTGCAATTACTGATTCTTCCCTTATCTTAACAATTGGGATTTCTAATACCGCGTTGGTGGTGTGGTTTTTAATTACTGCACCTTTTAATACTGCTTCTGCGATATGTGTCTTAGTTATTGCACGTTTTAATGTTGCATTAGTGACATGTGATTTTGTTTCTCCGAACTTTATTAGGTGTGCATCAGTGTCTTGCTCTAATCCACCAGTACCAGCTAATCTTGCATTAGTGGTGTGTTGTTTGATGTCTCCTAGTTTCTTTAGTGCCGCGTTAGTGGTGTGAACTAATGTTACACCCAATCTCTTTAGTTTTGCATCGGTGGTATGTACTTTTGTTATTTGTAATTTCTTGAATGCGTCTGTGGTGTGAGTCTTGGTTACATCTAATACTTTCTTAAATGCATCTGTGGTGTGGGTTAATGTTATTTCGTATTTCTTGAATGCGTCTGTGGTGTGGGTCTTGGTGATGTCAAGTATCTTTCTGAATGAATCTGTAGTATGGGTCTTGGTGATGTCAAGTATCTTTCTAAATGCGTCGGTGGTGTGCACCTTTTCATATGTGAATTGTACACTTGCGTTGGTGGTATGTGATTTTGTGATGTCTAGTTTCTTTAGTAACGCGTTTGTGGTGTGGGTCTTGATGATGTCTAGTTTCTTTAGTAATGCATCGGTGGTGAATGTCTTATTTACAGATAATCTTAGTAATGCATCAGTGGTGTGAGTTAGGGTGTTGTCAAGTTTCTTCTTTAATGCATCTGTGGTGTGAGTTTTAATTTCGTCTAATTTCTTTAATCTTGCATCTGTGGTGTGAGTTAGTGTGATGTTTATTACTTTCTTTAATGCGTCGGTGGTGTGGGTTAGTATGATATCTACTTTCTTCTTTAATGCGTCGGTGGTATGTGTTTTAATTTCGTCTAATTTCTTTAGTTTTGCATCTGTGGTGTGGGTCTTGGTGTCACCTAGTTTCTTTAATGCACTATCCGTAGTATGTGATTTTATGATACCTAATATCTTTCTAAATGCGTCTGTGGTGTGGATTTTGATATCATCTAATTTCTTTAGTTTTGCGTCAGTGGTGTGGGTTCTAACAATGTTTACTACCTTCTTTAATGCGTCGGTGGTATGGGTCTTGGTGTCACCTAATCTCTTTAATGCACTATTGGTGGTGTGGGTTCTAATTTCACCTAATCTCTTTAACTTTGCATCAGTTTGGTGTAATATACCAAATACTATTACGGCGTCTGTGGTGTGAGTCTTGGTGATGATATCGTTAACAGTATATGATGTACTGGTATAAGATGTTGCCTTATATGAATGTGGTAAACTGGTGTATGTTAATCTGATATTTGCATCGGTGGTGTGTGATACTGCTTTTACAATGTATGCACTAGTGGTGTGTTGCTTGGTGTAACCTAGTTTCTTCAGTGCCGCGTCGGTGGTGTGAATTGTTGTTGGTAATGATTCTACAGTATATGATGTGTTGGTATAAGATACTTCGGTGTATGAATATGGTAATATAGCAAATGTTTCCAGTAATCTAGCATCTGTTGCATGTGATACAGTTCTTGGTACCTTTAAGAATGCATGTGTTTGGTGTGTCTTTGTTTCTGCAAGTTTCTTTAGACGCGCGTCTGTGTAATGACCAATGATTCTTAGGTTATCTGTGGTGTAACTGATTGGTGTGTATGATGTGATAGTGTATGAGTTTACTGATATTGGTGTTGTTAGATATAATACTGCATTGGTGGTGTGTGACTTGACACGAGCGGTTTGTGCGTTAGTGGTATGTTGTTTGATGTCTCCAGATTTCTTCAAATATGCGTCGGTAGTATGACCGTGGTATGCATTAGTGTCAACGGTGTAACTGATTGGTGTATATGATGTTGGGGTGTAAGAATTATTTAGTACTGCCAGTGGCTTGTACATTCTTGCATCGGTGCTATGTATTCTTTCTTTTGGTACAGCTAGGAATGAGTGTGTTGCATGTGTTGTAACTTTACCAATTATTTTTATGAATGCATCTGTGGTTTGTCCTAGGAATGTTAACAGTTTTGTTCTATAACTGGTGTTGGTGTATGATGCCGCATTATATGACCATTCTTGTATCTTGATATTTGCGTCGGTAGTATGGATTGCTTGTTGTGGAACCTTTAGGTATGCATTGGTGGTATGTTGTTTGATGATATCTTTCTTCTTTAATAATGCATGAGTACTATGGTTTGGATATGCTGTTATATCTACCGTGTATGATGTTGTGGTGTATGATGTTTCGGTGTAAGAATTAGTTAATACTTCAAATGGATTGTATAATAGTGCATGTGTTTGGTGTGTCTTTGGTCTTGCAAGGTTTGCGTTGGTGGTGTGGGTTTTGGTGTAACCTAACTTCTTTAGTGCCGCATCAGTCTTGTGTCTTGGAATTGATGGTGTGTCAACTCTATAACTGGTATCGGTGTATGATGTTCTGGTGTATGAAAATCTGAATACAGTATATGATGTATTAGTGTATGATACATTAGTGTATGACTCTGGTCTTACTGATAATTGTCTTTGTATGTATGCGTTGGTGCTGTGTGACTTGGTTCTAGTGTTTTCTAACCATGCATTGGTGGTGTGTGACTTGGTTCTTATGCTGTTTAAGAATGCGTTGGTGGTGTGACCACGTGCCACAATTCTTTCGGTGGTGTAACTGATTGGTGTGAATGAACTCTCAAAGTAAGAATATTCACTACTGAATAATAAGTTGTATAATCTTGCGTCGGTGGTGTGAGACTTTACACGTGCAGTTTGTGCACTAGTGGTATGGGCTTTGGTATAACCTAACTTCTTTAGTGCCGCGTTGGTGGTGTGTGACTTGTATGGAAGTGTATCTACTTTGTAACTGGTACTAGTGTATGATACATCAGTATATGAATTTGGATATGGATAGAACGGCTTGTATAATCTGGCGTTAGTATGATGAATTTGAGTATTTGGTGTTTTTAGAAATGCCCCAGTATCATGTGATTTTAATAGCCCAAGTCTCTTTAGTTTAGTGTCCGTGTAATGACCAGTTATTCTTAATGTGTCGGTGGTGTAAGATGTTTTGGTATAAGATTCATCTGTATAAGAGTTTACTAATACTGGTTCGTCCCTATCCAACCATGCGTTGGTGGTATGGGTTCTAATATATGCAAGGAATGCATTAATAAAGTGAACACGTGTTTCCCCAAGTCTTCTTAATACCGCATCAGTGTGGTGTTTAGTTCCACTCAAATCCATCGTGTATGATGCTGGAGTGAAACTTATTTCGGTGTATGAGTATGGTGTAACCCAATATCCTCTTCTGGTAAATACATCAGTGGAATGGGTTTTGGTTACTGGGAATGCTAGAAATGCATTAGTGTTAAATGTTGGTGCCCAAACACGTTTTAATGATGCATCAGTATAATGACCCTTAAATTCAATTTGGCGGGTGGTGTATGATGTGCTAGTGTAAGAACTTAGGTTATATGATTTTTCTTGTAATTTTAGTACCGCATCAGTATCATGGTACTTTGTATCAAAGATAACAATTTTTGCATTAGTTGTGTGTATCTTTGTAACATTTAATTTTTTTAATAACGAATTAGTTGTATGACCTAATCCGCCGATATCATCGGTTGTAAAACTAGAATTAGTAAAAGATTGTAAAGTGTAAGAATTATCAAGAATTGTAAATGCCTTTCTCAAAAATGCATTAGTTACATGGTCTCTGGTTTTTTCTAGGACTATCTTGGCTTGTGTATTGAATGATTTAATTACATTAAGCAACTTACGCATTGCGTCTGTGGTATGGGTCTTGTTACCTAATCCAAAGTCTGTATTAAAACTAGTAGTAGTAAATGATTGGTGGGTAAAAGAATCTACCATAGGAATGATACCTCATACCAGTTAAAATACATTATCCGCCCGCCCTAGTTGGCGTCGAAAGTGTTATCTATTTCTGTTTTCTTGAATAGATAGTGTAGGTGTGTGTTCAACATTCTAACACCAGTTGGTGTACCTACAGTGTTATCATAAACTTGGTATCTGATTGCATTAACAGCCAATTGTGAGCTATTAGTTACACCCATGATTTGAACCCAATAAACTCCGTTTGGATCTGTCTCTAATACTGGGATTGTCTTGTTTTGTGGTGTATATCTATATACTTGGTCTGTATAATCACTCAAGTTCAATGTTCTTACATCATCTGCGCTTGTGAAGAATGGATCTGGATGTCTTAGTATTCTCAATTTGATTTGTGTTTCTGTGGTTCTTGTCTTGTTAAAGTTGATTGCCCAAGCAATTGGATCAATTGGAACTATACCACCTTGTGTGGTGTTTCCAGAAACTGGTGGTGCATACGTTGAACTTGTTGCATTAACAAATGATACGTTTTCTACTCTTAGAGTAAAAGTACTGTCTGCTGTGGTTACACTGTTATTGTTCTTTCCACCAATGTATATCATCTGGGTTCCTTGTGTGGTTGTGGTGATACCATAAGTTGATTGTGTTACCAATTGAGTATAATTTACATCAGTATAAACTCCATATGACATTATTGCATCTCCAACTCTGGTCAATCTAAAGTATAATGGTGTGTTTAGTGACATTGCATCAGTTGCACCAGTTAATGTTTCGTTTAGTACACCACCAGCGTTATTGGTTCCAACTGTCCATCCAGTGGTGCTATTATTTGCATTAAATACAAATCCATTGAATCTTTGTGATACGTTGCCACCAGTACCACTAGGTGAATCAAATAATCCAAAGAATAATTGAGCCCAAGCCGCCGTTGTTGCATTTTTGGTGGTAATTGTTGCCTTAAATCTAAGTTCCCAAGTTGTTGCACTAACCGCACCTGCTGGCCGTAAATCATCGAACTTTAGTGTTACACTATCGTTGGTACCATCTTTTAGTACGTTCCATTCAAGTCTATCGTTGGCAAGGCTTACTCTACCATTAGTTGTATCTTGTGGTACCCAGAAATAATCCGCTTCTTCTTGCGTTTGATATCTGGTAAAGTTTTCAACTACATATGGTTGGTATGGGCCTATGGTTAGTTGTGGTGGTTCTACATACCATGGCTGTGTTCTTGACATGAAATATGAAGTGTTGTTTACTGTTGAGTTACATGCTAATGCTGGTGTTGCTTTTTCTCCAAGAAGTGTTGATCTTAGCTTGTTCTTCCAGAATCTTAAGTTGTCAATCTCATAGTTTCTTTCACCAGTTACACTTGCTACAATATTGCATAATTTGAAGTATCTTAATGATGCTATTGAAGATGGGATGGTAATTGAAAATGTTGATCCAGTCTGTTTTGAATATTGATCATCCTTACCGAAACATCTAATTTCCATTGTGGTTGTTGCAGTTCTGGCAATTTCCCAATGGTACCATTCGTTAATGTTAAATGTAAAGTTTTGATTTGTATCACCAGTTGTTTGAATTGCGCTACCATCTGCTTCTGCACTGTGTACGGTAAATGTTTGGTTGCCGCCAACAAGCCCAACATCTTCCTTGATTAGGAGACCCAAAAAGTCTTGGTTTGTTGATTGACCAGTTGTTGATGGTAAGTCAGAAAGTCCAAAGTAAACTGCACCACCGTTGCCACTTACTGTGTTTGCTGTAATTCTAATTCTAAATCTTAGTACCCAGTTGGAATCGCTTACATATGATGCGCCCAAGTCTGCTGAAGATGTTGCTATGTTGGTGTTGTCACCTTTTGAAGTAATTTTTAGTACGCCGTTATCAACACCAGTTGCACCGCCAGTATCAGTCCAAGTATCAGTACCAAAGTCTTCTACATTATCTTCTGCTGTTAGAAAACCAATGTGTGGACTAAATCCGTTGCCCCAAAGGTTGTATGATGAAATAGGACTGGTATCGTTAGCACTATTTCTATTTCTGAAGAAAATATCATTGGTATTGGTATAAGTTGCACGAGGGATATCATAATATTGAATGGCACTGCTTACGAACTTGGTACCGTTGTCTCTCAAATAGTTTCCACTGGTTGGTGTGGTGCCTCTGATTACGTTTGTGGCATCATCAGCATTAATTGTTTTACCTGTAATGGTGTCTGTGGTGTTGGTTCCAATAAGTGTTGTTGTTGAAGTTGGTAATGTAACAGTAATGTTTGATCCTACTTCACCGCTATCAAGTTGTGTGGTAAATGTGTTGCCGCTGTTTGCTAGTTTTAGTTTTGTCTTTCTATATTTTGTATCACTATTAATATCTAAATCGTCTACGTCTACTCCACTAAATAGGTCAGAAATTTTATCTAAGTCGTTTCCACCAAAGTGGTCTGCGTCTCCAGCATCTGCATTATTTACTTTCTTCCAGACCATGTTTAAACCTCATACTCCCTTAGTTTTGGAGAATACATCCAAGGATCTTGTTCGTCAAATTGTCCGCCCTGTATCAGTCTACCATCTTGTGAAAGATAATTGATTGATTGCTCACCGTTCTTTCTCCATCCGAATAAATATACTACAAATGGTTCTGCACCTTGTACTTGTTCTACTCTTTTTCTGTAAATTAATTTTGCTCCTTCGTCAATTTTCATTAACATAAATGGTTCATTATCTTTTTGTACTTCAAATGCACTGATGCCATCTCTTCTCAAAGAATCATAACCAACACTTTCAGAAAGTGTAACTTTGTTACCATCTTTGTAAATGGCTGAGAATGTATAATTCATTTTCTCACCTAAGTCTCGTCGTACTTCCAAGTGAAAGTTTCAGAGTTAGTTGTACCTGCACCCGCGGTGTCTGCGACAATAAGTTGATAAATTACAAATTGACCAAAGTCACCAGTTGATGGATTGGTGATGCTTCCAGTTAATGCTAATGGTGCTACACTAGTAAATGTAAATGCGTCTACTGGTGTTCCTGTTAAACCAGCATGGTTACCAGTTGTAAGTTCTGTGCCATTGCCAGTAACGCCAGTTGCTTGAACATAAGAGTTTGCACTTTGTGCTTTGCAAGTTACGCCAGTACCAAAACCGTTGTTGCCGTCTGTATACCATCTGATATTATCAATGGTACCAGTTGGAGTTGTGGTTGCTGATAAACGGGTTGTTACCCAATAAGAATAATGTGTTTCGCCAGTTACAATTGTAATAGGGTTTGCTGTATCGTTTGTTGAGTGTGAATCAAAAGCGTTTGCTCTGGTATTAATTCCAGTGATAGTTGTTTTTGTTGGAGAACCAACCCCACCTGTCCATCGTTTAATCTCAACAGTTGCTGGCATAATAATGTTTAGTGCTAGGAGTATATAAGCATAAAAAATTTTTTAAGAAAAAAGAAAGTGTAGTTCTTTATAGAGCGATTACTTTGAATTTGACTGCGGCACCAGTTGTAATTTTAACATTTGTTGAGTCATGTGTACCTTCTGCTATATCAAATGCGTTTCCGTCGCCTTCTGTTGGGAATACAATTACAAGTGCTGGTGTTCTACCAAGTCCATGAGCAATGTTTTGCTCGGAACCCGTACCTGTTTGTTCAGTGCTCTTAAAGAAACTGAGTTTACCTGCTTGGATTGTGTTAGCTGCAATGTCGGAATTTGTAACTGTGGAATCTGTATAACCACCAACAGTGGTTAGTCCTTTTGGTACAACATTACCAGAAGCATTGCGCACATATCTATTTGGCATAAATAAATGCGGTTCTTTTAATATTTAAATATATTATAGTCTCAGTTTGCCCAGTTTTATGGCATTCTTTAGACGCTCATAACCAGTGGGGCTTTTGTATATCCTATCACCATACTTGGCTTTGATTCTTTCGATATCGCGCGGTGATAATTCAAGTCTGTCAATTCCAGAATAAAACGCATCCATCACATCTGTGCCGTCTGCATTACCACTAACATCATGTGTCAATCCAAAACAATGTCCAAGTTCGTGAATTAGTACCGCGACAATGGAATATGTTTTTAGTTTTGCATTAGGGTTTGTTATTTGTTTTACCCAGCCTTTTTCTAATGCATCTTTTGCAAGAATTCCCTTACCAAGTGCATCCCAAATATAATCATTATTAAAAACAATTTTTCCGCTGGCACTACCTTGTGATGGGAAATATGCATAAGCCAAAACGCTTGGTTTTTCTTTGAATAGTTCATCTTGCTCACTTGATTTAAAATCCAATCTAATGTCTGCATTAACATTGCCCCACCCACTGACACATTTGATACCAGTTTCAATTTCCCAAGTCTGGGTTGCATAATTTAATGTTGTCTTTACATCTTGATCTGACATGGTACGACAACTACCAACTATGTCATACATTAATTGTGTTTTATCCCACTTACCTTTCCATTCATCTTGAACGGTAAATTCTACAACTTTACCTTTCTTGGTGCTGGCATATGCTATACACTTCATAACAAAAATAGGGTTTTTTGATTAATAAGCATTATTTTGTAACTTGAACTAGTCTTCTAGCTGTAGTTTCCTCATAAGCTTCAGTAGAAAATGCTCTTGCTTCAACCATGTATTCTCCAGCCACCAACATATTGGTTGGCTGTTGTGCTAGATATCCCATATCCTCCCACCTTGTTTTTATTTCGTCGGTATCTTTTGCGTCAATAATAATAAATCCCTTACAAACTATTTCTGGTTTTGCCTTCAAGTCATATGGGTCACGTCGTTTCCATTGGATATCTTGACTAATAACAAGTTCTGCAAATGGTACCTTCTTACTAAATTTCACCACGCACCAATCACCAACTTTGCCCTTTTCTGGAATTTTAATTTCAACATATGGTTTTGCTGGGTTCTCATAAATGGTCTCTTGTGCATCGCGCAATTTCTGCTTTGCGATCTCAAATTCTTCAGACATAAAAAAGAATGGTAGTTAATAGTATTTAACTTTGCTATTAACCTGTTGGCGGCGTGTCTGGTACCGAATTATCTGATGGATTTTTTCTAAACAGATATGATGTTACTTCTTTTAACACAAATATTAAAGCCGTGAATAGAGTACCAATGATGCTACCCATAATCAAGTTCTGTTTTGGATCGTCAGTTAAGACAATTTCTAACAACTCATCGGCATTAACAAGTGAATAACCAACCGCCCATAAGAAGACTCCAATTATTGCGAGTGCAGCTATGTAGTTTGGTATCAGTCTTGTATCGAACTGTGTCATGGATCAGATTAATGGATCTAAGTATTTAACCTTTATCGGACTCATCACTATCTGAAGTTGGGCTATCTAGTAATTCAGACGCAATATCTTCCAAATTTGATGCTAATTCACCGTGTACCTTGTCGGTTTGGTTATCCAATATTTTTGCCATTATTAATACTGTTTTGTTGAGTCTCCAGATACACTTGCGTATCACGGAAATTTGTGACTTTAACTCCTCAATTTCTTGAGCCTTTTTATCGGTTTTATCCCAATGACGCTTTAATAAAGCCATTATGATACCGCTCACCAGCGCAACAATTAAACCGCTAATTATTGAAGCAGTAACAATGTTAAAGTCAACCATATTTTAGTTTGGTTTTACCACTATTAATATATTATTTTGGCTTGCCACAATGAATGCATTTGTTTTGAGCCCTAATCGAATATTCATGGTCACATTTTACCTTATCTACGTACTCTGTATATCCAGCCCAACATTCAATACAAATATATTGTCTGGTGTTTTTAATTTCTCCTAGTCGTCTGAAGGTGCTACCGCCGCACTCTGCACAATAACGTGGTGGCATTTTATAACCAATCACTCTCTTTGAAAGACTTGTTATATTTGTCGTATAATTTTTTCTCTTCTTCTGATGTCATACTAGTTTTAACCATTTCTCCATTGATTTGAGAATAATCATCAACCGACCAAAAATCAGCCCAAGCCATGTTTCTTATAATATCATGTTCTTGCTCAATATCCAACATCAAACTACCCATACCTTCATCTTTTTCATCAATTATTTTAAAAATACAATGATGAATTGTTTCATGTACACATGTATTATAAATATCTTCTATTGCTTCATGTCGATGTAAATGAACTATTGAACGTTCTGACTCTGCATAATATACTCCACGTAAAAGTTCCTCCCTTCCTACAATATTAAATGTTTGGTCAAATGTAGATGTTTCACCAACACATTTGTATTCGTCACCAACGTAGCGGGCTAAATTCTTCAATGCCCGCACCTACGTCCTTTATAAGCTCGTAAAAACTTGATACTTTTTCTACGCATAACTAAATTTTGGTTTTTTAGTTAATTAACATTTCTTTACCTGTAAGACTTTTATACTCATCTCTTATTTCACTCATTTCGTTAAATATTTCATTCAATTCTTCCACCAGTAAATTGCGCTCAAATGATAATCTGCTATAACGACTTTGTAATTCTTCAGGCGTCATTAATTGACTTGGTAGACAACCTATATAAGTCTGTCTGGTGAATATAACCTTGCCTATTTGGTAACGACTTGACCGTATGCTCAAATACACCAGCATTAGTTAGTCTCTTACATGCAGACCAAGCAGTTCTAGTATTAATACCAACATAATCGGTGATGTGTGATGTTGACATCCATTTATTATCATGTTTTTTCATGAATGCGATTATTTTTTTATCAGAAGCCCATAACTTGGTTTGGTATGGTGATATTGGATTTGTAGTTGGTACAAATACATCGTCAGGTATGAACTTCTTATTTGCCCTAATCAGTTTAGATATGTCCAGACACCTTACCTTGATAAGTATTGAATGATATTGTTGCTGTGCCTATTGGTGTACCAATTACTTTGTTTTTAGTATCGCCATAACCACTTACTCCTTTAGTCATAAATTCACAAAATGTACCAGTATTAGCCAAATAAATTGGGCGCTTCCAAACATTACCAGTGTCTTCGTCAAGATCCATAACTTCTTCCTCTTTGTAAAACTTTTGGTGCAAATGTCCACACAAAAACACGTCCATGTAATTGTTTTGTTTCATGTCCCGTAGCATGGTTTCTGGTACACCGCCACCGCTTCCGTGCATAGCCATAATTTTCCATTGTCCTTTTACCTTGCCTTTATATCTAATTTCCAGCATAATATAACACTTTGCACCCAAAAAGTCAATGCCAAATGGATAACATAAATGATTTTCAAGATAAAGTCTTGTTAGCTCCCTAATTTTATATTCATGGTTACCGTGCATGAGCCCCCAAATTTTTGGGTTTTCACCTTTCTTTAATTTGTAAACCATGCGTTCATGTTCTTCTATGACATCATTAATTGCATCATACGTTTTTTGTATGATTTTAACACGTTCACTTTTACGCTGTTGTATATCAAGTAATTCGTGTGTCAAGTCCACCCAACGTTGGCGTTGTGCATCAATGTCATGTAATTTTACCGCATCTGGATTGTAACGCTTGTCATAAATATTAATGGCATCAAATTGATCACCCATGAATAATGTGTAACGTGTATCACTATCAGCAATTGCCTTGACCCTTTTCAAATAATGTTTTTCGTCAAAGCCAACATGACCGACATGTATATCTCCAAGCGGTTCCAAATCAATAATATCATCAATTTTGTTTAAGTTGATGATAACCTTTTTGCTAAACACTTCTGTATATCAATATTTCCCACTATATAATTCTTCCTCTAAACTACTACCAAGTAATGCCTTGGTTAATAAAGCAGAGTTTTTTGAATCAGCATTAACATAATGTATTAACACTGGCACATAAAATTCTTCATTATCACAATAATGACAATCACAAGGCATTTTTACGTTGTATCTCCCGTATCACTTGTGCAGTACCCAGTGGTACAAACTCATCCCATGGTTCACCACGAATGATATGCTTGCGTATTTTGGTGGCATTAAGTCCTTGATATTTTACTGGTAATGGCGCGGTTACAAAGCCGTGATCTTTAAATGCCTTGATGGTATACTCATTATTGGAATATGCTATCACTTCACCCTTTGGCATGTTTTTAACTACTGCCTCAGTCCATTCGGTATCGCTATTTGCGTCTCTCACATGTTTGAAAACTACAAAGTCGCTTGCTCCTACTGGTAATGAATACTTGATCATCTTTTCCCGTTCTTCATACTCAAATGGGTTCTTATCATCCAGCGCCGACTCGTTTTTGAGGCTACAAATTACAATATAAAGTAGGTCTACTTGATTCAACATAAATTCAACGGCGCCCAAGTGTCCCAAATGAAAAGGTTGGAAACGACCAGCATAAATGCCTATCTTCATATGGAACAACCATGAGTCCTTAGACAACCGTCACAAAACTCACCATTGCATTTTGAGCACACAATTACATCTTGTGGTCTGTATCCCGCCATACATTTGTCGCATTTTGTGCCGTTCATCCTTCTTCATCCCACAACTCTATTGTGTCCTTACATATACTTTTCATTTGTTTAATTGATTTCAAATCTGCTTCATTTAGTTTTTCTTTATTTTCCACTTTTTCCAATGCTACAAACATAGCGTAAAAATCGTCTTTTTTACGACATGGTAGTATATCTGATAAATGATAACCCATAACTACCTCCATTTTTTGAGTAATATAAGTCTATCTTTGGAGCGCATCCAGTCTAGCCACTTGATGTACGCCATTTCTTGCGCAATCTCTGATTCCTTATGCTTCAATTAGTTGTTTTCTCAACATCAAAGAGCACTTGGGACATAATGGGTATCTGTCTCGATCCTCATATATGTCATTACATCTCAAACAAACTTCGATGTCATACTCCATAATATTATTACGACATACAATTACTTAAGTGTGTTGTATGATTTCTATCTAATGATTGGTTCTATCAACTCGGTTGTTTTTCCAGCCTCTTTTGCCTTTTTCATAGTCCAGCACCCGCCGCCGACTTGATGTTTATCACTATTACAATGATAGCAAGCCGTATCACGTTTGGCACATGGAAAACAAACCATTTTATCACACGCTTCTACTATTTTTAGGTTTCTGGATTTATAGCCCATCTTACCACCAATATCCAGCCAATATTCAACTTCTGGCTTGAAAATTAGTGTTTTTATGCCTTTTTGTTTCGCTAAGTTTTCTGCAATACTATCAACTCCCTTAGCCCCGCCACTAACTATGGTTATATTTTCCACATCATAATCTTTGATTAGTTCATCCAATAAAAAATTGATGTGTTGTTGTATGTCACGTTCTTCGTTTTCTGTGAGTACACTGGCACCTACAATTGCTACCTTTATCAAAGTTCCAAACCGAATCCTTCCGCCAAGTCATGAAACTTGCGGTATTCTTGTAGGTACATCATACCTTTTTCTGTTATGACAAATGTATTTTTACCATCATATTCAATTTTATTGACTAGTCCATTACCAATCAAATTCTCCAGAAACTTTGATAGTCGTGGGTGAGATAAATTTGACTTGGTAATTAAATTACTAATTTGAATACCATTTCTACCAGCATCTTGTGTGGCATCTAAAATATCAGCGGTAATTAGTAAACTATTTCTATAATTCTTCATGGATAAATAAAAATTATCCGTTTTATAAATGTAATGAAAAAGGGAAGGATGTATTGGGTTTTAATCCAATGATCCAATTAAACCTATTGGTTATACTCTGGGTCTGCTTCACTGTAAAGTCCCCAGAATGTTTCCTTGGGTTTGTCTTTCTTTGGCAGCTTCAATGCCTTTACTGGGCCTACCCTTCGACCTGCTAGATCTTCGCTTCCAACCCATTTTGTCAGTTGTCCATGGATGTATGGTGTACTATAGAAGTGATTGATTGGGGTTGGTTTTGTGTTGCCTTCTTTGTCTGTGTGTTCTAGTGTGAATACTTCTTCAGTTTGAATTGAATAGTAATCTACTAGTCCGTCTGCGGCAATTCTCTTTACGTCGGTGTCCTTGTTTGGTCTTCCACGTGTGTGGGTGAAACCTGTGATAGTTATTGGTTTGCCCGCAATTTTTGCAAGTCCCTCAGTTGGTGGGTACGTTGGTTTAGGTAATGTTGCTGGATTAATTGTTTCGGTTTGTGTCATTTTCTCTCTTCGCCTCCTAACTTATTAGAAGTTATAATGATTAGAACATACCACTATATAATTGTTGTTATTTGAACTTATTTTGAATGCGCCCACAAATGGAACACCATTCCAAATAAAAAATACCTTTTGATACTTCTACGGGAATAGCATTAATATGTCCATATGCCCCACATTCCTCAAATCTGCAAACTTTACGCATAACTATTATCAGTGATAGTACCCTATAAGCTTAGTTATTGTATAATTTGCAAATTTTGCAATATGTTCTTTCTTTTTTTGTTAGTGGTATACCACACTGCATACATTTTTTGATTATAGTCTGATTATTTTCCTTGTTCAATTAACCAAGTCTCCAGTTTATTTCTTAGTTCGATGTCTTCTGGTGTACAGAATTTATTGGTTTTGTAGTCTGGAAATGCATGATGAAACCAATTATATGCTCTCATTGCAGTATCAATATCCAATCCAATCGTACTCATCTAGTACTTTAAATAGTAGTCACTATATAAACGTACCGATACATTTATTAAGTCAAGTTATATACTTGGATTATTCTTTTGCATGTATCCGCGTTTTTTTAGTAACTCAAATAACATACCTTGAGCATTAAATATCAAACCACATAATGATTCTTCTATTTCATTTCTTCCTTTATATCCTCTGTGTTCCAACCATACATCAAGATAATGTCGTGATAAACTTTTCATATATTGATCAATTGGTATTCCTTTTTGCCAGTTATCACTATCTCTAAGTTTTCCATCAGTTTGTACTCTATTCTTTGTCATATATTCAGCAAATCTATGTATGACTATAGGTGAGTAAAATCCCTCAATGTCGTGCTTTCCTTCATCACTATCCCGTGTTGCACCAGTTTCAAAATTTCTCATTTTAAATCAAACCCATTACTATCTTTTTTAATTCCAAGTAACTTCTCACAAAGTTCTATCTGACCACCCAATATAATCGTTTTGTTAGATGGTATACCATGTCGATGTAAATCGTCATGTTGTCTTGATTCAATAATTTGCGCCCGATATGATGTCAAGTATCCTTTGACTAATTTTTTTTCCGCATTTGCCCTAAGCGTTTTTATGTGATTATCCATCGCTCACGCTAAGGTGTTTCCTTAATATAAGTGTTGTACAAACCAATTATGCTAGAATAAAATCAATTGGTTTGTGTGCTTCGCAATAAAGTATTGGATTCTTCCATCTACTGCGTCGCTCAACTTGTGACTCGTCTACACTATCTAGTAGTAGACCGCATGTGTCGCATTGCATACCGCTATTTAAGTATACTTCAGAGTATATAAATATTGTTATTTTGAACGTTAAAATGTGTAAAAATTACAGCGTGGGACGCTTAAAGTTTTCCAAATGTTTTGGGTGATCATAACATTTTTCACAATCTATCTTTCCTATGCCATGACAATCACAATCACATTTGCTCAAGTCTTTGAACTCATGTATTTGGTTTGTTGGTTTAAGATCACTACCATCTTTCCATCCGCCATCATCATCAGTTTGTACAGTTCCAGCAATTGGGGTTGCCATGTTTTTTGCTTTAGTAATTTCTCTGATTAATTCCAATTCTTCTTTACTGATATTAGGTTTGGAATTCCTAATTTTATCTAGTACGTCTGTCATTACCGCCCCTCTTTACAATTTGGGTGACGCCAAATATGTTGTTTGCAATACCATTTCTCACATTCTGAACATCCGCCAGCATTGGCTGGTATACCACAAACCATACATTTTGGATATCGTATAGTTACCATTTATGTAGCCTCATGTTGTGATAACCAACATTTAACACACAACCTATCAGCCCATCGACTTTGTTCATTACAATTATGTTGTTTACACTGACATTTAAACCATCCGCCAATAAGACGTTCCCGATGTCGGATTTCAATCTTGGGCTTGGGGTTTCCTTTAAAGAATCTGATTAATCGTTTTAACCACAAGAAACATCACCGTGGGGAATTGTTCAGATAAAAAATTGATTATATGCATTAGTTATACTTGTTAAGAGAAGTATATAACTAATGCGGTCTTTGCATTTTCTGGTATGGGGACTTGTTTACCATTGGTAATATCAAATGTGCCGTGATCCACAACTTTGTGTCCGCGGGCATACATTGCTTCAATCACTTGTGTGCTACCAACTACTAATTCGTCAATTTTTAATTGATCTATCGTTTTTTGGTTCATGATTTCTTGCTTTTGTTAGCCCAATATAAAGTTATCTTAGGCCCGTATTTGATTGCCATTTTTGCTATTGGGTATGAAAATATCATTTCAAAAATGGTACCAATGATCAACCAGTCCCAAAATTGAGTCCAAGTTAACTTGATCCAAAATATTTGGAATGGTACCAACCAAAGCAGATACATACCCCAAACAAAAGAGGTAATGGTGAGGTATTCACCGATTCTATACTGGAACTTCAAGTCTTGATGGTACCTCATCCAATGAAGTGAAGATCTTCTTCCCTTCCTTTTTGGCTTGTTCGAATTCAAGAGCGGCACCTTTGGAAGGCCCATACTTTTCTGGAGTCATATAAAAGAAATAGTCACATGCGTGAACAAATTCCTTATCAATTCTCATCCAGTGCTCCCAACCCATGTCAAAGTTATCGTTCTCCTTCCAATTTCTCCAACAGTAATATGATAGATGCGGACAAATTGGTGAATACCCCTTCAACATAAGTTGTTTCATGATTTCTTCAGCTCTTAGTACATTCAAATGTACTTTTCCTATGTCTGCTATGGCGCCACCGTTGCCGATAGGCCCTGCAATATAGATCATCTTATTTGCCATTTCAGATTGTGAATCTTTACCCTTTAATAAATGATGCGGTATGGCACCATCACTTCTAAGTTCGCTGATAAATACTTCACGTTTAGTGTATTTCATTATAAATTCTCTTTTTACATCCTCTGCATTTGAACCAAATTACAAATGGTGACAACCATGTTGTCACACCACATTTACATTTCATCCTATTGTCACATGGTTATTGTAAAAGTGCTCATTTTTTTCTTTTTCACTAAGTGATTTAAAAATACATCTGGGACAACTATGCCACTCTGCCACAAATGTTGTTGGTTTACTGGAACGTCTGGTATGGTATTCCAAAACTCTTCCCGCCAAGTTTTGTTCTCTGGGTACCCAAGTACCAATTACAACTATACCGTTCATTTGTAAATGTTTAATTTTTTCCAAACATTTTTGTTTGATGATGCTACCCACATCTGGATTATTATCATTGATCCAACGAATCACTTGGTTATTATCACCAAATAATTCTACTTCACCTTTATTTGGCATTGACATGGCATAAATTAATGCCATTTCCAAGGCGTCCCACTCGTATTCCTCATTATCATACTTGCGCTTTTCCACAAATACTTCATTGGTGCCAGCATTTACAATACACATTAAGCCCTTACGTAAGCCGCCGTCATAATATATCTTCATGGGTTAATCTCTGGGTTTCCTTTACCTTTACGGTATTCAAGTAATTTCTTTTTCTTTAACCAGCGAACACCGCGAAGGTCTGCGTCTTTTTTCTTGCGCTCCTTGGTACCGCGTTTGAGTCGGTGTACTTGAGACTTGATGTATTGTTCTGAAACTAGTATTTCATCAATCATATTGCTCAAATTTTTTAATTCTGGATTAGTCATTTTTACCTAATCGTTCAAGTATGTACTCATTTGTTAGTTGTAAATTATCCAAACGCTCCAAAATTAATAATTGTGCGGCAAAAGCATACCATTCTGGTGTTATGGTTGTTAAATTATTGACTTTAATGTAACCGTATTTTTCGAGAACTTCTTTCATTGCTTCCTTAGTGTACATTATTTTGTTTCTCTCCTTTTGGTTTTATATACCTTTGCTTTTTCTGGTAAAATGCACCGCAAAATCTACATGTCATGTTGCGTTCGCCTTCCCAAGTTGAAAGACCGTCTTTTTTCTTGCATATGGGACACGGAATATAGTCACCAATTAACTTGGATCTGGCAACCTTATCCTTAAATTCCCAGCGTTTAATCCGAGCCATATCTATCAAAATGGACTTCTATATTAAACCCACTACCATTTTTTGCTTCCCAAACAACATTACTAACTTTAAAAAGTTTACTGTTGATCCTTACATGATCTCCTATTCTAGGCACAAGTTGGACATTTGTAAGTGTTGTTATGGTTCCATCAGCAATATACACCATTGTGTCTGTTAGTCCCATTAGATATCATCCTCCGCGAAATGTTTAGTTGGTAGATACCAAATGTCCCGTTTATGATCCCACCCAATGTACGGTTGAACTTTGACACCATCCTTGATAATCGGGCTACCGCTTTTTAGAGCCATGGTTTCCCCATTACGCCGCTGGTCTTCTGGTATCACCCAAACATTAATCATCACTGGTTTATGAACAATGGCACCTTTTGGCACACTATTATAGATTTTTCCAGCGTGTGGTTTATTACAACCTTCTGCTTCCCAATTACCACATCTACTATCACAATATTCCCAACAGCACCCACAACTGATGAATTGACCGCCACATTTGGGACATCTTTCATTATCGCATCCCACATGATGAATCTGGAACCCATCAGTATGAATACCACAATCATGGCATGAATCATTATTAAAATGATCAAAGTGGTTTCTTTCCCAATATTCGTTGCCAAATCTGATGTATATGCCACAACATGTCTCAGATGTTCCCATATAAGTATTACAATCTTCGCACTTGATCAATTATTCCACCTTTTTACAGAAAGCATAATGCCTTCCGTCCCTACATTCGCATTCTGGACACCAATCTTTTGCCCAAAGTTCTACCACTTTATGACCTTCCACTGATCTAACCACAGCCACATACTCATCGCCATCTTGGATATGCTTGGCTGTATCACCAAACACTTTGATGATTTCGGTCAAAATGCTACCTCCGATGCTGGTAACATTTCCCAACCACTATCCTTAACCACCATGATTGTTTTGTTGTCAAATAGGATAAAGTCCCCAACACTCATTGATGTGTGTCCAGCACCAGTAGATCGAAGTAGTGATTGTCCTTCTGGTGTTGCTAGTGGGTTCTCATAGTCACTATTGAACTTGGCAAATATTTTTTCTGCCATAACAGTTCCATTTTCTGTTGGCATTTGGAATTCCGCAACACTAACGAACTCTTTTAGTCCGCTGTTTTTTAATGCATTAACGGTATGCATACCAGTTATTTCATTGGTGATATCTGTTTCAACCGCCTTGTGCCAAGCATCTTTTGTCATATAAAAAATTTCGACACTTGTGTTTTTTGATTCAATTATTTGTTTCATGTCTACCCTAGGGTAAATACGTTATATAAACCTATCTATACATTTGAGGTACATTAGAATCGACCTTTTTAAACTCACCGCGCGGGGACACATGATCGCAATGCGGACATTTCAAAAAGGATTTTACACCATAATATTTTCTTCGTCGTTCCCGATCTTGATCCAATTCAATATGTTTAAAATATGCAGTACTTATTTTTTCTCTACCAAGTCTTAATTCATCCAATACTTCTGGTGTGGAATTTTCAATTAAAAACACACCATAATGAATTGTAGTGGTGCTCAACCCAATTAATCTGCTGATCGTGACTTTGCGTTTTCTCACCGATTGTGCTAGTAATTCCTCAGCCTTGGGTAATACCTCATAATTATAATATGGTCTATTTTCTGTTGATGTTTTTTTAGTTCTGCGCAAATAAAATTCTTCTATCATTGTTACTAGAACTCTATTGGTACTTTGTGAAGACATTCCGATTTCTTTTGCTATACCTTGGGCTGAAACATGGCCATTTTTTATTGCGTTAATAATGTCTATCCTATTATCATAATTATTAATTAGTTTTTTTTCACTTTCCGCCTTGATGAACTGATACATTGTTTCTATCCTTTGAAATGGATTAAGGTGTCTCTTCATGATGTTTGATTCAACCACAAACCTAAATTCTTCTTCCATGGTGGGGAACTCAAATATTTGATATTTTATTGTCATGCCACGCGTCATTAAAACTTCATATCTAGAATGACCATCTAAAACCACCATATCTTTGTTTACCGCAATTGGGTACATTTGACCATTGATCCTAATTGACTCATCCAGTGCTCTTAGTTCGTTTTTTGTGGGTCTTGGTATTGCTTGTTGATATGTTGGATTAATTTTAAAGTCTTCCGCCCGTGCTTGCAAAATTAGCTGTTGCATCAAGATTTTGCGATCAATACCATATATAAATCAAATGGAGGATTTTGTTCAGATGTATCGACCCCAAACACCTGCATCCCAATAAATGGGCTTGCAATATTAAATAAAGGATGAGGGTATTTAACCTTTACCAATTACCTATTTTTGTTTGACTTCCATAATGGGTTGGGTCGGATCTTGGGATTTCAATCGGGGTTGTTGGTTTGGTTGGATCATTCGCAAATTCTGTTTCACCACAACGTTTACAAACATAAGCATGACCTTGTGTTGTCTTGCCAATATAATCCATTTCATCATCACAGTGATATCTAGGGATAATCATCAAAATACAGTGACACAGTGGAATTTAAATGTTTGCTTTCTTCTTGCCAGTGGCTTCATTGCCAGTGGTACAAATTGTAAAACCTAGTTTCTTACACTCTTCTTCAAAATTTGGTGACTTTACCGCTTCCACTAGTTTCTTACGTTCTTGATCTTTTTCCATGAAAAGATACCCTAATTATCGTATAAAACCCTTTTCTTTTTTCCATGCGGTAAGGCGTTTAACCGCTTCTTTTTCCCCAAGTACTTTAAATATCATATCATAAATAGAAATCTTTAGTTTTTTTGCTCTCTTTGCCAAATAATTTAAGCCTTCATTTAATTCTTCGTCATTTTCTGAATGTAAAATCATTTCGTCTACCATATCCATAAAATGATTTGCATCCCTTATTGTCATATTTTCCATCGGCATAAGTTAACTAATGTTAATCCGCTTTATATGTCTATCACTATTGGTTTATTTACACAATTATATGACTCGTTTAAAACTGAAGCATTAATAAAAGTGGTATTTTCCCAAGATTCAATGCCATATCCCTCATGTATGTGACCAAACACATGATACTTTGGTTTTGTTTTTAGTACTTTATCTTTTAACATTTTATCACCTACATTGTCAATATATGTCATACCACCCCAATCAAAGCGTTGCACTTGATCAAGTATTCCATATGGTGGGCCGTGGGTTATTAGGAAATCCAAGTTTTTTGGTACACCAGCCCAAACCCGTTTTGCTTCTCGATCATTATTGGTGTAAAATGTTAACCCACTTCTCATACCATTAAATGCTGGAGTCATGGGGCTACCCCAGAATTTTAACCCCTCAATAGTGATGCCACTGTTTTGTAAATAAATGCAATTGGTTAGGTTCTTCATACCAAACATTGGATCTTCACCTACACATTTATCATGATTTCCAGCTATCACAATTTTGTAATCATAATCCAAAGTCCCCAACCATTCATTAAAATGAAACACTTCCAATGGATTACCCAACATGGTAAAATCCCCAGCATGTATTAGAATGTCTCCCTTTGGCATTTTCACATCCTTGTGGTACATGTGGCTGTCACTCATCATTACTATCTTGGTCATATTTTACTATATACATCATCGTCATTTTTTATAGTAAAACCACAGTCTACATCTAATACTTTTCCATGTGCAATGGCATAACCAACACCAATAGTAAATAATGTTCCATCTTTACTTTCTGGAAGTTGTTTATCATCATCTAATATTGTAATTTTATCTTCGCCACTTTTCCAGCCACACCAACAACTGGTGGCACCCAATATGGTAAAATTATGCTTATTGGAACAATGGTACTCATCATAATCCCAAGAATTTGGCGGGGTATGATTGTGATATTTTCCTTCTTCATCATAATAATCCATTCTAAATGTCATTACTGCTGGACATGCACGTGCACCATGTCTTGGTGTAATGGTACTCTTTAAACCAAGTTTAACACACTTAGGACACTTCATCTTCTCTATTATCTCCTTGACCCATAATGGTACCAGTCTTTTTACGTTTTTTTAACTTGTCTAAATTCATTTGTCTAATTGTTACCCAATCTGTTTCCATTACTTGTAATAGCCTAGTACCATACCAATGTACATCCCCTAATTCTTTCATTAGGTCTTTTTTCACTTCTGGGAATGCCTTAATCACTGCATCAATGCCTTCTTCTTCCGCCTTCTTTTTTGCCCATTCACCATAATCTCCGCGTCTCACACGTTTGAAAACACCGACAACTTCACCAGTTTCTTCAACCATACCATCCAAATAAAATTGTATTCCATGACCGCTCAAATCAGTGGTGCTTACAAATTTTTCGTAATTATCCAACTAACCCCGTTTATTTTTGCCCCATATAAATGTTCATGGCTTCGTATAGTCCATCTTCGCCCGCGTAACATCCATCACTGATTACAGCCATGTTTTGTAGACGATATTCCAACTTGTTTTCTTTTAAGAACAATCGTTTGGTGAACGATTCACCATGAATGATGCATTTCGTGACCCTTTTATTATCCAGAAAATACTCCCTAGCATAACCAGCAATGCGGTTAAAGTAATCGTTCCGAAACATTTCTCTTTGTCTTTCATATCTCCTCTGGCTCTGTCCACCCTTCGAATGTTTCCCCGCTATCCCACTGGTTATCTCCTTGAGTACTATTAATTGGGTACCCACCAAATATCCGAACGCGCATGATTCTATGTCCATCGCTAAAATGCCCAAAACCTCTTTCGTCGAATCCAATAAGTTTCCAAGTATTTGGGTCTGGAACTGCTTCGAACATCGGTAATACCATGGAATATTTGACATCCTAATCTCATATAAGTGTTCTTTACCACTAAATAATATCATGCCACCCCGATTTACATTTCTTAATCTCTGGATGCACCGCTCCAAGTTTTGTTCCACTGCATGGCGTACATGATCAGACTTGATGTTTTGGCTGGTTGCTAGTTCTTGTTTGAGGTATCTGATTACTTCATCAATTGATTTATTTTCTGGTATGTAAAGAGTGATAAGTTCTGTCCCATTTCCGCTTATACCATTCAGTAGAGTTAGAGCGTCTTGCCCGTGCTACAACTGAACGTATTTGGACATGATATGATTACAACTTGGGATTATAAAAATGTTTCTAATCATGTTTCTCCAATTCACAATGTTCTACCACTACATCATAATTTAATCCAAAGTCCTTACAAATATTTTCCATGCATTCTTGTATGGAAAACTGTTTTGGTGGCGGCAAATTGAACTTTTCTGCAATAAATGCTTGCATTTGATAATGCTCAAATGTTAAAATTGACAAATATCTGATAATTCTAAAAAATGCTTTCTCATCAATCATTATACATTTCACCAAGGAATATAATATAACTTTGTCGGTTTACCTCTGTCTTTGCCATCTACGGACTTGATAATTCCTTCTGCTAGTGCAGTTACTAAAATTGCTCTAAGTTCATCGCGGGTCATTATCTAAAACTATTCTTATCTATAACATTTTCCCTTTTAATTGTATCTCGTATATCCAATGCATCAGCTATTCTATAATATTTTTCTGACTTGTACCAAACGCCGCCAAATTGTATCTTGATATAAAAAAAAGTTACTTTTATTGATTCTCGTTGATCTCCAGTTTCTGTTGTATATGGTTCCAAAGTTACATCTGTTATATTCATGTTATCAAATCCTTTATTTCGGTATCCGCCCATTTCATGATTAGTTCTTTGGTTTCAAAATACAATGCTTCAATACTATTTACAACATTAATGTCTGGTCGCGCCAACTTGGTTTGGATGTAAATATCATTTCGTTTTTCATAATTATCTGCCACACCGACCGCCATTAATGTTCCCTTGGCAAGTCCCCACATACCATATTCTAGTAAAGTAATCGGACATACACTGCCAGCATTAAACCAATATATGATAATATCGGCTTTACGTAAATTCTCATATTCCCACCTAATTTGTTCTTCCGCAAACTTTGGGTTGTGAATATCCCAATGATCACGTTTTGGATCATAAAGTATCACTGGTTTATCATTCATTAATTTGATAAATTCTTTTCTCCATTCAGTATTAGCACACCCAGCCAAAAATATTTTTGGCGACATTCCTTGCCACTTTTCATCACTATGTGGTGCTTGTACTACTATTGCCATTTTGTTTTCCTCATATATGGATTACTAAGATTTGTATCATGATCTACACATTTGCCTTTATGATACCTATCTTGACTGGTATTGATCCAGTCACCACAAGTTGTACAATTAGGCATCTTCCCACTCCAGTCTTGGACAATGTTTATTCTTCCACGCCTTGATCATTTCCCAAAACATGTTTGGTTTTGGTGCCTTGTATTTTGCTGGTCTGGCTTTTCTATATAAATCAGCTATACCTATTGCGGCAAATAACAAACCAAACAAGCCTCCTACAAGAATACCAATCATTGTTAATATTGTTATTGTTTTTGTAAAGTCCACTACACAACCTAAAATAATAATTCCACCTATCATTGCGATAAATGCACCAATACCTACATTTCTTCTATATTGTAATGGTATTGGATGTCTTATACCCTTGAATATTGCAAGTGGTATCACCCCAATTATTGCCGCCAAAGTTCCCCAAAAGTAAGGACAAAGATTGGTGTTGTTTAAACTATATCCTTGACCATACACAAAATCATTCAAGTATCGATGCCAACTTTTTTGATTTGCTTTCATGAATACTTTGCAGTAAACATCCTAATATTAACTTTCCGCCCACATTATGTCGCATCGCGGGCAAAATCCGACATATCCGTTATAACGATGTTCCCAGCGCTTGTATGCTGGCATTCCACAACTTAGACATTCGTTATCTCCTTCGTCGTGGAAATGTCCCCAAAAATAATACCACTTCCAAATCTCCGCTCTCCTTCGCAAACAACATTTTGGTACTACATCCCCGAAGATGGACATGCACCTATATTACGGCACCGAAGAATATAAACTTACTTTATTTAAAATGTTCGTAAAGTATTTCTTGGTCTTCTGTTGATACGTGAATGTGTTTTGTTTTTCCAGTATCTAACCATGTTAAGAACTCGTTAACAGCAACTTGTCTTGCTTCCACAATTTGATCCCATGTGTAAACACTACCTTCCACATTACATTTCATTGTTTCAAGTTCTTTCATTGTCTTTCTTGCATCGGCACGATGTTGTTCTAGTTCTGTTTTGGTCATAGATAAATGATTAATTTCTTCTCTAGTTGACATTGTATAAGTAAAAGAAAATGGACTATATAATTCTATCGTTTTAGGATATTTAATATTCTGTCCAATATGGATAATTTTATTGGAGATAGTGGGCATCCAGCAGTGGTACATGTGGTTCGTGTAGTGTCAAATCTATAGTATGCTGTACCACCACATGCAATGCATTTTGTAGGTACATCATCATGAGGTCTTGGTGTGTCTGTCCTCATTTTAGTTCAACCTCCAATAGGTCTCTGGTACAAATGATTTTACCATGGTAGTGTTGTTTAATGTCCTTATAAAAACCTTCCGTAGATGCATGACGAGCACTAAAATGGTTGGCTAGTAATGTTTTGACTTTGTATAATTCACACAATTTACCCACTTCTTCTGCTGTACTATGCTTCGCGGTTTTTGCTAGTTCAAGTTCATCAGTTCTGAATGTCGTTTCATGTGTAAGATAATCCACACCATAAAAAAATCCACCCAATTGATGTGTTGGTCTAGTATCCCCACTAAATGCAATTACTAATCCCCTAGTTGGTGGTGCAACTACATCACTTGATAATACTGTCACATGTTTAGTTTCTTCTCTACCATCAGCATGTGATATGGTATGCATAAATGATACGTTTTGACCTGATTTTAGTTGCCCAAGCATTGGGTGGTTATCTGGTACTCCTAATGCTTTGCATTTTTCAATATCAAGTTTTCCCGCCTTTGGTGGTAGGGTAATCTTGTATGCTAACACTGGTACTTGATGTTGTCCAGAACACGTTTCAATGGTAAATCCATCACCCACGATCTTTGCACCATGTTCAATTTCTTCTACTGTTACTGGAAAGTTTACGTTTAAATTTGAACTTCGTTTTACATCATGTAGAAATTGTTTTAGCCCTCTAACACCATAAATATTAATTGGTGCAGTTCTACCCATTAGATCCATTGATAGTAATAGTCCTAATAGTCCCATGGTGTGATCGGTATGCATGTGTGTGATGAGAATGGTCATTGGTTTGTTCCACTTTAGGTTACTCTTGAGAAATTGTCTGCAACTTCCGTCACCACAATCTACCATGATATAATGATGATCTAATGCCAATACCGTACATGATAGTCCTCTATCAATGGTTGGCATTGCGCCACTGGTTCCAAGATATACTAGTTTCATAGTGAATCCACCTTTTTAGTTAATTCAGATATAGCCGCCTTTCCAACAATTAAAGTTTCTGTAATCCTTTTTTGTAATTCTAATGGTAATAACATATATTGTCCACTATTAATTAATTTCTTAGTCTCAGTTTCTAGTTCCGTATGTTTTTCACTCATAATTACCAAAAGTTCTTTATCATTCATGTATACCCTAGGGTAGTCGGTTATATTAAGGTTTCGTTGAGACGTTTTATAGTTAGTTCTTTTAGTGCTGGTGGCATCATATAGTACGCTGGGTCTTCATTTTCATTAACCCATGGAAATTGCTTGTCTTTTTTTAGTTCTTCCAAGTCAAATACTAGTGGTGTATACAAGTTTAACTTTTTTATCCAATAGTCATACTTTGATTGTTTTAATGGATTTTCTTCACCTAATAGTTTGGTGTACCCTTCAAGATTTAGATATTCTTCAAAAGTCATTTTACTACGATAATCAAAATAATTATATGACGACCAAATCCGTTCCACTGGATCTCGTTTTATTATAACACATTTGTATCCACGCCCCGCCCAAGTTTCCATTTTCTCAAATGCATCATAATGCCAAATAAACTCACTCTTGGTGACTAGTGGACTTCCATCCCGCCCGACTACTGGTAAATTATACTTTGTTCTTAGGTATTCAATAAGGCTATTTTGTCCACACTTGGGAAAACCCACAATTACAAACTTAGGAGGTATGAGTTCGTTCATGCGCCAAAATCTCCCGCATCATATCAGTGGTAGTAGCAAATGAACTATCATTTACCTTTTTCCAACCACATTTCTTACAAGTATAATTTAACATTTAACACTTTCACCCTTTTGTTTTACAATGTATTTTTCATAAAGCCCTAACGAGATTAAAGATTCTTCAATCTGGCAACAATGTATCAAACAAAACTGTTTGCCAATGGAAAGAGTATATTTTGGCTTGATGAAATATGTTGCATCTTCTTTACAAACGTATTTTGCCCTATCTGTAAATTGACATTTTGAGTTATTTGTTTCACGACTCAAAAGTTAAGCACCTCACCATTATCAGCAAAAATCAATAAACCATGTCTATGCAACCCTTTATGACCTTTAGACAAATCACATAATTTACCATCATCACGTTTGAATGGGCAACCGTTATAATCCGCAAGACGTTTGTTATCGTCTGTTCCTCGCTTAGTCATTTATGATCACAATCGCAGTGAATACTTGAGCATCTATCACAATCATTTTTTCTACATTCCCCACATATAAGCCTAGTGGCATTATACGACAACACACACATGATGGTTTTACTATCCTTAATTTCTCCAGTATCAATCATTTCAACTAATTGATTAAATGGTATTAATTTTACTGTAACCTTTTCACCATCATCAAGTCGTTGATGTCCCGAAACTAGTTTCTTGGTTACATAACAGTGTATCACTTCGGTGGTATAACCAACACTTGGGTAATAACTAATTAAGTGGTTACATTCCAATCCACGATACCCAGTTTCTTCTTCAAGTTCCCTTAGTGCTGTTTCTAGAGGATTTTCACCTTGTTCAACCTTGCCCGCGGGAACTTCTAAAACCTTACCAAATGAACCTCTATCTTGTTCTACCATGATCACCATACCATTACTATCTATGGCTAAGATAGCGCTGGCTGGAACCCTCTCAATCATTTGTTTACCATTTACTTCTATAATTTTGGTACGACCATTAAAGAATAATGTTTGTATGTCAGCCAACTCTTATTATCCCCAACATACTGGTGGCACCGCTGGCTTTGGCTTGACCCGTAGTATTATTGAATTTGACTTGTAACTTGACCTTTTTTCCGTTTTTATCAAATAGTATCATTTGCCATTTGTTGGTTTGTTTGACTTTAACTTTGCCATTTTTAAACTTGCGTACAATAATTGGTGTACCTTCTTCTTTTAGTGACTTGCAATAATACAAATCCATTAATTTTTCCATCGTATTATCCTCTTTTTTACATAATACATTACCACCCAAATTGGCATTACGATCAATATTACCGTCCAAGTATCAATGATACGTTGTACAAACAAATCCCATGATAATAAACACTCCCAACAAAAATATGGTTGATGTAACACATATTGTGTGTAGGTACCACCAACCAAAACTAATACAACTACCAATAACATTCCAATATTGAATGCCTTAATAGTGTTTGGTTCTGGTGTCATGTTGTGTTTTCCTCCGTTTCCGCCCAATGATCTGCTTCCAATGTAACAAACATACCATGATATCCCGCCGATATGTTGACAATACCAAGCTGTTTGCACTTTTTGGCTAGTTTTTCCATGGCTTTTTCAACTTCCTTGATTTGTGCTTTGGTTGGCGTGCTCATTTTCTCTTCCTCACTCTGGCGTGGCTCACGACTTCCTCATATTCAAGTTCATCTATGTTAAATGATATTGCCAGCATCATAATGTTGTTTATTAGTACATTTACTGCAAAACATTTTTTACAATTGCAATTCTTAACCAATGGCCCAATGTCCTCATGTGTTTTATTGATACGGCGTTGCAACATCATTTTTAAAAATGGATCATCACGATAAGTTTGACCCCTATCGATAAGCTTTAAAGTTTTAATCAATCTGCCACATCCTTGTCTGGTCGAAGTTCCACAAAGACTGGAAGGAACATGGATTTTGTTTTGCTGTCTTTTCTGGTAATGATGCCATTATGTTTGATGGTTACTATGGTGTTTAATAAGTGTTCGCGTCTTGCCCAAATATCCTTGCGTTGTTCGTCAGTAAAACCAGTACCCACGTCAACCCTAATGGTGCCATCGTTATTCTCACATTGAAGTGCACCAAGCATACCGCTGGCTTTACCAGTGCCCTCGGCGAAGCCAATAATCTTCATGTCACTTTCAATGACTTCTTTCATCTTAACAATGTGCTTGCTACGCTTGTTTTCCCATGGATGGTGTTTGTTTTTGAGTATGATGCCTTCTTGACCCTTGGCTAACATTGACTTGAATAAGGCTTGTGCTTCATCCAAGTTAGCCACTTCAAAAGTTTCCACCAAGTCATGAACTTTTGTTTTGGGAATGTGTTTGAGAAGTTTAAGTCGCTCAACATATTCCATCTTAAGAATGCCTTTTTCAAATCCTTCCAATAAAATTGCATCCCAAAGCACAATTGATACATTTCTTGCTTCTTCTTCACTAATGGTACCTACTACAGCCTTGTGTAAGATACCGTTTCCAGTCTTGCGGTCTAATATTTGTTCGCCGTTTTTGACTAGTAGTTCACCATCCAATACCATATCCAACTTGACCAATTCCGCTAAAACATCAAATTGACCGAATAAGTTCATTGGTTTGCCGTTACGTGAAAAGACTTCTACCTTACCACCCTTAATGATTATGTTAGCCCTCATTCCGTCCAACTTGGTTTGTGCTATGCAAGGAAATTGTATTCGGTCAATTTCCTTGAACGGACTAGCCAACATCACTGGAAAATCGTCTTTAGCCATGTTTTAGTTCTCCCATTTGCATTTTTATGTTTAGTTGCACCGCCCAAATATGTTTGCATTTTACCACCCTAAACTTGTGATCTGGGCATGTACATGTTTCTGTAATATAATCAATTTCATACTTGTTCCCATCAGAATAAACAACTGCTTCTGGGTGTTTTTTGAATACTACGTTATTTATCAATTTAAATCCTTCCGTCATTCTAGGGATTGCCATGTTGTATAATTGACTCATATTATAATACCATCCTCGCATACTTTGATTGTTTTCTTTTTACTTGCAAATTGTTTGCAATTACATCCTCGCTCACAGTGATGCCAATAATAGGGTTGTTCGTCTTTTTTACCAGCACACCATAGTGTTTTGTGTGATTGATAACTATGTTTGCACTTGGTACACTTTTCATGATCAGCTAGTACGATTTTAACTTCTCTTTTTTGCGCCGCAATTAGTTTTTCTTCTGGTGTCATTTCATTACTACCACTACCAAACATATCTGGTATTTCAATTTGAGTTGCCTTCATCATAAGTTCCCAAATTCGTTGTTGTTCTGGCTGATTTTGTTCAGCGTCAATTTCAAATTCGTTTTGTTTCATGTTTACCCTACAGTAACCCGTTATTTAAAGGTTTGTTTAAAGTTCTAGATCCCATTTTCCAGTCAGATCCCTAACAATCAAATGACTAAATCTATCACGATCCCGCCCTTGACCAAATCCAAAATGAGCCCATCCGTTAAGTTCATGTTCATGACCATAACCAGCCGCGTGTAGGAATTCGTGTACCAAAGTCTTTAGTGATATTTTTCCATGGTGAGCCCAAATTGTAATTACAATTGGAGTGCAAAACCACCAGCATTCACCATGTCTGTCCTTTCTGCTACTGGTTCTAATTTGAACAATTGGTGTATGATCCAAACAAAATAGGTCTGTTAGTACGCCAATCCAATATTGAATCTCCTTGTTAATGTATACGTCTTCCCTTTTTGCTAACGCTCTGGTGATATTTCCAAAACAGTCTTTGCAGTATACATATCCGACTTGTTCATATTGTTTGTTTTTCAAACATTTGTTGCAATGTTTACAATGTCTAAAGTCACAATGATCCTCATGACGGTAAACTTCCACTTGACTCATGACCAAAACTTCCACCTTGATTTTGGTTTTGATGAAAGTTCAAACCTTTCCATTACCACATTATCACTCCATTTATGATCCCAAACGGTAGTATGATTTTTTGATGTGTGGTTTTTACTATAATCTATAACCTCAACCATCACATATTCATCTTCGGTGTGATTTTTACCTTTTGTAAAATAACATGTATCTTTACATGATTTTAACTGCTTTTCAAGTTTTTTTGGTACTTCATGTGGCTTTAATTCATCCCAACTGGTAATACTTTGTAATTTTGAACCATCATCATTATAATTTAAATGATAAAATCTATGTTCACCATCAACGTTTTGTGTAAACCAATAAGATGGTTCGTCTTTATTACAATAAAATGATGTTTTTGACTCTATTTCATTTTTGTGAACTTCATGATTGGCTGTCGTGTCAATTAATACTTTACCACATTTAACGATCATAACTCATCTCCAACTCCAATTCCTTTTGCTCATGCGATGTTTTAACATGTTCCCTATATAATTCAATTGTCATAAACCACTTGGTATTTTGTGGAAAAGGCAAACAGAATGGGCAACAAATAATTCTCATGTCACGGTTTTGGGTCAATAGTGTAGCGCCTCCCAAAGTGACTTTAATTCTGTTAGGTCTGCATCTGCAATTAATTGTCGGTGATGTGCCCCACCAAAACCGAACATTATTTCTGTCATGGCACTATGTTGTTCATTGGCATATCTAGTCATGGTCTTATGTCCATCTGTTTTTCTTATTTCCATAATCTTTTCATAGTCTTTGTAGTATTGTTCCAATTTTTCTCCGTGCAAATAATGGTCAATGTAACCCCACCCTTCTGGTAATCCATATTTTTTATCAAGTGCTTTTAACATATCATCATTTTCATCATTCCATTCCTTCCATTTTTGTTCATTATCCCTAACATAGTCATTGATTGGTTTCATTTCCATTGCCTTTTTATTAAACGCAACTAGTTCTTCTCGTCTCCATTTTTGCGCCCAATGCCAGAATGTGTGCCCCACAATTTCATGATATGCTGTACACTTGAAACTTGTTTTGGTGATTATTCCATCATCAATCATTATTACTTGCTGGTCTTCTGGCTTCCACATACCACAATAATCAATAGTCTTGGCATGTTTGATGGTTACTCGCTTGATATGCTTTCTCATCATTTTTACTGATGGATCATTATTCCAAATATCTCTCATAATGGCAACTAATTCTTCTCGTATTGCTGGCTTGCCTTTTCTTGCAGACCAACCACCCACCGTTGCTGGTGCAACATAAATGGTGGTGCCCTTGTAAATTCTAAATCCGTTTTTGTCTTGTTTCATGTATACCCTAGGGTAAGCGGGTTATATTAAGGTTTCTATTTTGTCAGTAATCCATGTTGGGCACAATATCGCATAAACTCATCTGCAACCCAAATATACCCATCTCCAATATTGGCTTTACCATACATTGCTACAAACATGTAAATCATACGATCAAGTTCTAATATACCATCATTTTTTGGTGGCGCCACTTCGAATATTTTTTTCACTATGCCAAACCTAATTTTAAAATCATTATGTTCTGCCCTAAGTTTTTGTATATCTAAATCATCATGCATTTCACATTTGTCTGCACCACAATGCTCAAACCAATCATCATATTCTTCTTTTGTATCACATTTTGGGCACATAATACTAAAATTTGCATCTGCCGCCATACAACCATTATAATCCACGACATCTGTAACATATCCACACTGTTTACATTTTTTAACATCACCGATCTTAAGATCAACGTCACCAATGATAAGTTTGTGGTTTTTACCTTCTTGTAAACACTTTGTAGTTTCTATTGCTTCTTCAATGGTGTATGGTCTCCAATTTGTCTTTGTATCTTCATTTTCTATACCACAAAATGTACATTTGTATTTACGTGGTTTGTTAAACTCTTCAGCATTTTTTGGGTTGAACGGAATTTCATTTTCATTTGTCAAATCAAATATTTTATTACATCCAGTACAAACTAAAGTAAAACAACCCATCAAGTTTGGCTAGTTAAGCCCTAATATAATCGTACCTAGAAACATTTTCGGCAAACGCGTCTATCATCATCAAAGAACTTGTCATTGCCAGTTAGGGAATTACCACAACGCTGACAAGTTGTTATTTTCTGCAAAGTCTCCCAATTATATTTTTGAAAATCCTTCCACTCTTGGTCAGTGATTATTTTCTTTGGTGGTTCAACATCAACAAGTTCCGCGACACAACTTTCCAAACACTTGACGCCTTCACCCTTCTTCCAAAGGCATTTGGTACCAATGGGGATTTCCTTACCACAAACTTTACATTTGTTATTATATTTGCTGGGAAGTGTGATCCATCCTAAATTAGCGGGATTTATTGTACTCAATGTCTCTTTTCGAATCTGGTTTTCTTTTTTGGCACACTAGCAAATGAATTAATCTTACGATTAAGTATACATGATGGATGATTACAATATTCAAACTCGTCTTCTGTTAGCTGGTTGTCACAAGCCTTACAATTCAATTTTTGATTCTCGCCTTGTTTAACTTTGCTTGATTCTGTGCTATAAACTTTTCCTCATTTGCCTTGAATTCCCGCCATTCTTTGAGGTATGGTATGCCAGCATCCTTTAGCATTTTTTCTTCTTTTTCATTGGATGGTATTAATGTAACACTTTTTATCATATTACTAAGTTCCGCCAGATCCTTGATATCTTTTTTAGTTTTTGGTGATGGTGCCATAAGAAGTGTGCTAATTTTATCTGCCTTTTTCTTTTGTTTCTTATTTTGTCGTTTATTCAACCCATTAACACCTTAAAATACTTCCAAAGACATTTTGCGGCTTCTGCATCTGTATGTTTAAGTGAATCCTTTCCACAAGCACACATTTCTCCCATGGTATAATTGATGTTTTGTTGTTTTTAAACATGATCATATACATCACCATTCTTTTTGATTTTTTCGTCCTCATATGGTGCCACTATGCGTCTGTAAAATTCCAACTTGAAAGACTCTATTACTCCAGTAACTTCGTTAAGTAATGCATATGATATACCATTTTCACCCTTGTGTTCTTCAATGTAATCTAATACTTCGGTAGTTAGTAAATAATTAAGTTCACCCGCGTTATCTGGTTTAACGGTATGATTTTTGATGGTTGCTCGTTTATGTTTCTCTATGTATGGCATTATTCTTCTACCATGTCTTCCCAGCAATTGGGACAAAGATCCGCTTCCATGTCTGGATCATCCAAACCAATGGCATGTTTTAATTTGGATGATTTTTTACCACATTCGGTACAATTGCCTTTCATTTGGGCATTTCTCCACAAATTCTAACTAGTTCTTCATATGTATTAGCATTATTATCAACTGGTTTTCCCCAACCATTTTCATACCAATAATAATGTGATTCTCTATGCGCATTAGCACAATTATTCCAATCTAATTTTTTCTCAATGCGGGCGTTTTGTTGAATAATTTGCTCAAGACAAAGATTTTGATCATCACATGGTTTATATGATGCTGAAGCATGTGTCGCCCAAAAACCAGTTACAGCGAACCCCATAAATATAAAACCAACAATTACTAGATAGTTCAACTGTTTAATCTAAAAACGGAAACATAATATAAATGTTACTTGGATTTCTTCAGATACCATCGTCTGGTTCGCTTATTGAACTTCCAATATTTTTTTGGATCATGATACTCTTCAAATTCCTTTTTTAGTTCTTTTGCTATTTTTTTAAGTTTTTTTGGTAATGTCATACTGATTAATGACGTAGCTAACGTTATTTTAACGTTATTTTGACGTTAGCTACGTTACTTTTAACCTACTGAACATGATGAAAGTCCACAATCTAAACATGTAGAACATCCACCACTATTCATAAGTTTTTTACTACCACAACTACTACATTCTGTCATTCGCATAACAATGTTGTACAAAAAACATATTTAAGCCTTATCCAGTACTAACATAATTCCAATATTGTTTGATACCTAGGGACTTGATAGCATAAATCATTGCCATTAATGAATCCTTTGGGTGATTGAATTCCTTTCGTGCGTATTGACGCGGATCTTCTTCTTGCTCATCAATTTTATCTGATAGATCTTTTCTGGTTAGGTCTGTTAGGTCTTTATAAATAAAGTCAATACGTTGTTTTGAATATGGGTTAGCTGGGAACATTAATTTTGGCTTGCGTCTGTCTGGATCATACAAGTGTTCTGGATCTGGTACTTCTATACCCATCAAATCTATAAATTCTTGTATGGCTGTGGTCTTGTCAATTTTTAGGTGTTCACGTTGTTCGCCGTGTTCGTCAAATCGCTTGTAAAATTCTTGCAACTGTCTGGTTTCATCGCCTATACTTCTGCATCCATAAAAGTGTTCACTACCAACCCCATCAAAATGTTGACCCGTTACTCTGTCACTGCCACCGTCTTGGATTTGTTGCACTTGGATGGCACCATAACCCAAGTCACCTACACCAACATCACACTTGCATTCATTAAATAGTAATGCAATGTTTTTTGCTTGGTCTAATAGGTTTTCTGCTGGTCTTGGTTCCAAGTGTACCAATTGGATGCGGCTTATTTCGTCTTGTTCCTTGGTTTCTTCTTGCAGTATCCACTTAATCATGATACAAATTACTGTTTGTGATGGTTGTCCACTTCCAAAGTCCACACCCATACCAATCTTGACTTCCTTACCAAATTGATCCTTGATGTCCGCAATTTCCCATGGTTGCATCAGTTTTAATCCTTCATTTCCACGGAACAATTTATCAATCATTTCTCTGGTGATTGGTCTGCGTTCTGCATGATAGAATCCACCCATTACATGACTGGTAAATAGGTGAGGGGACATTTCTTGTCTTTTTGCTTCAATAGCATAAGTCTTATCAATATTATACATTTTAGGATTAATTGCATCAGCAATACTTAGCGGAATGTGCGGGATGATATGTTGTGGAATGTGGAAACCGTGCCAACTACCACTAAATTCTGGATGAATTGGCTTCCATCTACCACTCATAATTTTCATTAGTCGATGATCAGCAATTAGTCCCCACTTGGTTTTTTCTGTATACTCATCTTTTATTTCACCAAAAATTAGATCTCTTCTCCAACCTTGACCCTTAAAAATAACACCAGCACTATCCACATAATCATCATTATTATCAAATATCCATTCTCGTTGATCTGTCTTGCGCCAAAGTTGTTCATAAGGAGAACCAGCTTCACCGCCCACACCGAGTACTGTAATCTTACCCTGTGTAATGGTCATGACAAGTGGTACTCTATGGAAATATTGCATTTCTTGATATTGTGCTTCATCAAGCATCACATGACTGGCGCTTTTTCCTTCTACGTGGTGATATTGACCATGGTCTGTGGTAATGTAAATTGTACTATTATTTTTTAGAGAAATTTCCCCGACGTTACCAAGTCTGTTACGTGGAAACTTTTTAAGTATTTCACTACCGTCAAAAGTACCAATTTGTAATTTCTGTCTGCTAAAGCCCGCCTTATTGATATCATCATAAGTTACATACACCAACTGGGCGTTTCGTTTGCTTGTTGCTTCAAAAGCTAATACGTCGGTGGTATATGTTGACTTGAAGATCTGACGACCACCCAAAATAAATTTATTATTAAAATTATCATTATAGATATCACGCCATGGTGGCATGATCACACGGTTTTTTCCTTCCGCTTTTGGTCTGACTTGTTTAATCCAATCTAAAATATCATCGGGAACTTGAGGAAGTTCTTCTTTTTTCTCAAAAATTCGCTTATGCCTATTAAAGATTGGCATCCACGCTTCCATTGTACTATATAAGTGGTTTACTCTAGATTATAAGCATTTAAATGGTGCTCATGTCTATTTCTTCAATTAACTTGGTACGTTCTGGATCATGATACACCTGTTTAACTACCTTACCACCAATTTGTTTAATGGTGATATATTGTGTTATGGTTACTGTTTGGGTGTAATTGATGGCATTTACTATACCCACTTCATCTTTTGGTGCTTCACCCATCAATTCAATTCCCCTATCACATTGTTTACAAGTAACCCATTTGATGTCCGCTGGTAAGTTTGGAGGTCTGTTTTTTATTGATTCAGACATTGGTTCTTGGCATTCACTACATTTTATTATCATTGAGTTTAGTAAACTCAACCCAATATTTAACTAAGACGGCGTTGTTGCTTCTTACGATCGAACAAATCCTTGCGTTTTAGACTTAATCTCATTTTATCTTCCCTCTTTCGTTTTTCGTATAATTCATCACTTTCCTTAATCATTGTATTCCATTGTTGAACCCAATTATCAACACCAGTATTAGCACTAGCCGTTACACATGGTTTGTATGGCTTAGTATTGGGGTTCGCTGTTGGCATTTCCTTTTGCTCTTTGTAGGTCTTCCCATTTTTGGCATACGGCTACATATGGTTCTGGGTGCATTAATTTAAGATGTTGCATTGATAATGGTAAATATATGATGCAACCACAATGCTTGCAACACACCAATGCAACTTCATCAACTTGTACTTTATCTATAAAATTTTTCTCCATTTCTTTTGCCCAATCCTTTTCAAGTTCTATCGGGTCAGTCAAAAGCAATGACTTGTCAATTAGTTCTGATTCTGGTCTAAGTTTTGGTTCCGTCATTAATAACATACTCTTCCAATATTTTAACAATGTCGCGTGACTTTAACTGTGCATCTGAATACTGATGTTCCATTAAAAATTTTAATGCTTCAAGTCTGTTTCTTCGTGCCATTTCATTGGCAATATTACAAAGTTGTTGTGATAAAATAACTAGTCCGTTTTTGGTGGGGCTATCAAAACTATCTTCTCTTGGTTCGTAGTTATTCTGGGTTATCATGTGCTAGTTGGTACCTCTTCTCATCACACCATTTACAAACTGGTTTCCCTATATATTTCTTGTTACCCCAAGTAATTTTTTTAGTTGCTGGATCTTGACAAAACGTACATTTAGTCATTTAATAATCCCCAATCCATCTGTTTTTATATTATAAAGTTTTTCTGCGCACCGTCTACAATATGCAGTTATTTTACACATTGATAATTTTTGCACACCAAGAAATTTACCACATTTATCACACAAAATTTCTTCCATGATTAATCATAATAAAATTGTTATATAAATGTTATCTATTGTCTTTGGCAATTCTTGCACAATTGTAAACATGTAAACATCTTTCATTAAACGACCAACATTTTAGGGCGCCCCAAGTTTGTTCACATACCCAACAATGTAGTTCTAGGGCGGCTTTTCTATCTAACACAAATTGGTTTACGTATACTAGATTATTAACATTAATTCCACATGTCTTCGTCCAAGTATGCAAATATGTGTCCATCATGACCATTAGTATCATGCCATGGTACATCTAACCCACCACATGTTATACATTCGATCCTACCTTGATATTGTCGTAATTTGTTCTTTGGATCTCGTTTGGCTAACCTTTCCAACTCAAGAAGAAGTGTGTCAGTTACTAATATCATGTTGGTCATATTTCCTATAGTCTTTTCCTCTGGTTATATTTTCAGCATAAACAAACGCACTAATAATACCAAACATCAACATCACAATACCAAACCATTGACCATGATGTGTAAATATACCGCCAGCAATTATGCCCATCACCATCATTAATACCAAGAAACGCCAACCTACATCTGACCAAGTTTCGGTTCTATAGTAATAACCCATTATTATTGAGTATATTTACCCTAATATAAGTTAATTGTATCGTTTTTTAATATCTTCAGTTTTGTCAACTACCAATATTTCTCCACAAGCATCACACATGATAATATTACCAGTTGGTCTAGTCCAACAAATAAGTTGATCTTCAGGATGTTGACATACCAAGTTCCCAAACCCCGCTAAAGCGTAGGTTCGGGACAAAGCGCATTGGGCTTGTAGTCGTTACTACTAAATTCATATCCCTATTACTTATCAAGTTAACAATTAATTAATGAAACCTAATATAAACTATAGTAATTCCACACTAACAACTTGGTCATATTCATCATACTCAACAATCACCATGCGGGCTTCATATTCTTCAGTACGTGCAACTTTACCATTCGGTATCACTTCAATGTATAATGGATCTACTTCTTCAAACTCTTCTGCTTTTTGTTGTTGACCACTATTAACAACTTCTCTGGCTTGTGCAATTTCACTAAGATCATATCCTCCGCCCTCTTCAATCTTGGTCATGAAACCGCCGACGCCGCTCATGTTGGTACCCACCTTTCATGCTTCTCATGTTCAATTCTTATGTTTTCTCCATTGTCTTCCCAATACATACCAAATTCTTCTTGTTTGTAATTGATTGATTCTCCAGTTCTATTATACATTCCACCAAGACATTCCATTGTAAATGAACCAATTTTATTATTGCGTATTTTTTGGTCTACGAAATGTATTCTAAAAAAATATGTTATACCCATCACATGATCTTGGATGGTAATTAAATCACCAAAGTTTGCATTTACTATACCTCTTACTCCAGATGATGCGTATAATATTGGAGGTTCAACTTTATTTAATGGTACACCATTTATTGATGTCATGATGATTTACCCGAACATTTGTCACATTGATGTGAACTAGTAATACAATTACATGGTACCCAAGTTGATGAATTACATGCCGCCGTATTTCCATTTAATGTAAAAGTACCAGTGGTTGTGGTAGATGGATAAGTATAAGTATAAGTCCAAGGACATATCCAAGTACAAGTGCACCCATGACAATCGCACCAACACTTGTTTTGTGTTTTGCCTTCTCGTTGGGCTTCGTGTATATCTTTACAACGATCACAAGTCATATTATTTCTCCCAAAACAAACATGCGTCTGTTTTACATGTTATTTGTTTATTATATTCTTGCCATGGATTAACTAGTGGTTGATTGTTGATTAACCATGGTTTTGGTTTTGAAACGGATTTAGAAAAATCGGTATGACATGAACATTTACAAGCATCGCTGGTTTTACCACTTAATTGGGCTGTATGAATGTCATGGCATCTGTCGCAACTCATGAATATGATACAAAATCGTACTATTTAACCATTAAGTCACAAACTTCGCACCAATGGTCGTCCAACCAATTTGGTGGGAGTTCACCACGAATAACCATGCCTTTTGCTATGTAATGGTTATCAATACGACATGTAACACAAACACCTTCTATGGGATTATCACAAAAATGACACATTAGCTTATTATAAGACCTATACCCACAAATATTATAATAGCACCAATTATGGTAGCGGCACACCTAAGAAATAATTCATCTTTTTCTAGTTTGGTTCCACCATATATTAACCCACCACCAATAGTAAAACAAACCCCAATAATAAGATAAGCCCAATATCCATTTTCAATGAAAGTCATTTTATCAACTCTGGTTGCCACATGATTCGTAGTGCCTTTAGTCGCTTGGCGATAAAGTGTGGTTTTAGTCTTTCATTTTCTGTCATATTGGCTAAGATGTCTGCCGTCTTGATCAGTTTTGCTTGCGGTGACAAAACAGTTCTAGTCCAATCCCAATATTGTTGATCCGAACATTCGGCTGGATAAGTTAACTCTTGTACTAGTTTTAACACGTCATCTCCAAATAATTCCTTGATTGGTTCATATGTTATTTCTGTATCTTCCAATACATCATGAAGATATGCCGCACAAAGTATTACATCATCTGTTATTCCAAATGATCTTAGTATTTGTACTACTTTTTCTGGGTGTACGCTGTATGGTACGTTTTTATCCCATCTTGTTTGTCCTTGATGCCATTCTTGCATCTTTTGTCTGGCTAATGCCACTTTATCTATTTCTGTCATGATTTATCGGAAGCCACCCCACATATAAATTATTCTTTAAAGTTTGGGCACTTGCAAAGTAGACATGGTTTTTTAAATGGATGTTTCAAAAACAATATCATTGTAAACATTGGCGGTATTGATGCTGGTAAAATCCACCAATCACGTGGGTCTGGTGTATGAGAACCTTGTGTATATCCAAAATAATGTGAAAATATCATTGCTAATACCAAACTTATCACTGCACCACCAATTGCAATTCCCAAACCCCACCACGGCATACCATGAGAATGATATGCATGACCACAATGACACGTTGGGTTGGGATTTCTTGATGGATATTTCATGGTATCAACTCAACTAATTGTTCCAATGTTAAATTTTCAATAACATAAATTTTAGAGTTCTCAATCCAAGTCATGGTAAACTTCATTATACACACAAATGTAATTCCACTATTAAACGTTGCGAACGTTTTTATATGGGAACTAATCTAGAGTAAACATGGAAAAGGGAGAAATCAAGAACATGCTTTATGCAAAGTTAAAGGATCAAAACATTGCTCCAGTAGAATTTGCAGAAGTGTTCGCGGCAATTGATGAATTATGACGGAATTATGTCCTAGTTGTCATACCACAAACCAAGACGATATTGATTATGGTGACATGGATAACCCAACATACAAATGCAAGTGCGGGTGGGAATTAGATGAGTGAAGCAGAGAAAATAGCCCAATGGCTTGATGCGTTTGCAAAAATTCATGGAATAAATCATGATGTCTGGTATGATATAACAAATGATATTGCAAATTCTTACAAAAAACTTGAAAAATTAAATAATTTTATAAATAACACACCAACTAATCATATTTCTGATGGACGTGAAGAGTATTTTTCACAAGACATTTGGGAAAAAATGATGAAGGATAGAGAAACCGCGTTACGTGTTTTAAAGGAGTACAATATCATATGAATAATCCAGAAACATATCAAAACTGGTGTCCAAAACTACAACGATACGTTACACTTGGATGGTACGCCAAACGTTGTGAATGTGGTGATGAAATAATTGGAGTTCCAGATCCATAATGGGGGTATATCCTTCAACTTGTGATGAATGTGGTGCCGAATTCATATTTTTTAGTTTTAATATGAGCATAATTGGTGAACATAAAAAAACTTGTTCACAGTATAAGAATAACTAGTCTTTTTTAAATAAAAACTCGTCTGGCATTGTTTCTTTGAGAAATTCTTCCGCCGTCATTTTCTGGTCTGCATTCATTATGACTACTGGTTTTTTATGATTGTATAGTTCATTATACCAATCCACCAACATTTTGTATAGTTCTGTTTTAACTTGTTCTGGTAGGTCTGCACTATACACCGCCAATTGCAAGTAACAAAGTGATTCAGAATATAACTTAGTAATCATGATGTCCTCTAACTTCTCTGACTAGACAAACACTGCAAGTTCCAACATGTTCATCCTCAGTACATTGCGGTTCACCTTTCTTTGGCCCTAGGTACCATAAACATCCAGCACCGCCGAATAAGTGTTCTCCATCATGTCCGCGCCAAAGATTACATTGCTCATTAAAATTACATTCTTCACTATCATTTTGTATAATCATGCATCTTGGGGTATGATCAAAATCATCACAATAGTCCTTATAATCAAACCATTCACCACTGGCTGGGTCTACACCCAAGTCAATTAGGATTTCATGTCCATGATCAATGTATAGTGACTTGCCATCCAAGCGCCCATACTCATCCTTATTCATGCTGGTCATTTATCACACCTACAACTATCCACAAATTGACAACACTCTTCACACAACATATATTGTTGATAATTATTGCTTTTTAAATATTCATTAAAGTCATGCATTATTTCCATTTCTATATTTTTATAATCATGTCTTATGTTGTAATATGGTTCATCATGGCAATCATTAACCATTTGTACATTTTTTTCGTGCCAACGTGTATGCATTAACCAAGTGACAATCATACCATGTGTTGGGTGTATCCAATTTTTTATTGACATGTTAAATTTATCTGGAGAAAAATATTCCTTTAATTCATCACAATAAATTAGATAATAAACTCCCATAATTATCTAAGTGCTCCATATTTTATTGCTTCGTCGTATGTCATATCACCACAAATATGATGTCTCCAAAAAATTCCTTCCTTATCTACAAACCTTATAGCTAATCGTTCTTTTATTATAACTCTATTACAATCTACACAAATCGTTTCATTATCTCCAAAAGACCACTTATGATCTTTCATACGCCTAACTTACACCTTCTACATTCACAAGGCTTACTCCAGCCATTTTTAACTTGTTTATCATAATCAATTGGTTGGGGAATACTAAATGTTAGTTTGTCTTGGAATTTGGGATAATCAATGGTTAGTGGTTGTCCTTCAAAATACATCTTTGGTGGCATTGATAAAATTATTAACACGTAACAATTAATGAATTCTTACATTTAAATGTTATGCGAATAATGATGCAAGTTCACCAGTTTCCCCGCCATCTCTGGGTCTGCTACCATACATTCTAGGTGATGTATTCTTATCATCATCATGACAAATGCAACGACATAATTCACCACAATCATAAGTACGGCAAGCGTTACATCTGTTTTTAAATGTCACCATTTGTTTGGTTTCACCAGTTGTATTTCAATGTCCGCTTTTGGGATTTTACCATGTGTTCCAAATTTATATTCAGCAACAACGTATCCATTTTGTTTTAATGTTAGTAATTGCATAATTATTTTATCAATATCATCCATTAACACATCACCTTATGACACCAGCAAGGACAATCAAAGACCTTATTGGCAATTCTTTCACACCCACATTTATGATCTTTTGGTATATCTAAAATGGTCATTGTTGCACCAAACTAATGCCAGCTTCGGCTAAAACTATGGCTTTACACTTACTACATCTATCGGGCCATGACTTTAATGTTTTATTAACCATCCCGTAACTACCCCATTCATTACTGACTAATGATATAGTAGATAATTCTTTTTTGTGTTCATATTCATCGCCACAACCATCACAATAATATTTTGTAACCATTATTTACCACAATGATATGCCAAATAAAAACGTTTCGTCATGTGTCATTCACTAGCTTCCATATTTTCATTAGTGATTCTTGTAACATATCCCAATCAGTATCATATCGTTCTTCATGCCAAGCATCAACAACTTTCTTTATTTTGTCTAACTTATCTTGTGGCGTCATATTACCTCACTATATTCAAAATCTGGTGTAATATCAAGACACCATTTTATATCTTGTCGGGACATGATATGATCCTTTAATGACTTGCTTACATCAATACGTTCTTGACCAATCAACCAAATAATATGCTTGAATTCCAATTGTTGGTTATGTGAAAATATTAGTAATAAAACATACAAGTCGTCACGCTTTAATTCTTCTACGCCCAAGTATAACATGAATTGGTTTAGTATGGTGTAATTCATTATTCTGTCTAAGATGGTTTTTCTGTTAATTGTGTCGTAATTGGTCATGTTATGGCACCTTCAAAGTTTACCAACCTTAACTCAAACTTAATTTTATGACTTGGAACTAAAACTTGTGGTAATAAATTGGTATTAATTTTTAATTCATCAAAAAATGCTTTAGCTTGGACAAATACATTGGTAGCATCATTATCTTCAACATTAAAATAATAAGAATCTGGATTTAAATGAGAACTACCCAAATCATAATACCTTATTATTTTAAATCTTGCTTTGATCATGTCTTTTCTCCATTTGTTCCCAATAGTATTTTTCTGTATCTTCAATACCAAACAATTTAGCCAAGTATGCAGCTTTTTTTAATTCGTCTGTATCTTCTATACCATGACCAGCAATATCATCACAAAGTGCAATTTGTTGGAATAATTCGTCTCCAACTCTAAAATATACTTCTAAAGCTTGTTTTGTTACCGCAATAACAACATCCAACTCTTGTTGTTTGTTTGGCGGCAAACCAATAGCGCCCACAAATTTTTCGGCTTGCAGACTTAGTAACCTATTGATATAATGTTTTGCTATATCCACATTGTTTCACCACAGAATTTACATTTAAATTTGTATAACCCACTAACATGTTCAGTTGCCTTTTCAAATGTGTGTTTGAATATAATGCAAAATTGACCGCTCTCCATCCATTCTTTGATGGTTTTAATTATTTCTAATCTGCCTTGATCTGTAAACTTGCTACTCAAGTCCAATACCATCCCAATCACTTTCCTTACGCTTCTTTTTCATATGATATAATATGGTACAATTACAAATGTATGTTTGACGGTTTCTTTCCCCGCCAAAACCACTGCAAATACTACCAACACTAAAATAACCACTACCACCACAAACTTTACATTTTGGATCTGCGTCTGGATGAGGATATGGCATCATTTTTTTAGGAACTCTTTTACTTTACTACCAAATGATGGTTGTTTATCAAAAATTGATTTGTCAAATGGCTCCATTTTTCCAAAATCCATATTTTCTTCAACTTCTCCAGTACCATTACATTCATCACAATCTCCTTCCTCTTCACCACTTCCGTTGCAATCACCACATTCTTCATTACCAGTTGCATTACAATAATCACAATTCAAGTCACCATTATGACATTTGTCACATGTGTTGTATCCATCACCATTACACTCACTACAATCAACTTCGCCGATACCATCACAAACACTACATTCTACTTTGGCTTGTCCTGTACCATTACATTCTGGGCAATCCATTAATGTATCACTTCAAATGCCTCATATATAGTTTTCTTTGTCTTTGGGAAATACCAGCCTAAACTAACATGCCAGAAATTTAGTACCGATAGTGTATTAAAAAATTTTTCAATGTTTTCATTGATATCAGCCCAATCCCAAGAACTATTATCCATGGTAAACCAAGATAATTCCCCGCCTTGCTCAATCCAGCCTCGCATACGTTCTATTAGTTCTGTATACTTGATTTGTATTGGATCTTCATCAAGGGGTTGCATGTTTACTCCACCAAGGATCCAACCAATCCCAAATAAAAAAACTTGCTAGTGCTCCTACACAAACACCAAACGCGGTTACTTCCCAAGGCATTTTCCACATCTCAAGCAAGTCTTGTCAGTAATATACTTTTGCATTGAAGTATGACACTTACACTTCATTTGCATTGCTCCAATAATGATACAATCATGGAATAGTGTTTATGTAGTAACTTGGCTTTGGCACCATATTTTTTATGTGTAAAGTCCATTTCCAACATTTCCATATTTGATTTTAATACATCAATAACTGTATTTAATTTTAATTTACCCATGGAGCTAACACCTTGATATTTCTCAACATAAACCATTTTATAAAGTATGCCTTTTTTGGTTTCGTGTCTCCGCGCCCGATAAATTCCCTTATTGGGTATGGCTTTACAAATTCTCTTAGTTTTTCCACTTCCACAACCATCCATTCATCTGTTTTGTCTAATACCCAATACTTGGCTTTGGTGGTGGCAAGGGCACTTGGTTTTCCATTAAATTCTATTTCAACCAACCAATTACCAGTCTTATTAACCTGCCAATCAACTTTTACTTCTACACCATAATTTTGACTGGGTATGAATATATCCCAATCCTTACAATAACCTTGTATACGATAAGCATCTGGAAACTTTTTTTGTATTAATGTTAGATGTTTGTCCTCATATTCATTGCCTTTTTTTAGATCTTCTTGAAATGTATCCATTATGTTGCCCTCATGATATCCATAATAAACATGTAAAACATTATAGTAATATAACCGCCAAGTATCATCAAACACATTTTTTTATTTGTAAACAATGATACATTAATCAAAAACCATCATAAATACCTTCCGTTTGATTTATATGGCACCGCCAAGATGTCACATTATGCCATTATTATTGATTAGTGCAACTTATGACGGAATTAGGAATAAAGCCGTATTAAAATTTTACGATACGTTGCAACACCAAATAATACTGCATTATGATGAAACAGAGCATAAACCATTTTGTTATACCAAGCCCAGCGCACATAACGCATCAATACTCAAGGAACGCGATGATGTACTAAGTGTGCAAGAAGTAAAAAAACTTGATCTTGTGACAAACAAATGGGAACCATTTCTTAAAATTAATGCTACAAATCCCTTGGCTGTCAGTGGCACACAATCCACCAAAGGTATCAGGGACATGGTTGAAAGCTGGGAAAGTGACATCAAGTATTACGAAACATATTTGGCTGATAGAGGACTAGTGGTGGGAAAATATTATGATATTATTGATGGCAAGGTTATGCCACATGATTATACACTTGAGCAAGACGTTAATGATTTATTGCATAATGTTCTTGCTGGAGAAATCAAGGGCGTGGTTGATGTACCAGAATTCAAGGAATACTTTGCTGAATGGGCTCACCTATTAAACCAACCAATACCAAAAATAAAACGTCTTGCAGTTGATATTGAAGTTGAAGCCACCATTGGTAATATTCCAGACCCAAAGGTGGCGGAAAACAAGATCACTGCCGTTGGCTTGGCTGGTAGCGACGGTGTAAAAAAGGTAATGGTTTTAAGAAAAATTAATGGCAAGAAAAACGATTTACCACCAGACGTAGAAGTAATATTCCATGATACAGAAAAGGAAATGTTGCTTGATGCATTTGGTATCATCAAACAATATCCAGTTATCATAACGTATAACGGTGACGAGTTTGATATGCCGTTCTTGCGAAATAGGGCGGAAAAAATTGGTATTCAAGAAGCAGATAATCCGTTGTACGTGACACGTGATAGTGCTTCATTAAAACATGGTGTACACATTGACTTGTATCGCACTTGTAATAATAGGGCTTACCAGATTTACGTATTTGGTCATAAATATTCAGATTTTTCACTTAATAGTGTTTCCAAGGCACTACTAGGTAAGGAAAAAATCAGTTATGGTATTGATATACAAGAATTGGACGACTATCAAATTGCCAATTACTGTTTTAATGACGCATCGTTAACATTGGAACTAACCACCTTTAGTAATGAAATGCTAATGAACATCATGATTATCATTTGTAGAATTGCAAAGTTACCAATAGATGATATTAGTCGGGGTGGCATCTCACAATGGATTCGTAGCATGTTCTTTTATGAACATCGTAAGCGCAATGCCATTATCCCACGTGCCAGTGATTTGGCTATAAGAAATGAAGGTGTTAAAAGTGACGATGCAATTATCAAGGATAAAAAGTATCGTGGCGCCATGGTTATTGAGCCACAAGCTGGCATTCATTTTGATGTTACAGTCATGGATTTTGCGTCACTATACCCTAGTATTGTCAAGGTAAGAAACATTTCATATGAGACTATACGATGCATTCATGAAGAATGTAAAACCAATACCATACCATACACCAATCATTGGTCATGTACCAAAAAGAATGGTGTCACATCATTATTAATTGGCTCACTAAGGGATTTGCGTGTAAGTTATTATAAGGCTCTCCAAAAGAAAGCAAAAACCCCAGCCGAAAAGGAGCACTTTAATGTGGTTAGCCAAGCACTCAAGGTTATACTTAATGCCGCTTATGGAGTATTAGGGTTTGAAAGTTTTCCACTTTACTTTTTACCAGCCGCCGAAAGTGTTACCGCGGTGGGGCGTGATATCATAGTGGATACTGCCGATTATGCAAAACAACAAGGTATGGTGATTTTGGCTGGTGATACAGATTCCTTATTCACTAAAAAACCAACACCAGAACAAATTAAAAACTTGGTTAGCCGCACCTTTGACAAATATAACATTGATATAGAAATAGATAAGGAATATCGTTACTTGGTGTTATCCAACCGCAAGAAAAATTACTTTGGTGTCAAAAAAGACGGTAAAATAGACATCAAGGGATTAACTGGCAAGAAAAGCCATACACCGCCCATCTTCAAACAACTATTCAAGGATCTACAAGACATACTACTAACCGTCATGGAACCAACCGACTTTGAAAAAGCCAAAAATGAAATGAGAACCAAAGTATCAACTTGTGTTAATAGGTTACAAAATAGGGAAATACCATTGGATGATCTTAGTTTCAAAATAATGATTAGTAAGGATACTGCGGAATATACCAAAACCACACCGCAACATATCAAGGCGGCGCGTGAACTTGAAAAATACCAACCAGTAAAAAAGGGTGATATCATACAATATGTCAAAGTACTAGGTAAGGTTGGTGTAAAACCAACCAAGATGGCTACCAAGGATGATATTGATCAATCCAAGTACATGGAATTCATGGAAAGCCTCATCGACCAATTAATCAGCCCAATGGACTTGCAATTTGACTGGCTGGCTGGAAAGCCTATGCAAGTTGGTTTGGATAACTTTTTATAAAAAAATATCTTCAGTACCCAACATATTGGAAATATTGATACATTCTATGGACTTTTCATGATTTTCTATTAGTGTAACTAGTGCTTCTTCATCCTTCACGTTAAACTTAAAATCATGTTCGCATTTTTGACAATAATACTTGCCTTTTAATTGCATTAAAAACCTACATCCTTTAGTGATATTTTAAAACCCATACCACAACATTTATCACAAATTTTCCAAATATTAGATTGACCATAAAGATTAGGTTCAACCCATTCTTTTCTAACACCATGATCACACCAATTACATGTGCTATCCATCATTTCATCAGTAATATCAAATATTCTATTAAATTGTATTTCTTCAGCCCTTATCATGGCATACTTCTTTTCTATAAAATAAGTCATTCATATTCCTCTGGATGTTCTTTCTTGTATGCTTGTTCTACTTCATCAACACAAGATGGACACAATATATTAATTTGCATTGTGTCACCATCAATACAACCCAAATAATCACCACATTTGGCACAACTAATATCACCCATTTTAAAGTCCTCAAAATTAATGTCTTCGTCGTCCATCATTTACTCCAACATCTCCCGCCAAATTTTGATTGTTTTGTCAAGGTTGACTGGTGTCTTATCAAAAAACTTGGTTAGTTCATTAATACAAAAAACCAAGAATGATACATACTCGTGAATCAAAAGTAATTCTTCGCCACTAATATTTGATTCATTACCATTCAAATTAAACTTTAACACCACAATTGCAGTACAAGCCGCAAGAAAGTGAGTTTCAATATCATCTTTAGGATTTAATTCAACAGAACGTATCATTCCATTTCTTAGTTCTTCCATTACTTCCATGTTGAAACTAACTTCATTTGCAACATGTTTTAATATTCCCTTACCAGTAAAATCATGTAATAATTGATCGTAACTAATTTGTTGCATTTGGATATTTTTTCTCCCACTCTTTTAGTAATTCTTCAGCAGTAACACATATCAAGTATCCAAAATAATTTGCGCCCCATCCACCATCTTCACTATTGAATAATCCCTTGCCAACTTCAAACATATTTCTGATAAAGTTGAATTCTTGCTGGTCTTTTGGCTTGTCAGCCAGATAATAGAATGTATATGATACATGTCCTTGTTCACTCATTTGATTCCCATTTCCTCCAATAGTTCTTCACAAATCAGTATGTCTTGTTTTGATCGTCTGATCATTTCTTCATTGACTTTAATGGATGCTTTCTCATCGGCAATTTTTATCTTGAGCCAACTGGCGTCTGCGGCTTTACGATAAAACTCCTTGTCAGATTCATACCGCGCGTCCAGTATCATGCCCCAATCTCCACATAATATCCATTACTTGCATGAACCACATACTTGACACCATCATTAACTCTTTCGCTTTTTGATACATCTGGTATTCCACCAGTAAAATGTGCCACTGCTTCTTGAATGTGATGTGCTTCTAACATTGTGTTTACTGTTATTGCCCTAGTCGGCATTTTCCAGTTTGTTGGATCGCTCACTTTTTTAAAATTGTGAACGTGTTTTGCTTGTTTGTATTCATATGTTTGTTTCATGTTTACCCTAGAGTAGATACCCTATATTAAGGTTTCGAATGTGGGTCACAATGAACACGTTCGACAAATTGTTCTGTATGACCAATACAAAACCATAATACACATCCGCAATCCAATGGATAATTTTTAATTGTCAAACCAAACCACCAATCGTACATTCTCACCACTACCATCATCAAATACTTCCATGACTTTAATTAGTTCGGCAAAACCATTATCTTTAACAAATTGTGCAATGCTACCTTGTGGCTTGCTCCAGTCGATGTCATGTATTTCTTTTAGCGTAATATATGATGCTGAGTGTGCATCACTTTCCATTTCGGTATATTCTGACTTGGTGGGATAACCATCTGCGTTTTCTGGGATGCCTCTATTTGGTGCAATAGCTGGACAACCATATTGTTCTTCTGGTCTGTCGCGTCTCACGCCAAATATAAACCCAAACATATCATAATTGCGACTTAATAATAGTCCGATGTTTATTTTTGCATCCCATCTATGTTCAATCTTATCCAGCCATTTTTGTTTGGTTATTGCGTTACCACCCAAGGGTTTGATCCAACGTTCCCAATCCTTATTCCATTGTTCTTCAGCCCACGCTAAATTTTTCTTGTACTCGTCCACTTCAATATAACCGTGAATGTCACAACCCATTAGTTATCACGTTCTATCATTAGGGTTTGTCTGCAAACTGGACAATACCATTTACCAGCTTTTTCTTTTTTGTCTTTAACTATATCCCATACCAAGTCTGCAACCTTGAATCCTACTGTTGCACCAAACATTGACTTACAATCATCCATAATATGTGCAAACTTTACATTAATTCTATAAGATCCTTCTTTTCCCATTAGTCCCACCAACATCTTACTACGGTTTTACCTTTTATTTTTTCATCACTTACCTCATCCGCGCGGCTGATATGAGCCCGCTGTCTAAGTTTTTTGGTTTCAATACCTTCTTTTGGTAACAATAATATTTCATCAACTATAAGATCTCCGCGCCCACCAGTATAACCACTAATACCAACCCGTTCGCAATCTGGAAACACCCACCCAATAAACTTGGTAAATGCTTCTGGTTCCACGTCAATAAAATTACCACCAAATCTTGGCATGTCTATAGTACCAGTGTCAACACTCGCTTCTGTTACTATGTCAACCCATTTTAATAAATCCTTTTTATCGTCAAACCAATATATGATGCGCTCACCCATGTAATCTTCTTTATGTTTAATTTTTTGTATTTCATGTTTGGGCATCATGGTTTGTTGTACGATTTCTTCTGTTGACTCGTTGGAAAATATGGGATCTGTCTTGTGGTCTTTGGTGAAATCCCCAGTTCTTAATATTGGTGTTATGATAAATTTTTGTATATCCCAATAACAATCAACACATAAATGTTGTTTAATATGATCCGACATTAAATCTTCTGTTTTGATTTTCGGTGGACTAAGTAATATTGCTCCAAACTCAGTTAGTTCATTCTTACATCTACAACACTTAGGTTTAATCATATTAATCTATTCCTCACTGGGTGATCGAACATCCAGTGTGTTTCTATTCCCGTTATAAATTCGTTTCGAACTAGTTTACCGAATATTTGTTTCTCATAATTCTTTACCACAATACCTTCTGCCAATCCTTCATCAGAAAACTTTGTATTGCCAATCCACAAAGTTAAATCTTCTATACTATCAATTTTTTCATAACCTAATAATGGTGCCATCCATCCACTTATACCCATTTTATTACAAAGTGCCCTTTTTTCCATATAATTCAAAAATCGTTCTTGTTTATAATCCCAAAAATCCAAAATAATATTCCAATTTGGTAGTTTATTATATGGTATAGAATGCACCCATCTGCAATTTTCAACAAACATTTCATACTGTGTATTATCTATACTAATTGGCACACTTGAATTTTTACCATCAATTTTTTCTTCAATTACAACCATACCACTCAATAGTTCATTTATTTCTGTATCAGTTAGATATCGCTTACCATAAATGGTTTTACCCCATGGGATACGCCCGATTTTTGGGTAATATTTTACCATTATGTTTCTACCTCATTTAATTTATTCAAATTTTTCATTACATCTTTTTTTACTATATCTTTGAATGTATCAAGCACCAAGTCAATATCATAAGTACTGATACGATCATCTCTTAATTGCCATCTGGTTTCACCATCATACTTGTCAGTTAGGATGGCTCGTGCCAATCGTCTCATTTTTCGCTTTTCTGTTTCCTCATGATCAGCCAACAAATAGTATTCTTCCGCCCTTTTCATGTCTGCTATTTCTTCTTCAGTTCTGGGTCGGTTATTATATTCTTCAAACTGTTTGGCGGCTTTACCACGCAACACTGGTATATCATCAAACATTCCATTTAGTTCTTTGATTTTTTTGTTAAGCCGTTTTATCTTTGCTTTGAGTAGTTTTTCATTGGTTTCTAACATGGTTAGTTTATCTTTTAAATTTTTACTCATATTGCCGACAACCTTTCCCGTGATTTTTTATCCAAGTCCAATTTTATCTGCTTTTCATCTTCATATGAATAAAACGCTTTTTTACCATTGCGCTGGCTGATATTCATTAGTTTGATTTTTGACCAATCCATTTTTGGTTGATGTATTTCAAATGTTAAAAATTCCAAGTGATCAGCAAAGTTTTGTTGAGCCTTTGATGTTGATGGTTCTTCTATACATTCTTTCATCATTCCATACGCAAATAACGCCCACTCGCCACCATCATCCAATACATATGGCTTGGTAAATCTAACACCATTTTTTATGTTGTTTCTGGTTACCATATCCAAGTATAATTGATTGGTTGTATCAGTAAACCTTAGTTCGTTGTCACGTAGTTCTTTGATTTGAAACATTGTTTTGTTGTTACTAGACCAAACTACAAATAATTTTTGTTCTTCTGTAAACGAACTGGCTCCCAAAGAGCAATTACCACCCATGGTGTGCTTGAGTATGGTGTAACCATTTTTGGTTGGTAATAGTTCACCATACCAATAAGTTGACTTGTCACTAGAACTATAGTTGGTATATTCATGTTTGTTTTCTGTGGTGCATTTTATGGTTGTTCTAATTATCAAAATAAGTCAGTGATCCTCCGCTTGGTTTCATGTCCGCCATGGCACTCATAATAAAACGTCCAAACCCAACCTTCTGTGGTTTTCTCAAAGTCATTTCGCTCACAAACAAATGCCATTCTATTGCATTCGCCACACTGAGTACGTGTTGGGTGTCGCGGTATCGGTGAAAAGGTCATGGTATCTTTTCCTCAACTGCCTTTTTCCACAAATCATAAACTTGTGGATAAACGTCTTGGTGTTGTACTTTTAGGTGTATTAATGCACGATCTGATTGTATCAAACATTCACATTTTAAACATGTATAATTTGGAGATGATGCGGCAACTATAAAGTATTTTTCCATCTCACTTTTAAATGCAATTGACGCTGGCGATTTACTTGACATTATTTAATTCCTTGATCAGTTGCCCCAATTTAAGTGCTTCTGCATCATAGCGCCCACAAATACCATGATCATCAAATTCCATGGATTCAAGTGCACCTTCTGCAATATCAACTAGGCTGATAAATGCATCCAAGTCGATACCCCTTAATTGTTTTACTAGCGTGTTATACTTGTCATACCAATATTGTTTGCAGTTTTTGTATTCTTCAATCTTTTTGTCCTTTGCCAATATTTCATTTAGTTTTTGAAAAGCTTCTTCCCTAGTCTTAAAGTGTGGTGTTGCTAGTCTGTATTGGTATAATCCAGCTTGTGCTTGCCAACATGTATCATTGGGTGTGCCATCCTTATTTAGAAAAGCATTATGTTTCTCCACAAAAATTTCGGCATAACCTTCATTCATTGTATGATTCCTCTGGAAACTCCCCAGTGTAAAAAACGTACGCCCAATGGGCACCGTTACCGTACTTGTCACTATGTGATACAATCTTGATGTCATAAATTATAAATTGACCATTTTGTTCATCTGCGTGTTTTTGTGCATCTAAAATTTGTTGTAATGTCTTATCATGATTATCAAGTCTTACCAATTTACAACCAACTATGACACGATTATTACCCATTAGATACATTTTAGAACCACCCTCCCAACCAAAATAATATCAATAGTGTAGGTATACCTATAATAATTGGTGATAATGAAATAAACCATTTTGTCTTGTTAAATTTACAAGTACCACTTGGCATTATTTTCTCTCCTCTGGCAAGCGACAATACAAACAATCATCCCAGCTTTTAGAATAATCACACATATGTGTTGGTGACTTTGGGCACCACCACTTCCAGCCATGGCTATCATCGCCACAATGAATGCACGCACTAACCAAACCCCAATCATATTTATCTTTACCCTTACCAGTTGGTTTGTACTTGTGTTTACATGCCGCCCTAATTACCGACATTTCTTCCCTTATTTGATAGCTTTGTTTGATTAGTTTCACTATACGCTTATTGGTTAGCGGGGCGACTTTGATCATTTTTTATGCACCATTTTAAGATATTTGATATCAAATATTATAAACATAATCAAAAATACAGCCATTATCGGCGTGAATAATTCGTCGCGTCCATCAATATAACATACCTTAGTTATTAATGCAAAAAATGATGCACCAAATAAAACACCAAATAAAAACATATGGTCTTTCATTTTATAATAACCTCATTACTTATTCTATTAAATGCATTACCATAAAGTGGATCTGGTAGTGTAGTGTCAACCATATCAACTGAAATGATGTCTTCTGGTGGAATAAAATCACCTAATTGTTCATTAATACCATGATATGCATATTCTGGTTTGATAAACGTTACAACATGTGGTAACCCATATTTTTTATCCAAATATTTTCTGATATGACTTGGTTCAATATCAAAGTGTTTTAGCATGATGAATATTAGTTCTGGTGTGTCATAAGAATATGATGCCGCCAAATTATAATTGTTGGCTCCCCATAATTGTATTCTGTTAATGTTAGATGCTTCATCTATTACAGATTTTATCATGTAATCTTTATTATCCAAACATGATAGTTTGTCATGATCTGCCAACACTCTTACCACATCAATTACGGCGTCTGTTGTTGTTTCCCAATAATACTTCATGCCGTTTATCTTGAATAGTGACGGGTCATGGGTTCTAACACCGCGATACATCAAGTCTTTCATCCAAATGCCTCCACTTGTGCATGATCACTTTGACAATCTTCACAAACCATTTCGTCACAAATCAAACAATTGGTAAAACTTGTGCCATGCTGAATTAGTTTTACATTTTCTGGTGTACTATCTAATGCCTTCTCAAACCAAGTTTCTTCATCTTCCTTTCCACAATCTATACACTTGAATTTTGGATGCTCTTCAGTCATTTAAAGCATCCTCAAATCGTTTGATAAAATCATTGGCGAGTTGTTTATAATCCCACGCTTCTGGAGTTTCATTTGCTTGAAGTATTACTGCACGAAATGCTTGAAACTCTGTTAACCAATCACTCATGTTTTACTCCATCTTGTATACAAAACATGATATAATGTCAATCCAACAAGTAGTGTTATTGAGCCCACGATAAATGGCAACTTGAAATCTTCAGTTGTTTTTGCAATCCATAATGGTAAGATCCAAGCAATACCAAATCCAGTAAATGTAGTCCACATTAATATTCTCAAAGTCCAAAACTGCTTTGGTGGCAATTTAATTATATTCATTTTCCATGCTCCAACAAATCATTAGCAACTTCATTCTTGTTGAATTTTCTATCCTTAATATAACCTTTGGCTTTTAGTCTTTCATAACATTCATTGCATATGGGTTTGGCTCCACAACAACATGCGACGGTATGACCTTCACCTACTTTGAATTCCCGCCCACAATCCTCAATGGTACATCTGATAAATTTAATTCCTTGCATGTGTTTTCTCCCAGTGATCAAGAAACATTTTTATTGCTTGATGGAACGACTTTGGTGGATTTTTCGTATCATACACAAATTCATACGGTTCATTTTGTTTAACCCATGACCAAATATGAAATCCTAGATCACTGCAAGTTTTACATTGGTAAGTATTCCAACCATAAACTTCACCTACAATACATCTATCTGTTAAATTCAAATCCATCTCTCTACCATTTCTTATAAATGATTTGTATAATTCTACTGGTTCTTTGGCGTGCTTGATTTCCTCACTCCATAATGGGGCAACTGATTTCAATCGTTTGTCTACTTTCATGTTTACCTTACAGTAAGCCCGTTATATAAATGTTACAAAAAGGCGTTATCATCATCGGTTTTATCATACCAATAACAATTTTTTTCATGGCGATCTTTTACATCATCACAATTATGCCATTCATGAAAACAGTAACTGCATCGGTTAAAAGTGCAATTGGGGCAACTTTCATATGCATAGTCATACCGTAACCCACAAAGTCCGCATGGGTTATCAAACGGGCCTGAGGTTGGGTCTAATTTACTCATAACTTGTCTGGTGGCATGTTTCGCTTGATGCGATCTTGCTCATCCAACTGGTTGAGATATTCCTTCCATTGTGTGAACTTTTTTACATACCATTCTGTTGCCAACCAAATACCAAATATTGGTGTACTTGGTATCATTAGTGCAAGCCAAAGTGCTTTTCTACTCATCTCGACCAGTGTAACTTGGACAACTAAAGTCCCGTGTTTTTATCCACTTGATTAGTTTTTTATGTTTGATTAGTAATGCTTGTCCAGCCATGATATTATTCTGATTTTTGAGAATTTTTTGCACCACTTTGAATAGGGTCTTGTCTGGTAATCCGCGTGCGTGTACATCTAACAAGTCAAAGTCTCGTTTAGTTAGTCCCATGTTTAATCTCCTCTATGATGGGCTTGACTGGCAATTTAAGTGTTTCGCGTAGTTTTTTTATGTCTCGATAGTGTGATTCAAGTTGATCAAAAATAAGATTACCACCACTAATGTTGCCGTCGTCCATACACTTCTTTAGTAGTTCGCCCATTTGTCGGAACGTTTTTTCTTCATCTGCTAGTTCCTTTTGTAGCCGCCCGACAATTATTTCATCATCCCTAATTTTTGATAATAGCAATTGATATTCGACTTCATCTTTATCACTGAGCGCCCAACTTCCGTCAACATGCTTGGATTGTTCCAAGTTCAATAATCTGTCTACTTTAGATAGTTCCATACCAATCCCACAATTCCTATACTCCATGGAGCAATCCAAATAATGTCAACACGACTTAGGATCATTGTTTATGTTTATCACACACCCATAATTTTATCAAACCCATCTCACCATCAAGTTCCCTAAATGATGAACCATTATCACCACAACCAATTATCTCACACTGTTCATTCTTTGGTTTTATTTGTTTTAACTCTTTTTCTTTTTTTCTCAAATCATTAACGTAGTCGTTATTGTACACGCCAAACTTGCTATTGTGAAATGCTTCAGCCGTTTTTAGTAACGTGTCCAATTCATTTTGAAGTAATTCAAATTCTTTCTTTTCCTTGTCACCAAATTGTGATGATGTGCCTTGATCAGCCAAGTAGTATAAATCACAAAGTCTTTTTAATTTGTCATTCATTTTTTTTCTTCTCCAATAATTGACTGATAAATTTGAATCCATGTTCATTACAACAATCATCAACGCCATAATTTTCCTTGCCGCAATTTTCCCGCATAAAGTCAACCCAAGTCCATGTAGGATTTTTACAGAATAAACATCCATCTATGGCATCCTTATCTAGAATGATGCGTATATCATCTAGTATTCTTTCGCAATCTTCCAGTTTGTCCATTTCGTCTCCATCGTATAATTTGGACTTGTTGTTAAGTGCGATCCTAATTTCACGCAATTTTTTCTCCGCCTTGGCTCTGCCAACCATGTCCTCTTTTGCCAGTTCTTGGCATCGGTGCAACATTGCTAAGTTGCCTTTACAGTTTTCTTTATTACATTCGTCCATTTATTTAACCTCATAATCAAACTTGAACTTTGAGCATTCACAATACGTACATTTACCCCTAGCCAAATGCAAACACCATCTTATGAATGATGGAAACTGATGAAATAGTTCAGTATGCCCACACTTACAAAATCTATTATTGCGAATACTCATGCTATATCATCTCTCAATTCACTAATTAATTTTAATGGGTTGGCATTTTTGTCACCATCATGTTCTTTGTGAATTTCCATTTCAATTGCCCATAACCTATTGGTGATTAGTTTGGTTTCTTGTGGTGACATGTTTAACACGATACCGTTAATTGCTCCCAAATGTATTGTGGTATGGTATAAGTTGTGGTTATCATACAGTGAGGGCCGTATACCGTTGCTGAAAAGGGATAAAAGAAAAACATCAATATACCAGCGCCGATTAACAACCCAAAAAATACTTGAGTTACTAACTTGTTTATATCACGCATTAGTGGTGTTTCAAAGTCGGTCATTTTAATTGCACCCTCATCAGTTCTTCTTGCATATCATAAGTGCGCATCATGGCGTCAATCAGTCTGTTTTCTCTGAGATGCTTACCTATTGCTTCCAAGGCAATTATCACACTGCTATCTGGCTTGGTTGATTCATTGATGTAATTTGCAAGATCCATTAGTTCCAAGTAAATTTGGGGCGTTGTTTTTCCACTGGTGAATGCATTCATTAGACTACCCCAATACATGCCAACATAACCACTAAATTCTCTTCGTTTACTTTCATTCACAAAAAAGTCCATTGATTGTTTTGGTTGGTTCATTGCACAAGCCCCAAGTTTTTCTGGATTTTGTTATATTCTGTAGTTTTACGTTTGATGATACTTGGATGTTTTTCTTCCATGTGTATTAATAGTAATTTGATCATATGTGAAAACGCTTCTACTGATTCTATTTTATATGTTTCCTCGAATTCTTTTATTGGGTTTGCTTTTGATAGTGTGAAGCAAAATAAACCAATTGCATCTGATAATTCATCACAATGATTACATGATCTGCGCCCATCACCACTATATGCATCCGTAAAACAATAAATTTCACCAACCATACATTTGCTATAATCAATAATTTCCATACATTCACCAGCCGAACTAGTATGATCCTCATCAACTATGTCTTGGAAATCTTCTGCATTTGTGATCACCTTAGACCAATTTGGTGCCAGTCTTGTTAGCAAGCCAAACTGAGTTGGGCTAAGCGATAATTTCATGTTTACCGTAAAGTAAGTTGGTAATATAAGTGTTACTACTCGGTATAAATTTCTTTGATAATTTGATCTTTTTTACCACATTTGCTACAATCATACAACAAATGTTTGTCGTCGGTATGTATTAGCGCGTTGATCTTGTGTTTGTTTTTATCCAAGTCACCGCAATTAGGGCATCTTACATCACATAATGGCATACTTACAATACATTCGCTTTCACACTCATAACATGGCTCACCATCGTGCCATTCTCCAGCATTTATTATAACTGGACGTCGTGCACCAAATAGATGTGGATGAATAATAACATCTCGTTCCATCATGCACACCATACACTTTTCCAAGTATTCATTATCGTTAAATTTTTTTCTAAGTTCGGTTTCATGACCCATGATATCACAAACTGGTATAAGATCTCCAAAACTAACGCCAGTATCATGTTCTCTTATTTCTATGGTGCCGTCTTTATTCCTATAGGTAACTGGTATTATCATTATTATGATTTGGTTGTATTACTATTTAACCTTTGGGCGGATAACTTGTCCATGTTTTATCACCCCATGTTATTTCTATTGGTTTATCCTTTAATTCTTCAAATTTTTCATGTGGTTTGTCACAACATGGATTTTGGTGACAAAAATCAATATGTGCTAATCTTGGGTGGTGGCATACACAACAACATTTTGTCATGGTTTTTCAGCCTTGACAAATTCGGGGTCTGGATCTATCAACACCAAACAACCTCATTATTGGTGATATAATAGTGAGATTTGCATGCACCATAAAATTGTATGCTGGGACTAAACGATACCACATTATAATCGGTTCTGGTGTAATCCCAACCATCATCCCATTCTGGCTTGATACTGATACCACTTAATTCATCGCACCCACATGGACAAAGCCAGCTAACATGCCCATATTTTTCTGAAATGTATAAAGTTTCGGGCTGAATGAACTCTGGTATTTCATCCATAAACTTGATGTTAAATTTCATCGTCTTCGTCACTAACCAATTGCCCGCTTGAATATTGTTTCTTCTTTTTTTTAATACAAGTCAAGTATATCATATGAAGGTGTTACTAACTCATATTTAATCTTATGCCCATTTAAACACGTGTCAGCGGTACTACGACTATATTTTTTATCATGACGATTGCCAAAAAGGGGACAATTTTGATCTTCTTCTGGGTTGACATGTATTGAATTATAATAACCATCAATTCTAAATTTTTCACCACTAACCACGTCGTACTCGCTTTTATACACCACTTCGCCGCATTTGACACATTTTTTTATAATATCAGTATCAACAATGGTTTTACGTTTCCAAGTATGACCGCGCATACATTTAATACTCATTGATGCAACGCCTTTAAAATGTCCCTAAGCAATATCATCGTAACTTGATCATCATTAAGGTACTTGAATCGTTCTGACTTTCTCCATTCTGCAAATTCTGTATTGCATGAACTACACATCGCACACATAATTAAATAATACCCTATAAAATCCTATCGATTAGTCTTTCTTTGGTTTTTTATCGTCTTTTGTTGGCACCCATTGATCGGCATCTTCACATTCAATTTCAATGAATGGTCTGTTTTTCTTGTCTTTGGCAAGCATGGTAATAACCGTTGGGTTATAAATTCTAATTCTCATGATGTAATAACATCTCCATTGGTGCGCCAAATCTGTCAATATATTGTTGTTCTGTACGTTCAAATAATACGCGTGGATCTATTTCAATATCATATTCTTTCATTGTAATTAATGAATGTAGTAATTGTTGTTTACCGCGGTGTAAAATGTCTGCAACAGTCCATTTATGATATCCATCATCCCAAACAATTTCTCTTTTTTCTTTTGGGTTTGTTATTTTTAATTCTGCCGTTTTATTCCATATTTGGACTTCTCTATTACATAATGCACAAGGATATGATATTATTCTATTCAACTACATCCACCCGCGTGATTTTGCGCAATTCATCTATCTGTGGCTGTTGCATGCTAAAGTATGCAAACTTGCCCGTATTAAACAACCAATCCAAGGTCTTTGCTAATTTAACTGGATCTTTTGAAAAGTTAACCTTGACTCGATACACTGGTAATGGTGCAATTGTTTGGTTTGATAAAATATCGTTCATTTAATCATCTCACTAAGTAATTTAAATGCATATGACACGTGTTCACTTGGTCTCGCGTTTTCATCCATTGCCATACCTTTTGACATCCAATATTGTATTAGGGCAATGACTGCATTATGTTCATTTCTATCATTAAACTTTGAAAAGTAATTATCATAATAAACACCAGTTGTTGCCACATCATATGATTTGGATGTTGTGGCTTGGTATTTTTCATATTTTATTTTATCTGGTGATGTATTTCCTAAACCAATTGAATTCAAATATAATGTTGGGCATTTTGTGTCATGACCTTCGCGCCAACCACAATGTTCACAAACCATGGTAATTTGATTATGTAATCCCATATGTTTGGTTTTTGGGCAATCAATAAAATGCGCTTGAACTGCACCGCACTTATCACATGGTGCTGGTTTGATATCATCCCTATAACCTATATTATCATCAATCACACCAATAATAAATTATACAGATATTTAACCTAGATGTTAATGTGGTGGAGGAATTCTTGGTTCCATTATACATCAATCACAATTTCTTTATCTTTAAAATAATTTGTAACTTCATTTGCCCTTTTTTCGGCGTTGTTTCTCATTAATTGTAAAATGGTGGTGGTATGAGGCACGCCGTTTTCTTCAATTACAATAACGGTATTAGTGGCAAATTCCTTTGCCGCGGCTACTCCTTGAGTGGTGATCATGTCAATAACTTGGTTGATGCACTCTTGTGCCCGCGTCATAATAATATGAATATGTGCGTCCCTTATATATCTTTAACTGTGGTCGGTATTGGTAGGTTCACCGCTCTTTAAGACTTTTTCGCGCACGCGTTGCACTTAGGTCGGCGTATATCATCACCTAATCAATCCGCTCTAGAGATTTGATATTATTGCAATCAAGTTAAATATGAATGTTTCGAAATGATATTATGTTTCTTAACATGACTGAGCGTTTATTATTGGATATCAAGTATGCCCACCCAGAATGGAAAATGTCTGAACGCCAATTAAAAAAGGAATTGCAAAACTTGTATAATAGAGTCACCGCCCCGCCCGAATTTATGACACTAGTAATTGCACACTGCATTTATAATGAAGCCCAATTTTTCAAGGAAACCCTAATGGACGACCTAAAGATTAATGATGTTGATATTATTCATATCATGGATGGTAGCTGGCGACACTTTGACGGAACACCGCAATCCACCGATGGTACCATACAAATCATTGAGGACTTTAAACGAGAAGCCGAAAAGGTTGGCATTAGGGTAATTTATGAATCACACCCAGAAAATAAAATATGGAATAGTGAAAGTGAAAAACGTAATTACCAATTCAAACGCATCCACGAAATTGCAGGTAATGCCCCACACTACATCATGGTTAAGGACGGCGATGAAACCATACACTTTTTGAGCGGCAAAAAAAGGGCTTGGATGAAAATGGCATTATTAAAAATATTCATGGATTCCCCAATCAAGCTTGGCATGATTAATGTAAACACTTGGTACTTTGATAGTAATCTTACCACACCACGGTTATTCCCATCAAATGAAAATTATCATTATCATACAGAACGATCCATGACCATTCATGATAGCAAGTGTAACTTGATATGTGATTATAACCCAACAATCATGAACATTGATAAAACAAAATGTTTCATGGTTCCAGAATTCATATTTATCAACAAACTAAACATCCGTAACTTGGAACGACAAAACGCCAAACTACCACATGTCAGACACTTGGAAAAACAAGCCCGTTCCAATGAGGCTTGCAAGTTTCAAACTTTGTGATAGATGCTGTCTATATTGGGATGTTTTTTCTTCATCCATTCTTGGAAACTGGTTGATTTGGTATAATCCCATTCATTCCAAGTTGTATTACCATCTATTACTTCTTGTATCTTGCCTCTAACAAAAGTTAACTTGATTAATTTGTCCCACATATCAGTGCTCATATATTCTTGCCATTCCAATAATCTTTCAACTATTTTTGGTGCTTCTATCAATAATTTACCTACTTGTTCAGCTTCTGCCATACTACTAAACCCAACTTCGCCTCTTGGTACAATTACAATTCTTGGTGCAGTATCTGGGTTTTGAATGAAAATATCTATTTTTTCTATCATTCTATTAACCTGTTAATTTTGGTTTCATCAATTGGATCATATACCTTGCATAATGCGTCAAAAATGCCAAGTTGGGCGGCTTCTTTTGAAAAGGTATTTGGACTCATTAAGTCTATGCGTTGTAGAGTATCATATTGCTTTTTAATTGCTAGTTCTAGTCTGGTGATGATTTGTTGGTTTAGTTCAAATTGTTTTAGTTGTGCTTTAAACTCCTTTTTCCCGCCCTCACTAAACACACAAGTAACACCGATTTCCCTTAATGCGTCCATCAAAAACACATATCGGTCTGCCTTTTCTACTGTATTAACCCTTGGGTCTGTCATAATCCACACCATTGTGCCTTATCTTTTGCCGCATTTTCCAAGGCTGACTTTATTATTTTTTTATGTGCCACATTTTTATAATTCTCATAATACCACGAGTCCTTAAATTGTTCACAAGTCATGTCATTAACTTCGTTAATTTGTTGGTTTTCACGTGCATAAACATGAACAAACTTGTCATGCATGACAATAGCACCAAATATAATAACTGCTACAATTGCAATGGCACCAACTAATACTACCTTATTCATGCGCTATGATCCTCCATGTGCATTTGATACATTCAACACTCTTCCATTCTTGGTGTCCATTATAAACGTTGCCATAAAAAAGAGCGGTTTCGCCACCACAATTTGGGCATAGTGGTGTCAATATCGTTTCCTCTCAAATGTTTTTCGGTCAAATCCAGTTAACACAAAATTACGCCATATGGCTTGATGTCTTTCACAAATATGACCAACCACTTTATTATATAATTCACCTTTTGGTTTTTTTATAATAGTGTTTTTATCATATAGTCTTGTTAATGTTAGAAATTCCGAGTTAAATTCAACTTCTATAAACTGTAATGGTTCGCTCATTTAAGTCCGCCGCCAATCAAAAACCCTATCAATATACCAATACCAAGACCTATAAAATATGAACCATTCATGATTCCAAGACCTCAATCATGCTTTGTAATAAAACTCGATGTTGTGTATTGACGGGTGTTATGGTTCTAAACCAATCAGCCAAAGTTGTGGTATTCTCACTATTCCTAACAATTGGTATTCCATAGATATATTCTATCATCTTCTATCCCTCACCAATAAGATCCATAATTTATCCTTTTCCATAAATCCTATCACTTGTGCCACATGAAACCCGTTTTTGACTAGCACTTCATCAGTAAGATGCGTCAACATTACGGCTTCACTCATCCTTCGCGGAAACTTGATTATTATTCTATCGATATTATCTCCAGCCCTTGGTTGCCATATACTAACACTAATTCCCTTGTTTTTGTCGGTCATATGTTCACTGACTAGTGCTTTAACCATTTGTACAGTCTTCATTTTTCCGCCAACTTTTGTTTTGCTTGAGCCAAATCATGTTGTAATAGATTAATTACGGCTTGGTTATTCTTTTGACCAGTTAAGGCATATTCTACTTGTTTGATTAGTGTTTGGTATTCCTCATATTCTGCTTGGTGTTCTGGCTTGATTTTGGTAGGATCGCAACCAGCAAAAATAAAATGCAAATCCAATAACCGACTTAATAATTGTAACATTTTACCAACTCGAATGATAATAAAGGTCGTATTTATTCTTGTTTGGTAAAGCCATAAACTTTTCAATTATTTCCTTGGTATGTTGTAGCGATTGTTTGTAGTATCCGTCATACTCAGTTCCACCAAAGAAAAACCCGCTTTGTGTTGGTAGTATGTTTTCTGGATGATCTGATTTTAGCGCTTGATCAACTGCATTTAGTAATTCCCTTAATTTTTCGCGGGTAACGTAATATTCACCACAATCATCCACGCCCTCTTGTACGTTATCCACAAACCACTTGTGAATATGGTTGGCTTTGCGCCAATATCCAATTTTTAGTTCTACGTGACCAATTTCATAATCTGTATCTAATACTGTTTTTAATATTTTCTGGGTACGTTCATCTGCACCTAATGGTACATATTGTTTTGCTACCAAGTACATATCTAGTCCCATTATTTCTCACTCCTTACCACGGTCACTTTAATGGTTAATCCTAATTCGTGTAATTTCCATGCCGCGGCACCAACTTTAGCATGAATGCCCAAACGTTGTGCTTCGGTATAATAGGTGTATTTGTTATTAACTAAATCATCCAAGTTAGACTGAATTTCCCCAACTAAATAATCAACTAATTCATCCATATTATTTCTCCATTTCTATTACCGATATATGAATGATTCGATTATTCATTGTATTAACCATTCCTTAGCGCCAAATGTTGGTGATAATCTGGGCTCTTGTGTAAATGAAAACTTGGGCGGCGCGTCTAATTGTTCTTTGGTAAGATTTGATTCATACCCATCTCTCACACCGTCACGTATGCCTTTGCTATGATCTATTACAATCCAATAGTTGTTACACCAGTGGCAACCCAATATTAAACCACGGTCTCCGCCATGGAATTCACTTTCTTTTATTTCGTACTCATTCCAATGTTGATGATATTTGCAGAATATTTGATAATACATTACTGGCACCACAACTCCGCCTTGAAACTATCAACTTCCCTTGACCAATTACATCGTTTGCATACATACCATTGCCTTGGCTTTAGTATGCCAATTGATACATCATAACTGTTTGCCGTGACTTGTCCGCCGCATTTGGGGCAACTAATGGGAACGCCGATAACACCCATTATTCATCATTTTCCTTTGGTGGTATTGGTTCTATGATAACTCGTGCCCTTAATTTCATCTTGGCTAGTTTGCGTGCCGCCATTCTGATTTCAGTGTGGACGATTAGACGCCGCCCGTCTCCATAATCAAGAATGGTATTATCTGTTAGTGCCCGATAATTGTCATTTAAAATTGCTTCCAAATAATTGATTAGGTCAGTATCCATGTTTATTGACATTTGATTTGCTCCATATTAATGTTGGTACTCCATCTTGCTTGCTTCATGAATTCCAATGATATATGAAATGCCCTCATTCTGTCATTGGCGCTTTCAATTTGTCTCTTGGTAAATTCAACTGCTTGCTTGTCTCCATAGGTTTCATATTCTGATAATGCCCGAAATGCGTCTTTTACAAAGTTGGCATCACGTGTGATATAATCCTCCAAGTACTTGATATTGGTGTCCAGCATCGCCACTATGGGCTGGCATTCCTTTAGTTTGTTGATAAGGGCACGTTTATCTATCTCATATCGTTCTGTGATATCATACATTTTGTCATTTAGTTTTTGGTTAAGTTCTTTCTGCGCCGCCAATTCCTTTCTGGTTTCCCTCAAGCAATGGTTCAAGTCTTGTACGTCTTTTTCTGATATGGCGATCATATGATCCTCCAGATTTTGTTGTGAACTATTTTTAATTTCACTTGGTCTCCAACCACATAATCCATGCATTGATACATACTATAAGTTTGGAACCTTAATCCATTAGTTGTCTCATAAATACAATACAAGTTGCCGCCCGCACCACCCGTGGTAAACTTGTCGATTAGGGTGGCTTCGTGAGTAATTGCTTTTTTCTCTTGTTCATTATAATTCCAATTTATTGCAAATATTCCACCGACCATAATACACGTCAAAATACCAAATATTATTAATGCTGTGAATAATGGTCTCATACTGGGAACCTTATCCTTCTGCTTGGTGTTAGTGTTGCTTTGCAATTGGGGCAATGGTCTGCATGATAAAATGCGTCAAATGATTTGCCACAATTAGAACAATGTGTAAATTTACCCATTCAAACCCGCTCCACGATTATCTTGTTAAAAATCCAGTATATAGACGTTACTTTGTATTGTCCGTCACTTTGTGGTATGACTTGATCCAGCATTGGTTGGTTGATTTGTATGTGTCCTATTTCCCGCCCATTAATGTTGTGTTCTATTATGGTAAAGTCTCTCATTTTTCAACCACCATATTAAACATAATACATCCTTTTTTTGGACAACGATAATCATCATCGGGCCATGACATTGCTTTGGTTTTTGTACCACATTGTCCACAAAAATTAATTGTTGTCATTCTAAATACACCGTTGCCCATGTGGACATTGTGTTCCATTCAACTTCCTTTACTATATACTTGTTTATACCTTCATGTGTTATGTCGATAACAGTATCGCCTATACGTGGTACACTATCCAGATCCTTTGATATTGATCTAACATAACCATCATCATCTATTGGGAATGACAACCATACATGAGAACTCAATGTTGTATCGCCCTCAATGGTCTGTTTGTTTCAACATCTCTATTTTCCGTCCAAAGACATCCGCATTTATGGCAATTGTCAGACATTGCATAATTGATATTCAAACATATGTAGCATTTCCAAGCACCAGTAATAAATAGGTGTTTTTCATTTTTACCATTTGCTGTCTTGGTATATATTTCAACCAGTTTATCTTTCACTGCATCAATTATATCATCAGTGATTTTCATTTTTTTAGATACCTCTTTAGTAATTCACTTATTACCAGACACTGGAATATGACAACACCGCCCGCGCCACAAGCCAATGTAATAATATATAATGTCACCACCCTTAACCAAATTGACAACTGATAATGCAAATGTAAACAAGTTGAGCGCCAAAAACATAGCACCAAACACTAAAAGTTTCATTGTGGCTTCTCCTTGTTTTTGATATACTCTTCATATTTTTGTGCAATTGTTTTATCATTATCAACTTCTTTTAATGTCATATCTTGACCTATAAACAGCCAGCGATCCTTATTACAATTGATATATGATTTGGCAAGACCAGTCAAAAACGCTTTACTAAATTTATCAGTTAATGCTTCAGCCAAAGCCAGTAAGTTATCCGCAAATAATATTTCTTGTGGCACCATTGGTACTATGTCAAAATAAGTTTGTCTGATTGGTATGCTGCACTTACAGTCTTTTTGTTCGCTCATGTTTACCCTAGAGTAATTGTGTAATATAAATGTTATGATATGCCCAATTGTTTGTCCAATTCTTCTTCGCGCTTTTTTATATCGCGTTCACGTTGTTCTAGGGCGTATAATCTGGTTGAAAACTCGTGTACTTGGGCTTGTATTTCCCGCCAATGATTCATTACAGTTGGATTGCGTTGTATGGCTGGCATGCAATTACAACAAAAGACTTGTGGTGTTTGTCCCATTTCACTGCAAGCATCCAAGTATTTGTTTATTTCACCGCCCAAGTAACGATCAATCCATTGTGGATGTGTTATTTTATTGGTGCAACATGCACAAGTCAGATCTGGATATTGTTGGGCTATTAATGATTCATCACTCACCAAAGTGCTACCAATGCTTGTGCCAACTTCACGCACTACATTGGAATAACCAAATTCACCAATATCAATAGGTGTTTGACTTGTCATTGCGCTGACAATAATGAATCTGGTAGTGCGGTTTCACCAGTAATAAAGTCACCAAATTGCACACAACACCGCGTGCCATTAACAATTAATATTGGTGTGCTTCTGAAAACTTTTCTAAATGCATCATGTGGTATTCCAACCTTGATTTTGAATGTATTACCGCTTTTGTGTGCCCAAGTTATTTCAACACTTAGTCCATTTTCATCTCTGATATGTTTGTGTTCTAATAGGCAAAATCCGTTTGCATCAAATACACGTGGTAATACCAATTAACCACCGCTGACAATTGGGATTATACTAATTTGGTCTGTTGGCTTGACGGTATCAGTTGTTTTTACAACTTGACCATTTACACTGACAAAGTACTTGCCAGCATCAAGACCATATTTTTCTTGTAACAATTGCGCCACGGTTGTTTCTTGTTCAACTTGTACGGTTTCTAACTTCATGTGGTTTGTTGTGTTGATAGTCCCTATATTAATGTTGTGGATAATCCATAACACGAAAACTTAAACCAGTTCGCTCACGTTTGTCTTTGTGCTTTTTAGTAATAATTCTGTTTCTATGCTTTATTACATCCTCATTGTTTTTATAATAATCTGTATTTGACATTATTGTTCCGACCAACTAATTGGTGTTAATAAATCCTCACCAAAGAACTTTTTCCATAATTCAATGTATTGACCCGCTAATGTCACGGTTTGTATTTCTCCACATCTGGTACACTTGGATTTGTTGATATATCGTTTTTCATTCTTCATCAATTCACCACCAAACGGCATTTCCCGCCAAGGTGCCGCAAATGACAACCAAGTGCCCCAATCATGTCTGTTTTTTCTACCATATAATTTCCTACAATTGGCACAATGATGCATTTCCATTAGGCGTCTTTCCGCCAAAACTTCCAATAAAAATAATTCCTTACATTGCGCAATATCTTCTGGTTTGAATATGTTTAACAATTAACTATTCCAAGAAACATATGTTATTTGATTGATATAAGATTCCACCATATCATCAAAATACACTATTGAAAAATTAATATTAATCAAATCGCGTCTATCTGTTAATATTGTTAAAAAATCATTTGTTTTATCTTGCAACTCTTCTAGATTTTTAGAAGTTATTATTTGAACTGACACAATTTGTTTTATCATTATACCACCCAATTATTTGGAGACTTGATTGCAATGTGTAACCAGCCAGTTGGGATGATATGCATGGTACCGTCCTTGGTTTTTAGGCGATGTGTGCCGCTGGGTCTGACTAGTAATTCCATTACGTTTTGCAGTTCAACTTTACCATTTGGGAAATAATAGGTTCGCTCATCCTCAATAACGTTGGTGATAGTTCCTTCTACCATTACACCAACACATTATCATCCCATTAATAAATGTTATGAATTGCAAATTCTCCATTTTTGGTGCAAGTGATATGTATGACATGCTGGGCACCAACCGCGGCGCGGGTCTGTTGGTGACTTGTCACCTATTGAAGACATTTATACCAGTGTCCTCAAGTATGCCAAGTCCTTGCTACATTTCTTACATACCTTTTTTGCTGTCTTGTTATCGTCCAATAGGTGATCGTCTACTAGTATGGTTACTTGTTTGTAGCACAAACCACAAGTCGGTCTTGACTCATATTGCGGGTTTAGTTTGGTGTTACTTTTTACAGTTACAGTCCTAAGTGAGCTGTGTGCCTTTAGGGTTATGGTTACATATTCACTGTCAGTTTCATCATATGCAGAATAATCAAACTCATTAAAGAATCTCACGTTACCCAGTTTTAGTTCATTTCCGCCCAAGTTTGCCAATTTTTCCTTTAGTGCCCCAGCCAGTTCACGTCTCAAGCCAGCCAATGACTTTGCCGCCACGATATAAGTAGTTTCTTGTTTCTTGGCAAATTCATGTATGGTGAATTGGGTTCCAAATGTGTTTCCTTTTTGTATGTATTTCATACTTACTCTAAGGTAAGCGGTATATATTAAGGTTTCGATTTCTTTTCGTCAATAATAGCCTTGGTGTGCTCGCTGACATCAATACCATATTTTGCCATTTCTTGCGCGGTGGTTCTGAAAAGGGAATTATACTGATATGTTTCATAATCATTATACACACCATACAACTTGTCACTGCGCAACATGATATGATATTCTGGTACTTCATCAAATAATAGATGCCATATGACTTTGGTCTTTAGATCATTTGTTTCCCTATTAATGGCGCTGGATGATCTGCTTCTGAAATACCTAAGTCTGGAGCCGCTAATGGAATATGATTTTTGCTCATATGCCGCCCTAAATGTTGGCTTGCGCATCATGACAATTTGTTTTAATTCATCAGACATCATCTCATGAACTTGGCGCCTTACCAATGGGTATTTTTTTCCGTCAATCCCAACAAATGTTTTCATGTATACCCTAGGGTAAGCGGTATATATTAAGGTTTCGATTCTTCATCCATTTGCTTTAGTATTTCCAAATCATCGGCGTCTGGGGCTTGCATTGATATTGGTTTGGGGTCTGCTGGTGGTGTATCAATGTTAACATCAACCGCATTATTTAGCGCGGTTATTTCTGGTTGGTTGGCATTACCAGTTCTCAACCATTCATCAACCGCATAAACTACTGGGCCTTGGTTATAGGTTCTTGCTTTGGATTCTGTAGCCTTATCACGCTGAGCTGTCAGTTTCACTAGGTCTTGGTTCTTTTGTCCCTCAATGGCAACAATCGCTTGAAGTATGGTGGCACGTGCCATGTATTTGTCACTTGGAATACCCGCCAATTCCTCCCTAAGTTCCGCTTCCTTTGCCGCGTACCGTTGCTTGGCTTCAGCTATTGCATCATTCATTTGTTGTATGGTTTTGGAATAGTTTTCCAGCGTCTTTTGATATTTCCAAATATAATCCTCACTCATTAATTCCTTAAAGTCCAACCGCGCTTCTTCGCGTAGTTTTTTGCGCACCCAATAAACGGTGCTTTCTGGAATGCCCGTGACTTTAATGATCTGTTTTGGCTCCAAGCCATGGTCAAGTAGGCGCTCCACTTCTTGGAAATATTTGGCTTTGCGTGTCATTCTAATCTAAAAAATCCCCGTCATTCTAATATAAATTCTAATATCCATGTTTATACTAATTTATATTGTTCTACTAGTATTTAAACTAATATTAGGCTAACCTAATCAATATAAATACAATCTCATACATTGTTGCTCGTTGTTGTATTACCATCCACCACGTGTACATCCAGCGCCTTGGTTATTATGTCCTATTTCATGTCCATCCCGCTGGTAGTAATAATCAAATACCTTGCCGCAAAACTTGCATTTTATTATGCCCTTTGGTATTATCCACTTCGACATTGTACCATCATTTTCTTTTTCCAGCCGCACAAACATTGGGGTTCCCAGCAAAAGCCGTCCTTATGGGATGTAGGATCATGTTCACATATGCACTTTGGCATAACTTTGGTATTATTTGGTTGCATTTAAGTATTAGGTTATACTACTCCTCAATTCATCCCGCCCGCATCGCTTGCATTTTAGATAAATTTCCCCAGTTACTGTAACGGTTTTGGTATCGTCATGATAACCCATCATACATCTAACGTTCATCTTTACTGTCCTTTATTTTGAGGAATGTTTTGATTTTTTTGTAACATGGTAAACATAATATTCTTTCGTGATCTAGCTTGGGATCCCACACACTACTATAATAATTGTAATTTATTATGACTTGTCTGTATCCAACCATATCATCACTTTTCTTTTTACACCTGTCACATTCTATTACTTTAGTTATTCCCAATCCAATCTCCTCTGTCTTATTATTTCCCGCCCGATGTCGTCTGGTTCTAGTAATCCATGTGTTAATTTGATGATATGTAGTTTAATTTCATCATCATCTCTATCCTCATTAATCATTCGCCCAATTTCATCCACCGCCAAAGTCCATAATTGGTAATCAAAATGGGTCATATGCTTAAAATCTCCATGATTTTATCCAATTTTTTATTATATTCTTCATAAGTTAAGCCATGTCTTCTATATATTTCTGGATAAAAGTTGAATAATAGTAATTTTTCTACTAATTCCAGTGCGCCCCAATGATTTGTATTGCTTGGTATTACACTTAATAGTTTTACACATTTGTTTATTTTTGCTTCCCACTTTGCTGGTGTTAGTTTGCAACACGCTTTAAATATTTCCCGCTCATGACCATAAGTTAAAATTTGTTGCATGATTAGTAATTCCTTATCCATATGGATTTCATGTGTACCCTTATGTCCCTTATTCAACATGCAATTATATTGTAGATCCTTATCTGTTTGTACCTTGATGCCTTGGGCACACTGTCTACTTGTTTTCAATACACCCACCACATAATATTTGTCCCTTGGTTACGGTTACTTCAACGCCACTCTTCAAACATTTATGACAAAGCCCTACCATTTGAACCAATTCACCACTTCAAACCGTCTAATTTCCCCTTTATTAATGTTGGCTTTTAGTATACTTTGTAAATATGCGCGTTCCGACTTTAATCTGTTTTCTTCTTGAAAACAATTATAAGTTATGCTTTCAGAACATTTCCATTCATCAGTTTCTTTTGATGGTTCAGTCCAATAATTAGAATATTCATCATGAACATATTTGTTTGGATATTTAACTTTTAAATCATCTCTTATCTTACGTTGTTTATCCTTTAATCTTTCATTTTTAATTAATTCGTATTTAATTTCCTTTAACCTATTATTAATTATATCTTCTAAAGTCGTTTTTAAAACAAATGTTTGTTTTATCAATCTCCAGTCCTCTTTAACACCATTAACGCAAATTTAGCACCAGCGGCAATACCATTATAATATGCATTTAATTCATCATTACCAGTTTCTTTCCATTCATTTTGTTTAATCCAATATTCTATTAATTTTATTGCTTCGTCTTGATCAAATAAATTTTGCTCTGTTGTTTCATTATTTGGTGTCGATTGTGGTAAATCATCATCAATATATTCTATTATGTTTTCTTCTTTTTTAATTCGTTTCCTAGCCATCTTAAATTACACCATGTATACTCAAAATTACCAAAACCAACATCAATGCTAACACTGCAAGCAAAGCAACAAAAATAAATCGTGTGTTTCCAATTGTACTATATTTGGTAATAACAAATATACAATATGTTATTACACATAATAACACACAATACAAAGCAGTTATTGCTATTTTGAGAATGTCGATCATCCTTTTTTTATCAATTCCACTACTTTTTCTGGTGTTACCTTACTATCTGTAAATATATTAGTGGTATTTTGTAAAACCGATAACAAAAATAATACACGATAATTGGCTTTAATCATATCTTCACTTTTAGTTATATCAAATTTCCATGCATCTATTACAAACTTAAAACAAGCTACGGCAAAGGCATGTTCAGCACTTAGATTTTCTTTTAAAGCAACAATCATGAAATTTAATCCAATTTTTTCTAGAACGCCAGCACTAATCATTATGTCTTCTTCATTAGCACTACTTTTGAACAAAATCATTTTATTGAAAAATTCTTCACCTATTTGAATTGCATCTGCATCTATGTTATTCATTTTGCTTATCCTTCCAATATGGGCATACCAATATATGTGTTGTGGCATCACGATATTCTTGCATACAATGTTCACAAAGTTCCAGTTTGCGTCCATCACTATCTAGTATTTGTTGTACCCTATGTTTTGGTAACCATGCACTATTAGCACAACTTCTTACCAAGTCTGCTATTTCCCTTAGTTTACGTTCATGTTCATTGCTCATTACTGACTCCATGTTTTCTGCATAATTTATTTACCTCAACCCGCCCAACTGTTTCATTTGCAAATTGTAACAAGTAAGAGTATGCAATACGATCTTGATATAACACATTAAAATTAAAGTCCCATTCTTTGGTGCCACTTTTTATCTCATTCAGTCTTTGACAATTCTTGACATCTCTATCCAAAAACATTGTCATGTATCTATCTAAATTTGCAATAAACTTTTCCTTAAGATTTTCGTTCAACTTCTATCTCCGTCTTGAGTTCTTTTAATGCTTTTTTCATTGCTTGATATTTTCTTAGTCCTCCCAACAAAATTTTTGCATTATCAAGTTCTTCTGTTATCATTTTTTGTGATAGTGGTTTTTCACCATCATTAAAATACCAATCCAACATGTAAATTTTACCATCTATGTAACTTTGTACCATTTTTTCAAATTTATCCATGCTTACCCCAAAGTAAAACAGTATATTAAGGTTTCGTTTTGCGTTGTTTTACATGGTAGAACCATAATAATCCTACATTGATGATGCTTGGTATTTCTACCAAGTCAATACCATACAAAATAAAATCAAGCACACCGTTTTGTCTGGCTAGAATATTAGTTTGTAGGTAAACGTCGCCCGCCCAAAACATGTGGGGCAACTGTAAAATGTGAATAATAAACACAATGGTAATTGATTCGGCTAGCTTGGTTTTATACCAATTCCAAAATTTTTGTATCATTTGGTTTCATTAAAAACAACCTAATATAAATTTAGACTGACTTAACGCCGTTATCAAAGAACCCAATTATTTTATTATTCAAAATAAACCTACCCTTAACACTAATATCCAATTCATGCATGGTTTTTAAAAATTCATAATCCTCTTTATCCAGTGGCAAATACATATCCATTAATATCATTGGTGCTCCATGCACTATTTTGGTACCTTCACGTAACTTGCGCAGTCTATTTGTTTTCCTCAACGAATTTATCATAACAAGCCTTATGCCAATAATTATGACCCTCACATTTTTCCGTACAAAAAACGCAGACACCATAATCAATAAATTTCATGCCGCCCATAAAAATTAGTTGATTACTATGTATATTAATCTATCTTTTGTTTTTCCAAGTTCGAATTCCGCCAATGCTCGATAATTTTTGCAATGATTTCGGCTGGGTTATACCCTTCTACCCAATAACTAAAGCAGTCATAACAAACCCAATAGGCGGTATTAGATGGTAATTGTATACGATTAAACACAAATGATTTACAAATAGCACATTGTTGTTTAACCATTTATTGTTCTCCAAAACATAATTTCTTCTATTTCGTGTTCTTCTTTATCATAGATATGTGATATTGAAAATTTCTTTTCCCAACATTCCTTATAACTTTCAAATGCTTCATCAGTAATGCATCTAAAATCTACCAAGTCGTTCCCTTATCACTGCAATCATAATTCGCACCACATTTCTTACAAATCAAATGACATGTGGTAATATTAACCATGCGCTCACCACATCTATCACATTTTTCATCCAAAATGCTGGTGTTCCTTGCGTGGTGGTTGCCCCGCTTGAGGCATTGAATCCATGTGTCCTATCTTGGCATGTAAAATCACATCCTTCATTATTTCCTTTTCTATAACATATTCATTGTGTACCTTTAATGTTTCACATCCACATTGTGTACATTTTGGTTTTGCATTCATTACCCATTCAGCGGCAATTATTCCTTTTTTAATGGTGATGCCAAATACATTATCACAATTCCAGCACCCCACATAAGCTGTATAATATTTACTCATCATCCTCACCCATAGCAAACTGCATATCAAGTTTGTTTTTTAATATTTCCCATTTTTCCGCACTTAGAAATAATTTTGGTTGATCACAACTTGCGTTAATCATGTCGCCTTCTTTTTCTATATTGAATATCATCACTTCCAATGCTGGGTCTCCATCTACTATTATATCATTTCTTACACGTCCCAAAATATATTGAAATGGAAAATCCTCATCCGTAATATCGTTTACATCAAAGTCCTTATCTTTATTTGCCAATTTCCGCACCTTCTGGATTTGATTCTGGTGATGCGTCGGTACTATCTTCTTGCCTTGATTGTAATGATTCTTCTTTTATTTTTTCTTCGATGAATGCACGTAATTTATCATTCTCTTGTATTGCTCTATGTAAATTAACACTTGCCGCCGCCAAACATCTCATGTATCCTTTTTTTGAATGTTTGCCATATTCCTTGCTACAAAATGGACACTTTTGCAGTGACACTTGTAATAACATCCCAGTTAAACCCATGATTATACCCCGTTTTGAGCGCCTATTTGTTTTAATGTTATAATTGATTTGGTTGTGGTAACTGGAATATTCAAGTCAAGAAAATGTTCTACCAAATGCACTTGATACATTCTTTCTTCAGTTTCACCCTTTAATTTGATATAGAATATCTCGCCCTCGCTTGGCACCGCCATACCACGTTGTAAATCAAATTCAATGGTACTATCTAAAATTTTGATCTTTGTTGACATAATGGTATTTATATCAACTAGTATATAACTTAGGTTGTGCCGTGATTTTTCCTATCAAACACATCCAAAACCAATAGACAAGATCCCACATGATCTAATTCATGGGCACATTGCTCATATTGAATTGTATGTTCACTTAGTGGTTTTGTGGGATCTATTTTGCCCCTGATAATGGGTATTATGGTGGGGCATCTATCCACATTCAATCACCGTTTCTGGAGCAAATCCCACTGGAAACATACCAAGTTGTATATCGCCATCCTTATGGTATTTTTTATCATGTTCATTACGTTCTTCAAATGTCTTAAATTTCTTTAGGCAAAACCATGATCTGAATGATTCAAAATCACCTTCGTTTTCATATGATATCCCCTTGGTTGGACTATCAACACGTCTCAGCCCAAATAGAAAATCTGTTTGATCATCTGTACACAAATAACCACATTCTTCACACTTTAATTTACCACCTTCTTTTCTAACTACGGTTAAAGTATTTTCCTTATGACATCTTGGACATTTACCACTCATGTTATTTGGTCTGCATCGTTCAATATATTTGTTAGCTTTTCAAAATACTCTTCATCTGTTATATTATTGACTATTAGTTTTAACGCATCAATACGTTTTTCTAATTCATTTATTTTCTCTTCTCGATCTATAGCTTCGCCTAATTTTTTCCTAAAATAAAATGACGCATAAATTTTATCATAATCAACATGCTCTTCTTTGCTAATATCTGTGTCAGCGCAATGACAATAATATTTTACTGGATCTGGGTTTTTATGTAATACACATGCAATACCTTTTGTATCTTCAAAGTTTAACCAATGACATGTAGGGCAAAGTTGTCTCATTTTTTACATTCCGTTGGTTCATCCACAATATTTTCTAATGCTTCTCTTAACATTCTCATATAAATTTGTTGATAACCAGTATGGTTATCACTAATCGAACGCATTAATTTTAGTGCCCCTCTACATCGTTCAGCTATAATTTTGTCGTCTGTCATTTCTTTCTATTACCAATCCTATTTTCTTGCCAGATTTTTAGGTCTAATTCCATTGGATTCATGTTTCTCATTTTGGCTATGCTAATAAAAACCTTCTCTTGATCCTCATATTTTTTAGGTATCTTTCCGCCCAATTCTTTTTGTAGAAACCTAAGTGTGTGAACATCTAATACTGCATACTCATGCCCGCGCGTATTACGCAAAAACATACTAGCCAGTTTCATCCCAATACCATAAACACTGTTAACCAGTTCTTTTCTACTCGCAGTTCTCAGGTTAATTTTATTTTTAGCGAAGTGCTTTAGGTATATTGCCTTTTGCCCCGCCCATCTATAACCAACACTTGCTAATACACCTTTGATTAGTACGACATCTGCTTGTTTTAGTCCCTTTCTAGTGGTCATGCCAACTTGATCCAATTCATTCCATGCCTTACATACACTTTCATATGACACGGCTGTATCCAATATACAAAACACCATAAATTTTTCCATCTCTTCATCAGTGTATTTACCATCTGGTCTATCAATTTGATGTAGTTGTTGAGTACTCATCCCAATAATACACATCCCTTCAATTTAGCCTGATCTTTTAGATATTGAATTGTTTGTGGATATTTGTAGTACAAGCCCCATCTATTATCCCACATATCGTAATAATCTTGAATCTCATTACATGTTAGCTCATATTCTTTTTTGATGTCACGTAATTTCTCTTCATCAAAATCAGCAAATGTAAGCGATGTGAGATACATAACAGTAAAAAACACCAATACCAGTACGACGGCAACAACACCCACCAACTTGAAAACAAACCAGTCTGTCATTTGGTTTCCACCGTCTTACAATGATCCATAATCACTTGAGATATTTTAGTCCATAGTTCTTCGACTCTACTACAGTCGCCCATTTCCAAGGTATATCCATATGATTTATGCTTGTCTATCATTTCAATCCTCATGGAAAAGACCTCAAGGCTTTCATATATGACTTGAACCTATGATCAGTTGCATGTATTCTAACCTGTTTTATTAATGATGTAACAAACGGACTATTATTTTTGGTTAGGCACATTGCGTCTACAGTTCCACCATTTTCTTCCGCCTCTCTTATCACTGCATCCTCTGGACAGTAGTAGTTTGTTATACCATGGTTCCATTTTCTTACAACATGACAAATGTCGGCACATGCCATGTACAACCACTGAAAACTTACTGGTGAACCGAACATGTGAACACTTTCAATCATTCCACCAAATCCCAAATCAAAATGACGTGCCATATACTTCATTTTTTCCTTATTTGCTATGGTTATTGCATTTGCAACCAGCAAACACCCAAGTGAATGTGCAACAACCCTAATTTTTAACTCTGGATTGATTCTATGCAAGTGTTTTAATAATGCTACAAAATTATATCCGTTTTCATATGCGATTGATGTTGCGGTCGCTATGGTTTTTCGTTCATTTGCCTTGATGTGTGCACCTCTAACATCACTATCGTAACTAAATCCAATCACTGGGTATTTGTAACCAAGTTTGCGTAGACGTCGTCTCAAGTGATTAGTTCCCATAATTGCACCTTTTGGTGAGTTGCGCATACCATGAACAAAAATCACCATTTCCTTCTGCTTTGCCATTTTTTCAATTTTATTATACGGCCACAAAATAACATCATCTGGACGCCATTTTTTGGTTGGTTGCCCAGTCCATAAATTAAACATGCCTCTAGTACTTGCTCGTGGTGTTATCATTTTCTTAACCATATAACATCCCCTATAATAGTGTTTACTTTAGTAACTTCACCAGTTGCTAGTGAATGCCTTGGTTGGTGTTTTGCAGTGTGACGTGCGATTCTGGTATCAAGTAAATCATCATCAATATTAAATTCCATAAAACAAATACAACACCCAATTTTTTCACTCATGTCTACCCCAGAGTAAATTGATTATATTAATGTTTCGATTAGCGTCCTTCACTGCAATTTGGGTGACGCCACATATGCTCATCACAAACATATTCCAAACATTCAATGCATACGTTTAGTGCTAGTCCTTTTTTTCCTTGGTTGAATCTAACCTTACAAACAAAACACTCTACGGGCCCTGCATTACGCATGGCATCTTTGAATGCCTCACTTTCGGTACCTTCACGCTTACCCATAAAATAATGTAGGATTTGCTTATATTTAACTTTGAGATTCTTCGTAAGTTAAATTCAACCATTCATAGCGGTTCATTACCACACGGCGCTTATCATGCACAAAGTCAAATGCTTCATTCCAAGTAAAATTATGATATTTGTGTAACCAATACATTACTGCTAATGGGCTTCGTTCCATGCCACCCAAACAATGGATCAGTGTCGGCGTACCTTTTGCAAAGCGTTCTTCAAGTTCCCGTGCCACCAAGTCAAGTTGTTGTCTTAGTGCTATTACGTCCACATCTTGATCAGTGATTAAATCATTTTTATTCAAGTTCCCACTAGTTCTAATTATTGGTATCCAGAGCGCCCGCTTTGGTACATCTGGTTCAATATCTTGCAATACACAAATTATGTCACCCTTCCAATCTGGGTTTATTGCATCATTAATATCGCCCAAATAAATGGTGCCTTTTATCAGATCCATAAAAATAGTAAAAAGAGTAGGAATATATTCCTTATGGTCTCACTGTTGAGACGGTTTGTGCAAAGGTTGCCAAGTTTTGTTCGTTTGCTTGGATGAAGTTTAGTATCTGTGCTGACCATCCCGCCAAGTTTACATTTAACTTGTTGTGTGGGTTCAGTTCTACGTTTCCGTAACCAGCCATGTTGATGTCGTAAAACCAGCAATTTGGATTGATCTTCTTTCTGAATAATTGCACTTCATCTTCAATGCCATGCTGTGGTTGCATATCAGTAAAGTTGATGATGCGGTCTGCTTTGAATCCAAGTCTAGTTAGTTCCCTAATTGCTAGATGTGTGTTTGTTGAACTTCCATACATTGCCTTGTCAATCTTTTCCATGTTATTGATGATGCTGTCATTTCTTGATAGTGGCACGACTTTTGCATGTTCACTATAAGCAATAACAATGCTTTCATCACTGATGTAATGACTGACGGCACCTAAGAAGTTTGCACAATCGCTGTATTGAACTACGCTTTCAGCAGATAATTGTTGCTCCATTGATGCACTACTATCTATGATAATTGCTGTCTTTCCACCAAGTTTTGGTAGGTTACCAGCACTTAGTTCAATTGCAGTTTCAAGTGCTTCCAATGTCTTTTGTGCGTTTGATAGTCCTTCATGTTGTAGCATCTTCCATGCTGTGTAGTATCTGTATGAATGTTGTTTTGAAGCAAGTACTTGTTTTTCATCAGTTAGTCTTTTTAGTACTGGGTTAACATTTGCGCCAACTTGTAACATGTTTCTCAAGTTACGTGTTAGAGCCATTAATCCAACCTTATTGCCCATACCAATGATTTTATTCCAAGTTTCCATTGATCTTCCTTCTGCACTTAGTATTGATTCCCAAGTATCATCTTGTCTTAGTACATCATCTACGATATGCTTGTAAAGTTCACTTCTTTGCTTTTTGGTATATTCTTTACCGTTTAGAGTTATAGCATGTGGCTTTGGTCTAACCAGTTTTAGAACATCCTTTAACTTTACTGCCTTGTCGCTTGCTCTGTACTTTGCAAAGTTGTATTCGTCAAAGTTATCAAATGCTAGTGCAAGTCCTTTCTTGATACCTGCTGGGATGCTTCCTTGACCACCAGTTCCAATTTGTCCCACTTCTCCAATTAGATATGCAAGTGCGTCTGTTAGTTCGTCTGCACGTCTAATGATTGATGGAGCAAATCTTGCAACTAATGATCTTCCTTCTTCATCTCGTAGTGATCTAATGTCTTCATTTAGTCCAGCTTCTACCCACATTACCACTGCAACAGTTCTCATGTTGTATGGTGGATTTCTGATAGTCTTTGCTAATTGTAATACGAATAGAGGATCTTCTTTTGCCACCTTTTGTATCAATTGAATGATAGCATTACCAGTGACATCGCCCTTTTCATAGAACTTTGGTTCTCCCCAGTAACAAGTGATAACCCGTTGGATTAACTCTGTTTTTGCTGATGGAGTGTAAGCAACACCACCTTCATAATTTGTGGTCTTCTGGGCTCCAGTGCTTTTGATGTGATTGATTTTCATTACTATACATAGAAAGTGCTACTATATAACTGTTTTGAACGTTCAAAATGTTCAAAAAAGGTTATATACTTGAATGTTATAATTGATCCATGGTAAGAATCAAGGATAAAACTCCAAAACAATATAACCGTGATTATTATGAACGACACGGGGCGGAGTTAAGAGAAAAACGCAAACAAAGATATTGGGAAGAACGCAAAAACAAGGTTACAATTGTAAATGTCGATAACTTGACAATTCGCGCTAAGAATGTCACCATTATCGATGAGGACAATTAGAAACGTTTTTATAGTATAATACCCACTCTATTAATAGCGAATTCGTATAGGGGCATTTTAATTATACTGGTCTCATAAATCAGGGAGGGGTGTTCGAGTCACCCATTCGCTATTTTCTTTTTAATTGACGTAGCTAACGTTAAAATAACGTTAAAATGACGTTAGCTACGTTACTATTATATATTAAAATCTATGTCACCAAGATCTGGTAATTCTATATTGTTTAATGACTCAACAAATGCAGTCCACCAGAGAAAAAAAATAAAGTCTTCATCATCTTTATCTTTCTTTCGATTGGTCATAACTTGTTTGGATCCCTACCCACGATATACACACAACTTTGGTTTGATGCTTGCATGACGGCATAAATTGATTTGAACGTTTCAAGCAATCCATCAAAGTCTGTATAATCAGACAATGTTATTTTGTCGTTAATTGCTTCTATGATTCGCTTCACGTCATGGGGTTCCAATTTATACATCATGGTTATAGACCACCAGCGCAAGCAGTATATCTAGTGTGTGCTCTATACATAACACAATTTTCCATCCAGTCAGCGTCCTCTAGTGGGTCGTGCTTTATTTTGCCTACCAACATGGCGTCATATCGCTTGATTTTTGACTTGATTTGAATGCGTCTTAGGTCGGTCATATATTCAATTTCTTCCTTGCAAAATTCTTCTGGGTCGTACACTGCAAGTCTGATTTTTTTGTCGGCTTCACCTTTCTTTTCCATCATGGTTTGGATTTTATCATCACCAAATCTACCAAAGCACCAGCAACATAGAATTCTCACTTCGGCATCATCAAATAATCCTCCAAGTCCAGCTTGTTTGTGTGCATTTGGGTTGTGTAATTGTCTATCACAAGCCAAGCAATGCAATCTATCACGTGCAAGTGCTTCTGGGTTATTTGGTTCTGGCAAACCATATTGTCTTGCTATTACGTTGGTTTTTGATTTTGCTTCGTCCACAATTTTTTTCACATCAATGTCCTTGGTTGGATTTGTTTCCAATATCTCAAGTTCCTTGTGTGGGTTAATATGATTTTGATCACGTCGTTCCATTTTTGCTAGACGGGCTTCACGTTTAGCATTCATTGTTTTATTCCATGCTTCTGCATCTTTTTGTTTTTGGATTCTCTGTTTTTCGCTTTCTGGAGTTTCAATACTGCCAGCATAGTGGCGTTGTAATTCTCCCCATTTCAGCTTTATCATTTTGCTCATGGTTACTCTAGGGTATACACCCTATATTAAGGTTTCGTTGTAAAGTGATTTTATTTATAAAAAGAAAGAGAATATTTGGATTTAATCTACAAACCCAAATATTGTTACTATTACACCAAATATAATTAGTGCTATAAATAAACCAGTAGTGATCCAGAGTATAACCCAGAAACCACGGCTTTACCTACGCCACTAACCACTTTGGTTGTACCATCTTCTTTGTTTTTACTTAGGTCTACTGCACCTTCTGCGGTTTCTCCAGCACCTTCCGCGATGCCATAAATTGATGGAATAGTCACTAGGAATATTCCAGCAAGTCCGCCACCCAGTAAAATTAGTCCGAAAACTAATGCTACACCATTCATGTTTACTCTAAAGTAATTGATAATATAAATGTATAGAAAAATAGAAAGTAATTATCCGCCAGCTACTTTTGGCAGAAATCTTACTTTTTGTGAAGGCAGTATTTTGGTTAGTAATGCATCGGCTAAGCCCAAGATTACTTTTTTGCCGTCTACTACCTTATGTAGAATCTCACCATCTACACTCACCATGATCAAGTTTTTGAGTTTGTCAAATTCGTCACGTCTACCTTTTGTTTCAAGGTATTCTGCGAACATGTCACCCAAATACCTAAATTGTTCAACTTGTGGTTGTTCAATTTGTGGTGTCTCGATTTGAGATTCTTGTTTTGAAACTTGTATTTGTTCCATGATAGTGGTACGGCACCAGTAAATATAAACCATTCGTTTTTGTGATTGATCGCTAGAAAAAGAATGAATTATATAGAACTTAGTTTATAGCATCAATAGTTAGCGTGTTAGTGCGGTGCCAAGGCGCATAATGCTATGGGCTCGGCTCACACCTAACTTTGATTGGTAATACGGAGACTGGAGCGGAAACGCCCAAGTCGTAAGGTGTCTTTGCGGTGCGAGTCCGTCACCAATCGCTTCGGGTATTGGAGCTGAGGTTTAACTGTTTTTTCCTCACACCAGCCCGTTTTAATTTGCGCTAAAGGGAATCGAACCCTTTTCTTCACTATGTCAAAGTGATGTTCTACCATTATACCATAGCGCATGGTAGTACAAGGAATCGAACCTTAATCGATGCGATGTAAACGCAACATCATACCATTAGACCATACTACCTCACGCCCCGCGCGGGAATTGAACCCGCACCGCAAGAGTGACAGTCAAGCATCATAACCATTAGACCAACGGGGCAAATAGAAAATTAGTTTAGACGCGTGGCTGAGCCACATCAACAAATACAACATCATTTGGAATGACTGGTTGTTCAGTAGGTTCGCTAAACATAGAATGGTTACAACATACTGGGTTATAAATGTTTACTTTATGAATGTCAACGTTGCAACCAATCCTATAACTCCAGCCAAATTAAGCAAAAGTCCCAATGCGATTGTTTGTTTGTCCCAATCCCATCGGGCGCCTTTTTGCCATGGTCGGGAAAAGTGGATGCCATATATTGTAAAAATAATACCCCAAGCAAAACAAACCCCTAATGCAGTTCCAATCACACTACTTAATGATCCACTTGTATTGATTATGATTGGGACGTAAACCATAGTATAATGAAATTTATACCATATTATAAATGTTGGTAAAATAAAAAGAAGAGAAAAAAATCCCACTATTGTGAGTTGTTTTTTCGTTTTCGCTTCTCACGTTCCAATCTAAGTCGCTCTATCTTTGCAGCTTCTGATCTTAATAACCAGTCTGCAAGAGTCACTCCTTCAGTATCACAAGGACAACGTATGTGATAAACTGGCACTTTTTTTGCATGTCGTTTTCTCAATTCCGCTATCAATTGAGCCTCGGTTTTTTGAGGTCTCATACTGAATTTGTGTGCATGTGTCCAAACACTCTTGTATGGTTTACCCAAAATTTTACTGATATCTATTGGTGCAACACCATTATGTACTAGAGTTCGAATTTGTTTTAGTTCGGCTCTGGTAAATCTGGTGTGTGTGATACCTTGTCTTGGGTTCGGTGTTAGTGTCGGCACTGGTACCGTCAAAGGTTTCTTTGGTGGTACTGCTGGAGGCTGGCTAGATTGTGGTTTGAAGCCATTTAGGGTTTTCTGATGTGCCATTAGATCGTTGGATGTAATGGTAATCTTGCTCCCATTTTCGTCGGTTATTTCCGATTTTATCTCCATATGCTTACTATAGAGTAACCTAATATAAATGTAATTGGATTTAACATAAATTTTGGGTCAAGAGGCGATCACGGAAATTGCGCGAGCGTCACGTGCGTGCTGTTATAGACAAACGAAGTAACCGTAATCTACAGATCCCAATTATAGTATAGAGATACCATTATTTAAACTTATTGAACGTTCAAAATGTTCAATTTCGCATAATTGCGAGTCGCATTTTAGCGAAATGTGGTAAGAAGAAGCGACCACAGTAACGCGTTTAATGTCCGCCGACTGGGTTTGATTAAGAGTCAAATCGAAGTAACCGTGATCTACACTTTACCTAAGATCATTAAAACACACCCTTATTTAAAGTAATTGGTAAGAAGAAGCGCCTAGAGTCCATATATTTTAACGTGTTTTCGCACGGCGGGAATTGAACCCGCTAAAACTCTCTTTCAAAGGGTTGTTTTCCGAAGTAACCCTAAGCTACACTTTACCAAATAATGTTTAGTGATACTACAATATAAATGAAGTGGTAAGAAGAAACGCCCAAGGTACGTTAGTGCTCTACCCTTAAGCTACATGGCTAAGGCGCCATGCTGGGACTCGAACCCAGATCACTCGATTAGCAGTCGAAGTAACCCTAAGCTACACTTTACCAATTATACTAACAAATTACCTATTATTAAATGTTGTCAAAAAAGGGAATTATGAGACTAGAAATGCTCCTAGTCCCATACCAACCATTATACCAAGGGTTAAGAATAGAACATCCCATGCCATAACCTTCTTGAATGGTGCTTTAACCACATAATTCCAGTGATTCATACTATATCTAAAAAAAACCACTATATTAATTAATCTCAGCTACTTTGTTGATTTATAAAGAAAAATGGTGATACCTACTTTCGTGGGAAGTATCCCTTGATCGTTGCCTTGCCGTCAAAGTCCTTATCATATTGGGTGCTTAACCCATATGTTAAAACGTTTTGAAGGTGTGGGCGCTGATCTGTTTTACAGATTTCAAGACCACAAACTTTTGATGTCTTGAAACTGTACGATTTCGGTGAAAGTTTCTTCTTTGCATCTGTATGGTCAGAAACATTGCCTTTCTTTTGTTTGTCAATGTGTTCCAACGGATTTGTTTTCCATGTAGATGCAAATGCTTGTTCTACACCAATGGTGGCTGTTGCCAGTGTCACCATTAGTAGTACTGCTAGAAATTTTTTCATTACAAATAGGAAAATCTTGTAATATTTAAACAATGTGGATGATTTATAGTAATAAAGTGAGCTGGATCGCCAGTCCAGTCCTCCGTTTTGTGTTAAGTCAAAACGGTATGCGGGCTCACACCACTCACAATATTACTATTTTTGATGGGACTAATAAATATAGGGTTAAGCGTCCCACCATGACGTGCATTTATGGCCTCTGACTCTCTTAAGGGGGTTCCTACCACGATTTGTTTATACTAGAATGGTATATAAAAATAAAAAGGATTAGTTCATTATTGCCCAAGATAGTGATTGTCCATCCCTAGGATGATTACCAACCGCTTGTGCTATGAACCCAGTATATTGTGTCCCATTAACATCCTCAAATGTTCCAACATCAAGAACATGTCCCTCTGGTGGTGATAAACCAAGATTTGGATCAAGATCACCAAATCTACTCAACACTATTGATGTGTTTGTTACTGCTGGATCTGGTATAAAGTAAATCGGATATTCACTTTCTGGACACCAGCCATTGTAAAACCAATTAGTGCTGTTTGTATCAAAGTTTGTGATGAATTCGGTCATTAACACGCCTCTATCAATACAACTTTGTGGCAACGGTAACGGTGTTGGGCTTCCAGCGGGTAGTATTGGATCAGAACCAGCCAATGCAAGCAATGTAACCGTTTGAGTTCCAGCGACATTAACATGTGTGTCAGATTCAACCGCAACTAATCTAGTTTCATGGTCACCCAAGATATCATATATTGGTTGTAATGGGTTATTTTTCTTGTCTTTGTCTGCATAAGAAGGTATTAACATACCAGTCATTAGTGCTGATATCACTGTCAAAACAAACAAAGACTTAATCTTTGTACTAGTCATTGTATGGGGAAAGTCATACCATAATATATTTGTACCTAAAGTTCAGCATTAGCAGACCAATGAACACTTATATCTTGTCCAACTGTCCAAGCCGCCAACCCAGTGCAGTTCCAACCAGTTCCTTCGGTATTAGGGTTAAATGATGAAGTTGCGGTTGCATCAGTTGCCGCTGTAATATTTCTAGCAAATGCATTAGCTGCGGCTGGATTATAAAATGTTAAAGTCGGTGTTGCTCTCATTGACACTGGAAATCTAAAATATCCAACAACTGAGTTTGTTACGGCGCCAGCGACAGTACATGCCACGCGTTCGGCACCAGTTGTAGCACCAGCGTTTTGTGCTGGAACGGTGGAATATGTAAATGATTTGCAAAAAAATCGTTGACAGTTATCCAATTCAGATCTAAAATTCAATGCTTGATAGACATTGATTTCTTCACCCTCATGTATGTCTACTTCACTGATACAAAGATCATCGTTTGCCGCCAAAGTATCATTTGAAAATATAACCAAGATTAAATTTTTACAGTTACTTGGTATGGTAAAAACACCACTAAATCTCTGCCATGATGCAGTTATGGCACAATTTAACTTTGTGGTACCATGAGTCACATTATCAAGTTTATCAGTATCTGGGTTTATCAGTGATAAGTTAGTTCCAAATGTTGGATCAACACCAGCGCCGTTAAAAGCTGAAATAAATGTTGCTGGTATAGTGTCTATGGTACCAGCATTGGTTAACTGTAGTAATCCCAAACAAATCGTTTTGTCTGCACCCACCGTCTTTTTTAGTTTGACTTGCACCCTAACTTTTTTATTTCTCAATCTCATCATTTCCCTACCTTCCAATACTTGAGAAACACAAATTTTTGCGGCATTAGTTAACTGTTTGTATAATCCATAAAATCTCGCATCCAAGTTAGATTCTGGTGTACCACTTGTATCAACTTGCTGGAATTGAGGTGTTGTTACGTTACCAGTGGTGTGTCCCCATCTATCAATAGTAATGGTACGACCAGTTGTAGTACCAGTAAAGTTTGTTAGCGCCGTGGCAATTCTCTGATTTACTTGAAAATCACCATTATGAATATAATTTAATCCATTTCTACCAGTAGATAAACGATGTCTAACACCATCATCTGTTATAGCCCAAATATTATTATCACCAGTCACATTACTATTCCAAATCTTGCCTTGCCCAGAAGTTGCGGTCTGAAATGCCTCTTTAATGAGTTTTAGAACACCCATAATATCATTTGATGGAAGAACTATTTATGCCTTATACAATGGTTAGATTGGCACCACTGTTTATTTGCAATTCTACTGTACTACCAAGTGTGTAATAATCACCAATTATAATACTGGTATTATCTGGTATTGTTTTGTTTGTAGTTGGGATTAGTAATACTTCGTCTGTACCACTTCCAGCACCACCACTTGAATTGATGGTGATATCGACTTCTTCACTACCAGCATCATCGGTAATGGTCATAGTAACATTGGTGCCTTCAATAAAATTCAATCTTCTTCTTGAACCCACATCGGCGCCAGTATTCTTGCGTACCGTTGTTCTTGCAGTTGCGTCAAGATTTCCAGTTAAGGCATCACTGCCACCGCTTTGGTGTGTACTTTGGTGTGCAAAGTCTGATATGGTTGATCTAGTTTGTGTGCCAGTGTGATTTGCTCTCGCCCTATCACTATCATGGAAGTGTAATGTACTATTGACGCCATCATCCAAACTGTTTAGATTTGCTACTGTCATAGTAACGTCGGTAACATCAGTTAATACATGAGTGTGACCAGCTAAGGATATACTAGTACCGCCAAACTGTAGAATGTTTGATGCATTTACAGTTAATAATAAATCCGCACTGTTTGCGGCATTACGCCAACCGATTGATGTGTTATTACCAAGTCTAATCACACCAGTGGTACTTGGATTTGTTGCATTATCTTCAAAAAATCCAACATTTCGTAAGTTATTACCTAACCAATCTGCCTCAGTAGAACTAAACGTATATTCATTTGCGGCACTAAATCTAATTGCAAATTGATCCGAAGCATTTAGACCAAAATCATGATCTGCACTATTAGCCGCGTTACGCCAAGATATTAATTCAGTGTTGCCTAATCTTACAACACCGCCACTAGATGGATTTGTTGCATTACTAATTAGAACACCGATATTATCTAATGTCGACCCAGTGAAATCTTGTGTGCCAGCACCAGAATAAGTATTAGATTGATTGTTTCTTACTATGGTACTTGGTGATAAATCACTAATGTCTGCCATCACTAGTGCTAGAATAGTTTTAACGTTTGCGGCTGTTAATTCTTCAGTATCACCAGCACCAGCGGTAATTCTACCAAGTATTCTATTTGTTGCGCTGATGTCTTGCATCTTTGCATAAGTTACCGTGTTATTTGGTATGGTTGTACTATTTGAACCAGCACTTGCAGTAACATCGCCAGTTAATGCGGCACGTCTAAGATTTCCGCTTCCGTCCATTTCTAGCGTTGCGTTTAATAGAATGTTTTCTACATTACCAGTTCCAGTCGTATCACGTCCAAGTAATGAGTCAGTTGCTATGGTTTGGAATTTAGCAAATGTTACCAAGTTTGCTGGGAACATTCCTATTGTTAGTTGTCCAAAATCTAATGCGCTTGCTGTTCTTCTTAGAATTGTATCGTCAGCACCAGCTATAATATCGGCTACATTGCCAGTTGTGTTTGCAGATCTACCAATTACTGATACGCCAGCCGATTGTCGTATCATCGTGTCCAATACTTTATTTGTACCGATAGTTAGTGCCGTGCCGCCAGCGGATTTGGTAACATCACCAGTAAATGCACTTGTTTGTATACCACCAGCACCAGTAAACTCAATGCCACCACCAACGGTTAATTCTTCAATGTCACCACTTGCCGCTGTGTCTCTACCAAGTATTCTGTCAGTTGCAATATTTTGCATTTTTGCAAATGTAACTACATCATTATCAATAGTCCAAACTGTACCACCACTACTTACTGTAATGTCACCTTTATCACCATCTGATAAACCACTACTACTTGCGGCAATGGTAATGTCCACTTCTTCACCAGCGCCATCATCTGCAATAGTCAGCGTTACATTTGATCCTTCAATAAAGTTTAGTCTACGTCTCGCACCAACATCAGCACCACCAGTATTCTTTCGTACAGCAACTCTGGCGGTCGCATCCAATAATCCAGTTAAGGCATCACTACCACCACTTTGATGACTTGATTGGTGGGCAAAGTCGCTGATATCTGCTTTTACTATTGATAGTAATGTCTTTACACTCGACGCTGTAAGTTCCTCAATATCGCCACTAAGTGCCGTAGTTCTACCCAAAATACGACTTGTTGTTATGTTTTGTATTTTGGCAAATGTTACATTATCGTCTGAGATATCAGTTGTTGTAATTGGTAGGAAATCAGAAATCTTGGCTCGTGTCAAGGTTGGTATATCTGCTACGGCCCAAGTTCCAGTGGTTGATATTTTTGATTTGTCAATATTTGCCGCCGCATCAATTTCTGAATTGATAATGTTTGTCTGTCTGTTTGTGGCAGAATATTTTGATGCCAAATCACTGACCAAGTTTGTGATGTCACTTTGTGGATGAGTGTGACCAGCCAGTGAAATTGCAGTACCGTTGTAAGTTAACACGTCACTGGTGTTTGCAACCAATAACAAATCACCAGTACCAGCATTATTGCGCCAACCAATACTATCATTATTTAATAGTCTGATTCTTCCAGCACTAGAAACACTCGCACCACTATTTACTATGAGATTATTATTTGATAAGTTTATTGCAGTTGATGTTATTCCCATTTCAGCTAGACCGCTTATAGCAAATACAAATTCATCACTACTGTTAGTTTGAATCCAATTATCATTCGTATTACCGTTGTTACGCCAAGCTATTAATTGAGTTGCACCAAGACGAATCGCGCCACTACTTGCTACTGTGCCGTTATTTCTAACATAAGTAGTAAACTGTATAGGTGCCGTTGATTCTAAAATATCACTGCTATTTACAGTCAGTGTAAAGTTTGCACTATTTGCCGCATTGCGCCAACCCAATGTTGCCGCGTTTCCAAAGCGAAGTGTACCAGTTGAGGATGTGTTAGAACCATATGTTGAAAATACGTCAGCCGTCCAAGCAGCTTGTCCAGCACTAAATGCAACTTGCGCTGACCCGTTTACTGATAACGCTAATAATTCACCACTACCAGCGTTAATGTATGTATCACTTGATGTGTCAACATATAATATTGGTATATCTGCGGTATTACCAGAATTTCTTGCAGTGATTCTTTCGTTATTACCAAGTCTGATTACGCCCGTGGTTGCTGGATTTGAGGCATTACTAATTAAAATTCCTACATTATCAAGTGTGGCACCACCAAAATCTTGAGTACCGCCACCAGTATATGTATTGGCTTGATTATTGTATACTATGTTTGCTGGTAAGTCACCCGCCAAATGTGTATGAGCAAAATCACTGATATCTGCCTTTACCAATGTGGCATTAACCCAGTCACTACCACTTTTTCTTAGAACTTGTCCAGTTGATGGCGTGGTTATGGTAACATCAGATAAATCAGTTAGTGCTGTAACTTCACTACTTGGAGCATCTTGCCAGCTAGGTATACCACCAACAATTTTTAATATCTTACCATTAGTACTAACTGCTAATGCTACCCAATCATTGCCGTCAAAATAAATCATTGCTCCTAGGCTACCAGTTACATCAATTCCACCGCCCCCACTGCCTTGTGGTGGTAAAGATCCCATGACTATCCCTCGTGCTTGATAGTATCTAATCTACCAAGTATTAAGGTAGTACCGCCGACATCGGGACATCTAAAATTAATTTGATCTCCAGCTCTTGTATAAATATCAAAACCATAACTACTATTTGCTTTTAATGCCGCACCTTTATTGATGAACATCCAATTGGTGCCACCGTCCACTGTATATTGCACCATACCATTAGTACTGATGGCAAGATTACAACGATATTTTCCTACATCGTTTGCGTAATAATCAGTTGCCAACCATTCTGCATTTTGTGCTTTGGCTCCAGCAGGTATATCAAAAGCAATGTGGATGCTCTTTGTCATAATAATTTTATGTTTATTAAGTATAAAAGCATGATGAAAACCATGGACTGCCTTGAAAAACTCGGCACGGAATATTGCCCGAATTGTGCCATCCTCAAGGAAAAATTAAAACAATTGGAAATTCGTGAAGCCAATTTGACACAACGAGAACGTGAATTAGACCAAGAAGTTAGTTTTCTTAGGGTAAATAAATTAAGAGTTTTTGATGTTTAAATTATACTATATGTATTAACATACCATCTACCATTACCTTGTGTGGTTTCGGATATAGTACCAGCCTTTTTTAGTCTCCATAAGGCTTGTTTGACTTGATGATTTTTATGATTGGTTCTATTTACTATGGCTTGACCCGTTGTTGCTGGGTTAGAAGTAATGTCTGCTTGCACATTGGTAATCACTTGAGTCATTTTTGGCATGATATCATTTGGCAACAATCAAATTTAAACATATAGTGTTGGTGGATTGGGTGAGCCTAACACTATCCTTGTCCACCACTTCTCCCAAGCCTTACGAGCCATGTTACGGTTTTGCCGCATGGTTTACACCCTCTGCTGATTGGAGACTATCTTATGAATAGTGACACCCAAATGGTAATAATAGGTTTTATTTTACATCATATAAATCTATCTCAAAGTAACCCCAATCTGGGTTTCCCTTGGTGATATCTATTGCATCATATTTGTTATGAGTTACTCCAATAATAAATCTGGAACATCGTATTGGTTCACCACATTGTTTGGTTTTAGGGTTGCCTTTATCGTCTAATGGTACCGTCCAAACACCGTCAACTTGGTTGATCCTTGGATGTGATTTTTCACACTTTGGGTGGAACCATTGTTGGATAATATATAATTTTAGTTTAATTCACCAAATTGGTATTAAAACAAGAATAATATAAATGTGCCCATCCGTATTCTCGATTACGGTTGGTGCTACGAAACGCATGTTATTTGAATACGGTTAACATGTAAACCTTATTAGTATTAATACATAGTTAAATAAAAATGTTTGGAATGAGGAGCGGTGAGATTCGAACTCACAACTCACGGTTTTGGAGACCGCGCTTCTGCCGTTGAATTACGCCCTCAATTTGATAATGTATTCACTTTTGCACTTGTTGGAGCAAAAGTCTGCATACATTGCTTTTCTTCCATTACAGTTTGGACATTTCATTTTGTTTCCTCTGATTTTAAATGCACGCGGTAGGACTCGAACCTACGAAGCCCCTTCGGGCGCCAGATTTCTCAACGAAGTGAACTATTTTTGAGTTTCACCCTTAATTTTTAAGTCTGGTGCGATAGCCACTCCGCCACACGTGCGAATTTAAAATTATAAACTCACCAAGGCAAACTCATTGTGAGTAAACTTGATAAAGTCATAATATGGTTACAACATACCCATTATTAAATGTTTCTTAGTGTTAGAGGGAATCAAACCCTCATTGCCCCTTCGGGCTCCGCTTCTAAGGCGGATGCATTATCATTCTGCCATAACACTGATATATTTTAATGTTAACACATTAATAAATGTTACTTTACTGCAAAAACTACTTTGTGACCAAGATGTGGGCTATTATATTGGGCGTCAATCATGACTCCTTTACAATCAACACATTTGATAAATCTACCAGTTGGGTGCACCAAGTTTCTATAATTTCTTACATCAACCCAAAATTCTTCGCTCCCAAAAGTATGTTTTGCACTCTCACGCATCTTTTTTTCTTCTTCAATTTGTTTGGCGATAAAGTTTTTGGCACATTGTATTTGTATCATTACGGTTTTTTCATCAAGTGGTGGCAAACACATTCGGTTATTTTTAACCATAATCATGTCATTAAATACTTGTTCTTCCATTTTTGGATACTTTCTAAGGATGCTTTCTGCATACCTCATTATTGCTTCGTGTCTATTACTGCCTTCCACAATTCTGGTATCGTCAGCCATTAATAGTTTCATTGGGACTAGGTTATCTTTGCCGCGTCCCAAAGAATATTGATCACAAATTTGTTTTACAACTTGTTCTATTTCATCCAATATTTTTGGCACCTTGGTACCCAAAATTTGGTATCTACTGCCGTCAGCATGTGGACTTGGTGTACAATACATGATGCCATGTGTACCATCACCTTTTACTTCTATTGCTGGTATTTCATTGGTTCTGATTTTTTCCAACATTTCCAAATTCACTGCATCACTACTCTTTTTTGGTATTGGTTTAGTGGTGTAAAAATAATAATGAGCCTTGTTTGGGTTAGCGTGTGCTTCTACCAATGTTTCTTTTGCAACTTCTTCAATTGGTTTTGATGATAATACTTCTATTGCTTTTTTGTTGTCTGCATCAATGGCACACAAGTATAGTCCTTTTCGTTCTGGGTTATGGTGTACTCTGCCACAAATTACTGCCAATCCATCCTTAAATGCAAATGTTTTTTTCCATTCGTCATGGATATATTGTGGAATTGGTTCAATTTGCCAGTTACCGCGTTTATCTTCCTTCCAAGAAACCCAAGTTTTTTTATTGATGCTATTTGCTGGAATCACGTTCATGCCAATTTCGTACCGCCAAAAATCAGCCCATTCATTAATTTCTCCTAAGTTCATTTGATTACCCTAAATTAACCCCAAATATAAGGGTGACGGTTTTGGGTGCACACCGTCGGGTGCCTGAAACAGGGCATGAGAATCGATGTCAAAATTGCCCTTACCCAATCATTATTAGAACATAGGGTAATAAAAATGTAGTGAGGTAGTTATGCTACCGTCACGTTGTATGATGTAGGTGCTGAACGTTTGAAAACCAATTCAAGTATACCATTGGTATAAGTTGCTTTTGGTTGTTCAACCTTATGTCTTAGAGGAATGCTTTCACTGTAGCGTCTTTGATCCCTCTCACCTTCTATTGTCACCACATCATCCGCGACATGTATTTTGATATCTTCTTTTTGAAGACCAGCCATTTCCATAACATATTTTACTTCGTCGTTGGTGACTATTTCATCTACAGTGTTTTTACCTCTAAGTTGAGGTATTTGAACACCCAGTGCCTTGTTACCATATTCCCTGAATATTGGTTTGCCGTCTGCACCGATCGTTAGGGAATAACCATAAAATGGCATTCCCGATTCAAATATGTTGTCCATTCGTTTGAACAGTTTGTCGAATTCGTCGCCAAACATGTCATAAGTATGACATTTTGTAAATATAAAGTTTTCGTTAATAGAAACATTAATATATGGTTTTACTCTGGGGTAAACATGAATAAAAAATTCATGTTACTGACAATCATTGCAGTAGCAACTTTGGCAACACTAACCCAAGTTGAAACAATTGCCAAACCAATTGGCGTACCTCTTGCACATGCAGAAGAAGGTAGTTGGTGGGGCAATAAAGACTTTGAACGAACCATGATAGTATATGCAGTAGATGCAGTACCAAGTGGTGAAAGTGGAGATGGGTCATATTATCTTGTGTATGGAATAGATCCAAAGACAAAGAAAGAAAAAATGGTTGAAATACAACTTAACGCGTGGAGTGGTATTTCATATTTTAACAACATCAAAGTCAATAGAGACTACCCATACATGATGTTACGAGACCCAGCCAATTATGGTGGTATTGCCACGTTCAAATGCAATGGTTGGAGTGATTGGGAATCATTGGAACAATATCCATTATGTTACCAATTGCTAAAATTTGAAAAACCAAAGAAAATTTACCATGGTGAATTGAAATGGTTTTCAACAGATCAACTAAAAGGTGAACTGACTAGACTTCAAGCAGAACTTGACGCTAGAAAGTAATCTTTTCTTTTTATTTTAAGACCAAGGTGGGAATCGAACCCACATTATAGGTTTTGCAGACCTATACATCGCCATTCTGCCACATGGTCTAGCCGATAAAGGGAATCGAACCCCTATTCTTGCGTTACGAGGGCAATGTGTTTCCATTACACCATATCGGCAAAGCCCGCAATGGGATTCGAACCCATGGTCTCTTGCTTACCATGCAAGTGCTTTACCACTAAGCTATACGGGCACTAGCCGTTGAGGGGATTCGAACCCCTATCCTATGCGTTACAAGTGCATTGCTCCGCCAATTGAGCTACAACGGCATACGGCGGCTGTAGGAGTTGAACCTACAAGTCCTTTCGAACGGTTGTTTTCAAGACAACTAGGCTTGCCAATGCCCAAAGCCGCCAAAGTTTTCAAATAGAAAATTAGTATTTAGTCGCTCCTCTAGGAGCATGTAGTTATCGTTGATGTCGATCGGTGACTAAACATGTAATTGTTATAGTTGTACCGCTTAATAAACCTATCTAAAATTTTGTTTGATTCTATTGGTTAATTCATAATCACGTTCTATTATATCATGACATGTTCTGCATACCCATTGTATCATTGGGCGTAAATTATTATTTTTACCATAATATTCCACCCTATCACCAACTCTATTTTTAACATGATGTGTAGTAAGTTTACCCATTTTACCACATTGCGGGCAAGGGCCCTTTCTTTTACTTATTGTGGGAATGGTAGTGTTATGATCCAATAAAGTAGACCACCCAATGCCAATGATGTTAGTCCAGTTACTGCACCAACAATTGGTAAATAATGTCTATGTTCTTTTGGAAACCAAAATTCTGACATAATGATATTTTTATTTACATTTACATATAAATGTTGCTACAGATTTCATTTTCAATTGATAATATGTTCTGAATTGTTTTGGTTTGAATATTGCTTTTGGCATTAATTTTCTGGCTTGAGCATCTTCTATCATTTGTGTAAATTGTTCACTACCAATTTCATAAATTGATTCTGGGTCTTGTCTCCATTCCATCATGTACCGCCAAGTGTACCAATGATCCCATGCTTTGTAACCCATTTCATCCTTGGGCGGTAGGTATTCTAGGGGTGGTAATGGAAAAGCGGGGCTGGGATAACAATCAAGACACTTGATCTTGGTTGAATAACACCAACATTTTTCGCATCGCCACAAAGTCCTAACCATGTAAAGTGGATCAATTTGTGATTCAATATCGGCTTCGGGATGATTCGAACATCCACCGCATGGAGTAACAGTCCAGCATTCTACCAATTGATACTACAAAGCCAGCGCCGTCGGATTGACTCGAACAATCACCTTACCGATTAACAGTCGGGCGCTCTACCAAATTAAGCTACGTCGGCAAATAATTTACATTGAAGGTTGTGCTATAGCACTAAAATTTACAGATTATTTATTCCGTGTTTCAATGTATAATTCCTAGGAAGTACTAGAATATAAGTGTTGTTAATTTAAAAAAAATTTAGATGAGACCTTGTTTAGCATATTCTGCCTTTAGGTCTACATAGTATTGTTTCTTCTTTTTGAATTCAACAATTATTGCTTCCAGTTTTGGAATCATCTTGTCGTCCCAATCAGAAGGTGTTAGAGGAGCAAGTTTTTTGAACTTTGCCAATTCTTTCTCTCTAGCATCAATACCTTTTTGGACTTCTTTAATCCAACCGTCTACTGCCTTGCGTGTTGCCGCTTTGGCTTTATCTGAGTGTGATAGAGGCATGATCTGATTTAGTGGAATTAATATATAAGTATGAAATACGAATCATTTATTAAACCCTTCTTACCCTAGGGTATACATGGAGGTAAAATGAGAAAAGATGTAATTTGGAACCCATCTACACCATTACCAGCAAATATTGGTGATATGTGGATGGAGTTTTTCAAAACACAAACAAAGAAAAAAAGCACACGATGGGACTCGAACCCACATAATCCACCTTAGAAGAGTGGTGCCTATCCATTAGACTACGTGCGCATTGGCGGTTGTAGGATTCGAACCTACTTTTTTGCGTCTTCAGCGCAGTGTGTTCCCATTACACCAAACCGCCGTATGCAAATTTGCATATGTATGCATTTCTGCATATCTGGTCTCCGCGAATCGAACGCGGACTAAAGGTTTTACAGACCCTTGTGCTAATCCATTACACCAAGACCAGTTGAGGACGTGGCGGGATTCGAACCCGCATTTGCATGGGTTAAAAGCCCAGCCGATGACCTGTTGTCTGCACACGTCCATATGTCGTTTGTCTGAGGTTTTAGTGGGTAGGTACGACATAACCGTTGCCTCTTACACTTAGGATCATACGGGATTTGAACCCGTGACACAGTGGTTAAGAGCCACCGTTGAGACGCCTGAACTCATGATCCAAAGGATTATTGTGAGATCTGCACTCACTTCTTCCACACTTAGGCGGATGTTTTACTTACATAAACTATCACCATGGACTAAATCGGATTCGAACCGATAACTTCCAGAAGCCAACTGGATATTTTGCCATTACAACTAAAAGCCCGATGGACACTGGCGGGAGTTGCACCCGCTACGTTCGGTTTGCAAAACCGACATGTAACTACTTACATTTCAGGCCCGAATTTGGACGACACCGAATACATTCGGATAAGATGTTCCAATGAAATATTTTATTGGTTGATGGAAATTGCGGGAATCGCACCCGCCCCTCATGATTGCAAGTCAAGCGTGCTACTTACACACCCAATCCCCTCAAAGAGAACTAAAAACCAATAAAATATTTTACAATAACGCGAGCCTATTTGGCTCTATACTTTGCTTTAAACGCGAAAGTAATGTATTGCATATTATTGTATACGAATGCCTATATTTAAATCTAGCGAATTCAGTTTTGCATAGTCTGCAATTTGCCATCTGGCATCCCAAGTCCAATGATCCGTGATACGATAGCAATCTTTGCACATCATCTTATGCCAACTTTCACCTTTTGCCTTACGGCACACCGTTTTACAAATATGACACATTGCCAATTTTAGCTGACCTCATACCTTATATAGTAATTAGCTCAAGCTTCGTAATATAAATGTTACGATAAAATATAGTGTTTTGGTAGGATGTTTATTTCTCCAGCCCAACCATCACGCCCATATTTTTGAATAATGGCATCATAATCATTATCTTGTACATGGAAATATGGATCATCAAATGGTGGTACCGATGGGTACATGATTGATTCTTTTGCCAGTTTCATATGATAAACATTGGTACCATTAATACCAACATTACTATAATGATCCAAACCAAATGCGTGCCCCAATTCATGGCTGATGATATCCTTAACTTCTTTTGCGGTTCTCTGATTTGCATCCCAATTAGTTTCGTTTACTTTTGTTAACTTGTAAGTATAAACATTAATATCAACCGTTGGCTTTAAAAAAAATTGGTTAAATTCCGAATGGGCAATACCAGCAGTTTTTGGATTTTTTAAATCATACATTTTAAATTGAACCCTAATATCACATTTATCAAAACCAATTATTGGTGTAGTATTAGTTGACGAAGTAGTTATAATATGAGCATTCCAATTACCACCAGTTCTTTCTTTTAATCCGCCCACCCAACTATCTATTGATTCAATGGTAATATTAGTAGTATTATAATAATTATTTATTAATGGGTCACTTGTTTGTACTACACAAACAACGGGGTTTTTATTAATTGCAAATTGTGGTGGCATGTATTGGATGTATGGTATATCATCACCAACTTCTAATCCATGGGATAATATTGGTGCTATTAACACTAATCCTAATATAAAAAATACTAATTTTTGCATAAACAAATACTCATTTTCTTGTATTTAACTTTCGTTGCTAACGGGACTCGAACCCGTGTCGTGGGATTGAAAGTCCCAAATGCTTGCCGCTACACCATAGCAACATACGATCTTTACGGGATTCGAACCCGTGTCGGCGACTTGAGAAGCCGCCATGCTTGTCCTCTACACTAAAAGATCAAATATCACTAAAGACACACTCACCTTTATGTCCTTCCACTAGGCGACATATTTTAAAGGTAAACCATACCTTTTGATATCTTCTATTACATCGTCCTTTTTCACGATATAATTCTGAAACTTTTTCCCATTCTTCCATATTGTGATGCCCAGAGTCGAACTGGGGCCCCAACTTTATCAGAATTGGATGCTCATCCGTTACACTACACCACAAGGACGTACAGAGATTCGAACTCTGATTCATGGTTTCGAAGACCATGTTGTTATCCGTTACATCATACGTCCAAATTATTCTTTCCCGCCACAACAACATGGTTTGATACCACAAATACATGGATATGGACATGTTTGTGTACCACAATATAATTTGCGAAACGCACTCTCAATTTTACGTGATCCACATTTACCACAAAATGGCTCTTGTTCACCACAATTCTTA
>FRDC01002811.1_pt2 | contig 153737 bp, 164 predicted proteins | sample 1106171 | NCBI WGS metagenome assembly FRDC01 (sample SAMEA3930566, study PRJEB13176) | freshwater metagenome | biome: Drinking water system; feature: drinking water; material: water | place: Singapore | collected 2014-12-20 | reverse complement strand
CTCTACTGGGTCAGTTTTCGGTCAGCGGCAACATCGCTGGCATTCGAGCCGGACATATCCATGCCCTCCATCCCCTGCATGTTCATGCCTTCCATGCCGGACATGTCGTGCTTCATCGCGCCGCCATGATTCATATGCCCCATGTGGCCCATGTGCCCCATGCCGCCGCTGTCCTTCGGCGTTGTCAGTTGCTGCGCGTCGAGCACTGAGGTGGCAGCCTGGTCACTGCTGGGCAGCTTGTGGCCGACGGCGCGGGTCAGCTCGGCACGGGCGATCCAGTAGTCGCGCACCGCCTTCAGGTAGCCCGCGTAGGCGTCGTATTCCTGCTGCTTGACCAGGATCACGTCGAAGGCGCCGATGAGCATGTAGTTGAGTTCGCGCCCAGCCTGCTCGACCACCGCCTCACGCTGCGGAATGAGCTGGGTGCGATACCTCTCGGCTAGCGTCTTTGCCGCCAGCAGCGCCGTGTGGGCGGCTTGCACGTCGTTGCTGGCATCCAGCTTGCTGGCGGCGAGCTGGGCTTCGGCGCGATCCAGTTCGGCTTGCGCACGCGCCACACGGCCACTGCCCCAGTTGAAGACGGGGATAGTCCAGGACAGCGTCGGTCCGCGAATTTTCGAGCCGTCGGTTTCCTTTTCGTGGTCGTAGCCGATTTCAATCGGCCCCAGCAGGCGGGTTTTACGCTCAAGGCCATAGGCACTGGCGATGGCCTCAGCGTTCTTGCGCGCAGCAGCCAGGTCGAGTCGGCATTCGGCGGCGAGCTTGAGCAGGTCGTCCAGCGCATCTTCGTTGGCGAGCGGGGCTGGCAGGCCACCGGCCAGCGTCCACGCGGTTTGCGTTGCGGGCAGGCCCATCAGGCGATTGAGTGCGCTCCGTGTGGCCTGTGCATCGGCCTCGGCAGAGAGCTTGTCGAGCTGGGCCTGTGCGGCTGCGGCCTTCTCCATCGCCAGTTCACGCTTGCTGATGTTGCCGGCATCGAAATAGCGCTGGGCGAGCGTGGCCGAAGCGTCGGCGGCTTCTGACACCCTGGCGCGCATCGCGGCCGCCTGCTCGGCCCCGGCGAGGCGATACCAGGCCGTTTCGGCATCGGAGGCCAGGCTCATCGCCGCCGCGCCGACTTCGAGCTTCGCGGCCTCAAAACGGGCTTCCGCAAAGCGGCTGCGAGCGGGCAGCAGCAAGAGGTCGGTGAAGCTGAAGGCGATGCCCAGGCCAATCTGCGCCGATACCGCTGCCGGGTCGGTCGAGCTGAGGCGCGAGGCGCTGAACACCGGGTTGGCGATGCGCGCCGCGTCGTAAACATCCGCTGCCGCGAAGCCGAGACGTGCCGTGGTTTCGCGCACCGCCGGGTTGTGGATCAGCGCCAGAGTAATGGCGCTATCGGGCGTCAGCGGCTGCGCGAGCAGTTGTTGTGAAAGCGTTTGGGCGTCGCCGGACGGCAGTGGCCGTCCGCGTGCGGCGGTGGCAGCAGCCACATCGGCGCGCCCCCAGTCTGACGGCAGGCTGGCACAGCCGACGAGGGTCGTGGCCAGCAGCGCCGAGGCGCAGCGGGCAACCGATTGAGGTTTGGTAAGCACAGGGTGACTCCATCGAAGGGAAAGCAAATCCGTAAGACACGGATCGCCCCGTTCGGCGAAGTCACACGCAGGCTGACCTCAACAGAGGTCGGCCTGCGGCTGGCGTTTTAGCGTGTGAGGTTTCGACGAGCCGTGGCGATCAGAGCGCCACGGCGGATGGAGGTCGAAGGGGATCGTAGCGATAGGCCGCATGGGCTTGGCCACGCGGCATGGTGGTGTGAATCGAGACAAGCTCGCCGCCGAAAGTGACATCAATCGCCGACACCAGCGAAACCATCACTCCGGCGCAGCTCACCGCGCAGTTGCCGCTGCATTTGCAGCCGCATTTGCATCCGGCCTTGAGGGCCTCCTTGACAGGCTGTTTCATCGAAGCGCCGTGCATCTCATGGTGGCTCGGCATTGCCGCCATCTCCGCATCCGACATGCTGCCCATCGCCATCATGGCGGCATGATCGTGATGGCTCATGCCCTGCATGGATTGACCTGCCACAGCCTTCTGCATGTCCTTGCAGTGCGTCATCAGATTCGCCGCCATGCCTTCCACCGGAAGGCACAACACGAGAATCCAGACCAGTAGGGTGCGCAGTAATTGCATTTCGAGAGTCTAGGATGGCTCAGGCTTTGGAACAAGCTGATTTAGAACCTGTTCCTTTCCGTTCGCCTGATAGCGCCGAGAGAATTGGACAAGCCGCAAGGCGACCCTTGCCGGGGCAGCTCGCAACCAGTTGCTTCAGGCCCTCGCGCACTTTCTGTAGTTCGGCAATACGGCCCTCGATGTCGGCTATCTTGGCTGTGGCGGCTTCGTGCAAGAGCAGCATGTCGGTCGCGGAATCGCTCTGTCTCCGGTCACTGAGCTTCAGCAGTTCTGCGATTTCTGGCAGCGTGAAGCCCAGGGACTTGGCCTGCCGAATAAACGACATCCTTGCGACCGACTCCGTGGGAAACAGCCGGTAGCCGCTGTCGCTGCGAGCTGGTGTCGCCAGCAGCCCGATCTGTTCGTAGTGCCGGACGGTCTCCGTGCCGACACCCGCAGCACGGGCCAACTGGCTCACTGTGTATTCGCTCATGTCCGTGCTCCCTTCAGACCCCGTCGGCGCATCAACACATACGCTGCCGGAATCACAAACATCGACAGCAGCGGTGCGGTAATCATGCCGCCGACCATCGGGGCGGCGATGCGCTGCATGATTTCGCTGCCGGTGCCCGCGCCCCAGAACAGCGGCAGCAGGCCCGCGATGATGACGGCCACCGTCATCGCCTTGGGCCGCACGCGCAGCACCGCGCCTTCTACGATGGCTTCTTCGAGATCGGCGACCGTGTTCAGCGCGCCGCGCTGTTGACGCTGGGCGATGGACTGCTGGAGGTAGATCAGCATGATGACCCCGAACTCCGCCGACACGCCCGCGAGCGCGATGAATCCGACGCCGCTCGCCACCGACAGGTTGTGACCCAGACCGAAGATCAGCCAAAGCCCACCCACCAGCGCAAACGGTAGCGTCGCCATGATGAGTAGCGCCTCACCGAAGTTGCGGAAGGTGAGATAGAGCAGCAGCAGGATGATGGCGAGCGTGAACGGCACCACCAGTTGCAGGCGCTTGGCCGCACGCTCCAGATACTCGAACTGCCCCGACCAGGCGATGGAGTAGCCCGGAGGCAGTTGCACTTGCTCGGCGACGGCCTTCTTCGCGTCAGCCACATAGCCACCGAGATCGCGGCCCCGGATGTCCACATAGACCCAGCCGTTGGGGCGGGCATTCTCCGATTTAATCATCGGCGGGCCGTCGGCAATGGCGACCTCGGCGATCTGTCCCAGCGTCACGGTCGCGCCCTTCGTCGTGACGATAGGCAGCTCGCGTAAATCGGTGAGCGAATCGCGCAGCTCGCGCGGATAGCGCAGGTTGATGGGGAAGCGTTGTAGGCCCTCCACCGTCTCCCCCACATTCTCGCCACCAATGGCGAGGGCGACGATGCGCTGCACATCCGCAATCGAAAGCCCCAGCCGCGCGGCTGCGATGCGGTCGGGATGAATCTCGATATAGCGCCCGCCGGAAACGCGCTCGGAGAATGCCGACGACGTGCCGGGGATGGTCTTCACCACGCGCTCGACCTCCGTTCCTAATCGCTCAATCACCGCCAGATCAGGCCCTGCGATCTTGATGCCGACCGGCGACTTGATGCCGGTGGCGAGCATGTCGATGCGGTTGCGGATGGGGTTGACCCAGACATTGCCCATGCCCGGAATCTTCAGGGCCGCGTCCATCTCCTCGATCAGTTTTTCAGTCGTCAGCCCGGCGCGCCATTCCGACTTTGGCTTGAGCTGCACGGTGGTTTCCACCATCTCCAAAGGAGCCGGATCAGTCGCGGTTTCGGCGCGGCCGATCTTTCCGAACACCCGCTTCACTTCGGGGAAGGTGCGCAGAATGCGGTCGGTCTTCTGGAGAATCTCCGCGCCCTTGCCAACGGCCAGCCCCGGCAGTGCGGTCGGCATGTAAAGCAGGTCGCCCTCATCCAGCGGCGGCATGAACTCCGTGCCGAGCTTGGTCGCAGGCCAGACCGACAGCACCATTGCCACCGCTGCAATCGCCAACGTCAAGCGCGGATGCCGCAGCACGGCATGGATGCCGGGCCGGTAAATGGCAATGAGAAAACGGTTGAGTGGGTTCTTCTGCTCGTCCTGAATCTTGCCGCGAATGAACCAGAACATCAGCACCGGGATGAGCGTCACCGACAGGCCAGCCGCCGCCGCCATCGCGTAGGTCTTGGTGTAGGCCAGAGGCGCGAACAGCCGCCCCTCCTGCGCCTGCAAGGTGAATACCGGCACGAAACTGAGCGTAATGATGAGCAGGGAGAAGAACAGCGCCGGGCCGACTTCGGCAGCAGCATCGGCGATCACCCGCAATCGCTCGCTGCCTTCTGGGTCACGGCCCTCGTGTTCGTGCTTGAAGTGTTCGAGCTTCTTGTGGGCGTTCTCGATCATCACGACGGCAGCATCCACCATCGCGCCAATGGCGATGGCAATCCCGCCGAGCGACATGATGTTGGCGTTGATGCCCTGTGACTTCATCACCGTGAAAGCGATGAGGATGCCGAGCGGCAACGTAAGGATGGCGACGAGTGCCGAGCGCAGATGGAACAGGAAGATCACGCAGATCACTGCCACCACCAGAAACTCCTCGACCAGCTTGTGGCTGAGGTTGTCCACAGCGCGATTGATGAGGGCGGAGCGGTCGTAGGTTTCGACGATCTCCACGCCCTTGGGCAGGCTGGCCTTGAGGGTTTCGAGCTTGGCCTTGATCGCCGCGATGGTGCTGGCGGCGTTGGTGCCGGAGCGCAGCACGATGACGCCTCCCACCACCTCGCCTTCGCCATTGAGTTCGGCCACACCACGCCGCGTTTCGGGGCCAAGCTGCACAGTCGCTACATCGCGCAACAGGATGGGCGTGCCGTTATCGCCAAGGCCCACGGGAATGGCGCGGAAGTCGTCGAGCGTTTTCAGGTAGCCGCGCGCGCGCACCATGTATTCGGCTTCGGCGAGTTCCAGCACCGAGCCGCCGGTTTCGCCGTTGGCGTCCTGCACCGCTTTCAGCACCGTCTCCACCGGCAGCTTGAACGCGCGTAGCCGCGACGGGTCGAGCACGATCTGATACTGCTTGTTGAAGCCGCCAAGCGTGGCCACCTCCGCCACGTTGGGCACGGTCTTCAGCTCGTATTTCAGGAACCAGTCCTGCAAGGCGCGCAGCTGAGAGATGTCCTGCCCACCCGTGCGATCCACCAGCGCGTATTCGTATATCCAGCCCACACCCGTAGCATCCGGGCCGAGCGCGGCGCGAGCATTGGCGGGCAAGCGGCCCTGAACCTGCGAGAGATATTCCAGCACGCGCGAGCGCGCCCAGTAGAGGTCAACGCCATCCTCGAACAGGATGTAGACGAAGCTTTCGCCGAACAGCGAATAGCCACGAACCGTCTTGGCGTAGGGCACCGAGAGCATCGTCGTGGTGAGCGGATACGTCACCTGATCCTCCACCACCTGTGGAGCCTGGCCCGGATACGTCGTGCGGATGATGACCTGGGTATCGCTGAGGTCGGGGATCGCGTCGAGCGGCGTGTTGAAGGCCGAGTAACTGCCCCAGCCCGCGAGCATCAGTGCGACCAGAAGCACGAGGAAGCGGTTGTGAACGCTCCAATGAATGAGGCGGGCGATCACGGAGCTTTCTCCTTCATCGTGTCCATGCCGTCCATGCCGTCCATGCCTTTCATGTCGCTGCCCGCGCCGATGCGCTGATAAGCGCCGAGCAGGCTGGCCTCCGAATCAATCAGGAACTGACCGGAGACCACCACCTGCTGGCCCGCTTCCAGGCCGGACAGAATCACCGTCTCCTCATTTCGTTCGGGGCCAGCCTCGACCGTGACCGGACGGAAGCGACCTTCGCCTTCGGCCACCATCACCACCGTGCGGGTGCCGGTGCGGATCACGGCCTCGCTGGGCACCAGCACCACATCGCTCTGCGGCCCGCCAAACAAGGTCACGTCGGCGAACATGCCGGGGCGCAAAGTGCCGTCCAGGTTGTCGAACACCAGGCGCGCCTTGAGCGTGCGCGTGCCTATGTCGAGCTGCGGATAGAGGTAGTCCACGGTGCCCTTGAACACTTCACCCGGAAGGGACTTGAGTCGCGCCTCGGCGCTGCGGCCTTCCTTCACCCAACCGGCCTGCACTTCGGGAATTTCGACCTGGAGCCAAACCTTGGAAAGATCGGCCAGCTTCATCAGCGGCATCCCCGGCGAGAGCTGCGCACCTTCGCGCGCCATCAGCTCCATCACGAAACCCGATGCCGGTGCGAATACGCCGGACTGGCTGCCGCCTCCCGCACCGCCACCCAAGAGGCGCAGACGCTGCTGGCTCGCTTTCGCCAGTTCAGCGTCGCCGCTGCTTTCCGCCAGCTTCAGCTCCTGCTTGGCGGCAAACAGATCCGGCGAATATAGAGCCGCAAGGCGTTGACCTTTTTTGACCGGATCGCCTTCGGCGCGCACGTCAAGGCGCTCGATCCAGCCCGCCGTGCGCGATTCCACGGTGACGATGCGGCGCTCGTCCACCGCCACACTGCCTACGGTATCGACGCGCTGGAAGAAGGTGCCGGTCTTGGCCGGTGCGGTGCGCAGGCCGAGGTTCTGTGCCTGGCGCGGATCAATCTCCACCACGGTGCCGCCACCGCCGCTGCCGTCGCCGTATTTCGGCACCAGCTGCATGTCCATGAAGGGCGACTTGCCGGGCTTGTCGAAGTGCTGGGCGGGCACCATCGGGTCATACCAATACAGGGGCTGCTTGTCGCCGCCCGACATGCCGCTGTCGGACATCGCCATGCCCTCCATACTGCCGCCGCTCATTCCGCCCTCCGGTGCTTCCATGCGCTTGGCGAGCTTCATGCCGCAAATCGGGCAAGTGCCCGGCTCGCCTTGTTTCACCTGCGGGTGCATCGGGCAGGTGTAATAGACCTTGCCTTCGGCGGTCATGCGCTTTTCGAGCTGATGCTTATGCGGTGCAGCGGGCTGCGCCAGCCACCAGCCGCCACCGGCGGCGGCGAGGGCGATGACGGACAACGCAACAATGGTTTTGGTTTTCATGGGGGTCTTCAAAATCAGGGGGCGAAGTAGCGCAGCTGCACTTGGTGCTTCGCGGAATCGAGTTGCAGGTCGAGCTTCTGCATGGCGAGTTCGAGCGCCATGCGGCGGGCATCGAGCACGTCCTTGAGTGTGCCGCTGCCCGCGCCATAGCTGGAGAGGGCGGCCTCGATGCGGGCCTTCGACTGCGGCAGCAGGCTGCTGTCGTAGCGCGTCAAGCGTTCTTGGAGGCGCTGCCAGTCATCCGCTGCCATGCGAATCTCGGCGGCGTGTTCGCGCAGCGCGTCGGAGAGGCGGGACTGTTGCGCCGCTTGCATTGCTTGAGCGGCGTCGAGCTGCTTGTCTTGCCGGTTGCCGGGGAAGATCGGCAAGGGGATTTCGAGCTGCACCTGTGCGTAGTCGGCGAAAGCGGGCCGGTAGCCGTAGCCCAGCGAGATGGCCCAGTCGGGGCGGTAGTCTTGCTTCGCCAGGTTCACATCGGTTTCTGCGACGGCGACCTTCTTCGCCTCGGCGAGAAAGTGCGGATGGGTCGCCAGCGCCGCGACCAGGGTGGGCGCATCGGGAGCGGTCTCCGGCGGCAGTTCCGGGCAGACTGGATTGAACGCGGCTTCGCCGATCCAGCGCGCCAGTTCGTTTCGGTAGTGGCGCGAGCTTTGCCGGTAGCCGTCGGCCCGGTCGCGTAGCGCATCGGCATCCACCTTCGCGGCCAGCACTTCGGCCTGGGTGGCGTGGTTGGCGGAGAGTGCGATGGTCACGGCCTTCACCTGGCGCTCGGCTTCGACCAAGCTCGCGTTCGTGAGGCTCAGCGACTCCTCGGCCTTCCAGACTTCAAGCCAGGCCAGTCCGGTTTCGCGGGCGATCATGCGCTCGGAGGCACTACGTTCGGCATCGAACGCTTCGGCTTCCTCCTCGCCGCGCTCGCGGCGCAGGCGCAGCTTCTCGGCGCGCGGAAATGCCTGTCGCACGCCTGCCATGATCTGGGTATCGGATTCCTTTTGCAGCGTGAAGCGATCCCGTCCCTCCAGGGTCAGGTCGCTGATGCCGACATTGAGCGTGGGGTCTGGCAACTGGCCAGCGGCGACCGCGCGTTGGCGTGCGGCGCGGGCCTCGGCGTCGAAGGCTTCGAGTTTCGGCTGGCGCTGCACGGCCAGCTTGGCGGCATCGTCGAGACTGAGCGCGACGAGGGCATCCGGGGCGTCGCTGGCTTGTGCGGTCGCCGCCAGCAGCAGCCAGATCAGGCCTGCGAGACAGTGGGATAGAGGCAATACTTTCACTTGGTTTCTCCAAACAAATGCCGCCGGTGTGGGGTGCGCCCACACCGGCGGAACAACTTAGCGGCTGCGAGTGGCCTCGGAGTCGGTGTGATAGAGCCAAGGGAACTTGGCCCGCTTCCAGATCTCCTGCTGGCTCAACACCGGCGTGGAAGCCGACGGCCCCTCACTCTGAACCGCTGTGGTGTATTTCCAGGGGAACTTGGCGCGCATCCAGATTTCCTGCTGGCTGAGCACCGGCGCGGACGGGGCGTTGCTCACCACCGTCGTGGTCGGATACATCCAGGGAAACTTCGCGCGCTTCCAGATTTCCTGCTGGCTGAGCGGAGACGCCTCGGTGGTGGGCGTCGGTGCCGCCGAGACGGTGGCGGCATGGAACAGGGTGCCAGCGGCCAGCAGGGCAGCCGCGAGCGAACGGGACAGGGTTTTGTGGTTGGTGGACATGATGAACCTCGTTTTTTGGATCAGGTGGGAATGGACTCAACCGACTGGCTGAGTCCACAACAGCCATGCGCNNCTGCGCGGGCTTCCGCACAGGGCGGAAGCGACTTACTGGCGGACAGGCACCGTGTTGCGCGGGCCAACCGAGCGCACGGCATCGTCCGTGAGCGCCGCGTGCTGCGGCGCTACGTTAGAAATCGGCGTGGGGATGGTCTGTCGCGGGCCGTGGAACGGTGCGCCCAGATTGCGCTGCGGGGCCGGTGCTGTCTGTATGAAGACAGCTCCGGTTCCAGGCTTCCAATCAAGATCGGTTGGACGTGCGTGAGCACTGGCGATGAAACCCGCCGACAGCGCGGCAAGGGTCAGAACACGGGTGAAACGGGGGTATGACGTAATCATGGCGAGCCTCTCTATGACGGGGGGAGGTGCAGCCGGATGGCTGCACAGGTCATGAGCCATCACCGGCGCGCAAGGCGCGGTGATGGGCGGCTCTTACAGCCGCAGGCGAGCAGTCGCTAGATAGGTTCGGGTGCCCGCACGGGGCGGACCACGGGCTGGCGGAGGCAGGCTGACGAAGCTGGCCACCGGCGCGGCGATGCTCCATTCCACCGCCGGCAGCACGGCAAACACGGGAAGATCAAGAACGGGTGAAGCGGATGCAACGGCAGGTTGCTGCTGATCGACGGACGAGGTGACGACGGTATCGCAGCAGGGCTTCTTCTCGACCGAGCTGACTTGCGATTTCTCGACGCCCACATCTTCCATAACCATGTGCTTGCCCTTGCAGCAGCACAGGGCACGCACCAGATTCTGGTTGTCCATCTGGCACGCATAACCCGTCGTGATCCACGACAGGCTGATGACGAGCAAAATGGCGATGAATTGGCGCATGGGTTTTGTTTGACCTTGCCGCTACCTTAGACCTTGGGGTAGCCCCAAGGTCAAGGCCCGCTGGTCTGCGGGTTGCTACAGCTTATCCGTTCCGCACAAAGCTGCATTGCGGCCAGCCATTGCAGGCCCAGAACTGTTGTCCAGACCGCGATCCCTTTCGTGCGGTTTTCTGCACCAGCCTTCCCGTTTTGCACTGGGGACAGGCTTTGGATTCGCTGGCTGGATTGGCGGCAGCGGATCGCGGTTTTGCAGCACTCGCCTTGGACGGAGGCGGCGCTGTCCGCTGCGATGGCGATGTCGTCGAAGCGGAATGACCGGGTAAAGCGGATTGGGCCTGGATGGCCAGCACCAGCCTTGTCACAGATTCGCGTTGCTGTGCAAGGAAGTCATCGAGCGTGCCTCGGCCATTCGCGATTTCATCGAGGGCCTGTTCCCAGATGGCCGTCGTCGCAGCGTCCTTCACGGCTTCCGGCACCACGGCGATCAATTCCCGACCCTTGAGCGTGCTGACTAGGTGTTTCTTCTTCCCGTGTCGCTCGATGTAGGCGCGGCCCAGCAGGGTTTCGATGATGGCCGCGCGGGTCGCCTCGGTGCCAATGCCGGAGGTTTCTTTCAGCACCTGCCGCAGCTTCACGTCCTGCACCTGACGGCCCACCGATTTCATCTCCTGGATCAGGGTGCCCTCGGTGTAACGGGCTGGAGGTTGGGTCTGCTTGCGTTCGACTTCGACCCTGGCACAGCGCACCGCGTTTCCCTGTTTCAAGGACGGCAGCTCGATGCGATCTTCGTCGTTTTCATCATCGGACCGCTCGCCAATCACGGCGCGCCAGCCGGTGATGGCTGGCACACGCCCGGCGGCGTGAAGGCGTTCGCCCTCAATGAGCAGCTCGATGCGCGTGCGGTCGAACTCGTGGGGCGGATAGAACTGCGCGACATAGCGCCGCCGTATCAGGTCGTAAACCCGTCGGTCTGTTTCGGTCATCTCCTGCGGTCTGACCCGCGCTGCTGTCGGGACGATGGCGTGGTGAGCGGTGATCTTGCGGTCGTCCCACGCGCGCGACCGCTTTGCGGGATCTGCCATTTCCACGGCCTGGCTTATCACCGGATCGCTGGCGGCGATTGCTTCGAGCACGCCGCGAGCTTCGGCGAACTGCGACTCCGGCAGGTAGGGGCAGTCGGTGCGCGGGTAGGTGGTGGCCTTCCACTGCTCGTAGAGCCGCTGCGCGCTGTCGAGGGTTTCCTGCGCGCCCATGCCGAAGCGGCGCGAGCATTCCTGCTGCAAGCCGGAGAGGTCGAAGGGTAGCGGCGGCGGCTCCGACAGGCGCTTGGTTTCGGCCAGCGTGACGCGGCCTTCGCGCCCGGCAAGGCGCTGCGCCACCGTGCGGGCCGCAGGTTCACTGGTGCAGCGGCCCTCGGCATCCACCGGCACATTCGCGGGCTGCCAGCGGGCTGTGAAGATGGCGTCGCTGACGGCGGGTGCGCAGAGCGCGGCAACATCCCAGTAGGTTTGTGGGACGAAGTGTTCGATCTCGCGGTCGCGCTCGACGATCAGCCGCAGCGTCGGCGTCTGCACCCGTCCTACCGAGCGCAGGCCATCCGTGCCGTCCTCTGCACCCAGCAGCGTGAACGCGCGGGTGAGATTCATGCCCACCAGCCAGTCGGCGCGGGCACGGCCTAATCCGGCCTGATACAGCGGCGCGGTCTTCTCGCCCGGCAACAGTTGCCCCAGTGCCTTGCGGATGGATGCGGGATCGAGCGCCGAAAGCCACAGACGCAACACCGGGCCGCGCCAGTTCAGGGCGTCGAGCACCTCGCGCCCAATGGTCTCGCCTTCGCGGTCGGCGTCGGTAGCCACGACGACTTCACGGGCCTGCTTAATGAGCGCGCGAATGGCGCGGAACTGCTTGGCTGCATCCTTCCTGACCTCGGTTTTCCACTCGGTCGGCAGGATCGGCAGCGTGTCGAGACTCCACCGCTTGTAGGCCGGGTCATAGGCTTCCGGGGCAGCCATCTCCAGCAGGTGCCCGAAGCACCAGGTAACGGCCACATCCTGCCCCAGCAGGCAGCCTTCAGCCTTGCGGCTGGCACCCAGCACGGCTGCGATGTCGCGTGCCTGGCTGGGCTTTTCGCAGAGGAAGACGCGCACGGCGCGTCAGGCCGCAAACGGCTGCGGCCAGGGGTCGAAACCCAGAGCCGGAATCAGTAGCGCACGCTCGTTCGCAGTGGGCTGGATTTCACCATCCAGCCGCCGCTTGATCGCCCGGTAGCGCAGGCCCAGCAGCGGACACAGGTCGCGCTCGATCTCGATGCCGCGTGCATCCAGTGCCATGTTCGCGGCGAGGCCCGTCGGCATCCCCAACAGCCGAAAGCTGTGCAGCAGCGCATCCAGATCACCAGGCCGCGAGCCGGTGCAGAGAGATTCGGGATACAGCCAAATGTCGAAGCCCAGTTGCTCCGCCAGCAAGCGCCGCTTGCGGCGGTGAAAGTAGTGGCGGTGCGGGTGGATAAAGAGCTGGTTGAGATGCGAAACGCTCACGTCTAGTTCGCCCGCCAGGCTGCGCACGGTCATGCCGCGTGCGCGCATGATCCAGTGCGCCGCAACGCGCAGGCGCACGCCATGTCGGCAGGCAATGCCAAACACCTGCGTCGCGGTCTCGGCAGTGATGCCCGGCAGCTCATCAACGCCGGGTTCGTCGGTGTCCATCATGGGCTGCACCATCGAGACAGAAAGGTCGAGTTCCATGTGAAACCTGATCGTTTTGTCTGCCGCACTCAGGCCGTCGCCTTGCGGCTGACGGGCTTGCTCTTGGCAGGCGGTGTCGCAGGACTGGCTTCAGGCTCCGCGTGCGCGTTGCCTTCGCGCGGACGCATCTCGATATGGGAAACGCGCACCAGTTCCAGCGCCACGTTGTCGAGGTCGAGCTTCATGCCGCTGCGTTCCTCGCCCTCGCGGTCTTCCCAGGTCTCTTGAATCAGCGTGCCTTCGACGCGCACACGCATCCCCTTGTCGAGCAACTCCGACAGCGGCTTCGCGCGATTGCCCCAGAGGTTGGCGTTCAACCAGAAGCCGCCCTTGTCGGTGTAGTTGCCATCGCCATCCGGCACCGGGCGGTCGAAATAGACGCGCAGCTCCAGCACGTCGCGCGCTTCGTCGCCGATGGGCACGGTCTTGTGCTTCGGCTTGTCACCCAGATTGCCCACGCCTGTGAATCGGTTCATCAACTTGCTCCTTGGTTCGTGCAGAGCCAGCAGTCTTTGCCTTGCGCGGCGCGTCGATAAGGCGAAACCCCGGTCAGGCTCCCGGCAGTTTCCGCGCCTCGGCCAGCCGTCGGCGCTGGCGCAGCAGCTCGATCAAGCGGGCGTGTTCGTAGGCTGTGAGGGCGTAGTCGTGATTGATGGCAATTCGCTGTCGCTCGATCTCGAAGATCGCCTGTCGCACCGCATGGGGCTGCTCTTGCAGCGTGGCGTCGGTGGAATCCAGCAACTCAAAGCGCCGTCCACCGGCACCGGACGTGCTGGCCGTGCGACGCCAGCGCAGCAGCGTCAGCGATTCGCCGGTGAGCCTTGCGAGGTAGAACGGCAGCCGACTCGCTGAAAAACTGCTGCGCCAGTGCGCCAACAATTTCTGTGCGTTCTGATCCAGCGTCAGACGCCGCTGCGCCAGTTCATCAAGACGTTGCAGTAGCAGCGGAACCGGCTGTTCGGCATCGGAGCGGACGGTGGTTTGGGGCAGGCCCATGTGGGTAGCGCGACTGTCGCAGGGCTTGGGTGGTAGCGGTCGCCTCATCGCGTGCTGCGCACGCTTCGGCTCCCTTACTCTTAAAAGGCCCTTTACAGAGACGCCGCCGTGAGTCGTTCCGTCACGGCTTCTGGGCCAGTCGCTCCGTCAGCCGGGGCGCTCTCCGCTGCCGCAGGTTTCGGTTTGCGCAGCTTGAGCACGGCGCTGGCCGACATGCTCATGCCGCGCGCGGCGCGGGCAATCTCTGGTGCAAAGGGTGCGCGCAGCTTGGCGTCGAGGATGTCCGGCGGCAGTGCGCCCATCTGCGCTTCGGCTTCCTTGGTGCGCGCCGTCATCAGTCGGGCGTCGTCGCGGGTGAGGGCCAGAAAGCGATAGCCCAGCGCCGCGTTGTAGGCGCGCCGCACCTGCCGCCCACCATCGGCAATCAGCCGCTCGGCACTGCTGCGATCCACCATCGCCACATGCTTGGCAGTGAGCACCGCACGCACCAGGTCATCGAACTTCGCCAGCAAATAGGCCCCGCGAAAAGCGTAAGGATTGGTGAAGGTCAGTGGCACCTTCAGCGGCTCGATGGAGACGGCGACCGTCACCGAGACATTGGGCGTTTGCTTCAGCAGGCGGTTGACGTGTTCCAGCAGCGCATCGAGTTCCTGATGGCCCAGCTCGATGGCGTCGTGGACGCGCAGCAGCCACCAGTCGGCCCAGGGATCATCGGCGCGCGCCGCGTTCCACAGCGGGCGCAGCATGGCGGCAAAGCGGGTCAGGCCGACGATGCCGGGCGTGCCGTCTTCCGCGCGTCGTCCTGTCACCAGCCGCTGCGCCTGCCGGGTTTGCAGCGTGATCCAGGATTCCGAGCGCAGCGGGCCGGGCGAGGCTTCGTCTGCGTCCAGGTCGAGGGCTTCCGACGCGAGCAGCTCCGTGTCGCCGGGCGTCATGGTGATGGTGCTTGCCGGGGCTTTGCGGCGGCTGGCTTTGGGCATCGTTCGCTCCGTGGTGGGTTCTGCGCCCATCATCGGGAGCGGGTTGGCCGAGTCGAAGCCGAAACGTAGGCGTGCGGTCGCGGGGTTCGCGGGGCCGGAAGGTGTTTCCAGTGGAAACACTCTGGCGGGGGAAGGCCCGTGACAGCACACTACGGCTCATCGAAATGCCTATCTAACTAGGCATTGAGTTCTATGTGCCTATCAAAATAGGCATAAATACACTGAACGTCGTTGCATATTTACTGATAAATGCCTATCTTGATAGGCATTGAAGTTTATTTCGTCCACAATTATGAGCAATTTTGTCACGCCGCCGACAGTCACTGAGCAGGTCTCCCGCCTGGGCCAGAGCATCCGGCTGGCGCGGATTCGTCGCGGCTGGTCGGTCGCTGACCTCGCCGCCAAGGCGGGAATCAATCGCAACACCCTCACCGCGCTGGAACTCGGCAAGCCGGGCACGGCCATCGGCGTGGGCGTTACGGTGCTCTGGGCGCTGGGCCTGGACAAAACCCTGGATGCGGTGGCTGACCCTGATGCCGATGCCCACGGCAAGGCACTCGAAGCCTCGCGTCGTCCCAAGCGGGCAGGCAAGCCGCGCAAGGTGAGCAACGACTATGACTTCTGAGCGCGAGGCTTACGTTTATATCCAGCTCCCCGGCACCTTGGACACGGTGCCAGCGGCGCTTTTGAAGGTGCAGACCTTGACCGACGGCACGCAGATTGGCCGCTTCCGCTACGGCGACCGCTACCTGGAGCGGGCCGATGCGGTGGCCCTCGATCCGTTTCGGCTGCCGCTGGGCAAGACCGTCCACGAGTTCACCCAGCTCAAGGGCATCCCCGGTGCCGTGCGTGATGCCTCGCCGGATTCCTGGGGGCGGCGGGTGATCGAGCACAAGCTCGAACGCGCAGCGAGCGATCTCGACGAGGTGGACTATCTGCTGCACGGCCCGCAGGACGGCGCGGGCTACCTGAGCTTCGGTCTGAAAGTCGAACCGCCCGCGCCCAGACGCCACTACAACCGCACCCATCAGCTGGCCGAACTGGTGGCGGCAGCGCAATCCATTGATGCCGGGCGACCCGTGCCCGCGCGCTTGCTCGAACAGCTTGAACCGGGCACCGCCCTCGGCGGTGCCCGGCCCAAGGCCACCATCGAAGATGCGCAGCAACTCTGGCTGGGCAAGTTTCCGGTCAAGGATGATCGCTTCAACATGCAGCGTGTCGAATACGCCACGCTCGATCTCGCGCGCCGCTGCGGCCTGAATGTCGCCCAGGCACGCCTGCAAGCGGTGGGCAGCATGGACGTGCTGCTGGTGCAACGCTTCGACCGCGAATACACCGAGCAGGGCTATCTGCGCTTCGGCCTGGTCAGCGGGCTGACGGTGCTGGACTGCGGCGACAGCCTGGTGGAACGCGGGCGTTGGTCGTATCCACTGCTCGCCGACAACCTGCGACGCTGGTCGGCCAAGCCAGAAGCCGATTGCGCGGAACTGTTCCGGCGCATGGTCTTCAATGCCGCCGTGACGAACAACGACGATCACCCGCGCAATCACGCGCTGCTGCATCGGCAAAGGGGCTGGCGCTTGTCACCCGCCTACGATCTTGTCCCGGCACCGGTGGTCAGCCTGGAACGGCGCGATCTGGCACTGAAGGTGGGGGACTATGGCCGCACCGCGAGCATCTACAACCTGCTGTCGCAAGCCGGACGGTTCGGACTCTCCGAGAACGATGCGCGCTCGCAGCTCGAACAGATCGTGGCCGTAGTGCGCGGCTGGCGGGAGAGCTTCCTGGCTTGTGGTGTGTCTGCCGACGATGTGGTTTACATCGAGAAAGCCATGTTGCCGGAGTGCTTCTTCTTTGATCGGCGACCAGATGGCTGAGAGCTTGGCGGCAGGCTAAGACAGAGCGGTCATGCAGTGTTTCCAGTGGAAACACGCGCAGCACTGACCTGTTCTGCAAGGTCATGGGTAGCGCCCGGTGTTTCCACTGGAAACACCTTCACGCTGACCGCATCGGGGCCGTCCAAGTAGCCGTCAGCGCCTTGATCTGCCCCAGCACTTCCGCATGGCGTGCCTGTGCGGTCTGAATGTTCTTGGCCGGGAATGGATCATCAGGCCGTGACTTGGCGTAGAGCTGCTGCATCCGCGTCCAGTGCTGGATGTCGCCCTGCGCCGTTTGCGCCTGCGCCTTCAGTTCCCGCAAGCGTTTCTCGCGCTCCGTTTCCGCCTGCTGCTCGGTCTTGCTTTGCGTTGGCAGGCTGTTTTCGAGCACGAGCGTGTTGTTCTGCGCCCGCTGGCAGAGCTTGGCGAGGTAGGACGTGGGGAACAGCAGCTTCTCGCCGCCGCTTTCCTCGGCCTTGAGTTTGCGATCCAGGAGGTCGAGCACGACTTGCCGCAGGTGTTCCGGCGTCTTGCGCAGGTGCATGGCGGCGATGCGGCGGTCGTTGTCTGAAAGCCGCACCGGGAACCGCAGCGTCTTGAGCATCCCGCTTACAGCGGTTGCGGTCGCTTCTGCCGGGCCTGGTTCGGCTGTAGTAGTAGTGGTGGTTGTTGTGTTTTTTATTTCTTCACTACAACTACTACTACAAGAAACAGCCGCCTTCAGATTCTGAAGAGGGCCAATTTTTGAAGCGCCCCCAGAATCTGAAGTTGGCAGCACCGGCTTCATTTCCTGTAGTCGGGCGTTCGGTGGGGGTGATTCGTCCAGCTTCGATTTCTGAAGTCGGGGCGGAATGGGGGTGGTCTGCGCGCGGTGCAGCGAGGCGACCCAGCGCGCCCCAATCGGCATACCCCTTGACAGGGCGCGCTCCGGTATCGGCTGGCCATCCGTTGCGGCCTGCAAAGCGAGCCGCTGGGCCAGTGGCGCTGGTGCTTCCAGCACGTCGTCGCCATCTTCGATCTCGCCTTGCAGGCTTTCCAGTGCGGCCTGGGCGATCTGCCGGGCTCGGTTGTGTGAGTGCGCCTGCGCGGTGTGCATCAGGAACTGCATGTAGTCCTGATCCAGATACAGCGTGTCGGCCAGCGGCAGCGGTTCGTCGTGCAGCGCGTAGATGCTGCCCCGGAAGCGGCCTCGCTGGTCACGCGCGCGGGCACAGAGGGTTAGCCAGCGAGTGGCGCGCAGGATGGCGAGCGCACGGGAGACGGTGGCATCGGACGAAATGTTGGCGTGACGCGCGATCTGTGCGTAGCTGGGGAAGCTGGTGGCGGTCTGGGACTGCGCCTGTAGCTTGATGACCTGCCAGACGATCTTGTCCACGGGTTCCAGCACGGCGTCCTGGATCAGCAGGCGCGGCATGGCGTCGTGCCAGTTGCCCATGAACAGCAGGGCCTCGCCCGGCGGTTGTGCGCTGGTCGGTTTCTCGATCAGGCGTTCCAGCGAGGCGCGGATCATCACGTCCAGCGCCAGCGTGCGCGGGGAGGCAGCACCCGGCTGCGGTCTTCGCGCCGGGTTCACGAGCCGTCCTCTTGGGGACGCACGCCGTGCCTTTCGCGCAGATCGTGTTCTGCGCGGCGGATCTCCTCAGCCGAGAGCATGGCGCGATCTCGCTGCCAGGCGGTGAGCGAGTAGCGTTCGTGCGCCCACTTCTGGACGAGGCTCCAGGCGGTGCGGATTGGCGGGCGACCGTCCTTGGCGATCACCAGCCAGAGGTCTTCCGAGCGCAGTTGCTGGGGCGCGTCGGGCTTGGCCAGCCGCACCCAGAGTTCCCAAAGATGGCGCTCGTCCTCCTCGCTGGCGGACGGGGGACGCCCGCCAGCGATGGTTTCGGTGATGCCGCAGGCTTCACGGCGAATAGCATAGTCGCGGTCGGTGGTGCCGAATAGCGAGGCCATCATCGCCTTCGGCGCATCGAGCCGGATCAGGGCCAAGGCCAGCGCATCGCGGCTGCGCTGGCGGCGCACACGCTTGAGTTGCCAGCCCCAGGCTTCACGATCCAGGCTGACGTTGATGGCGTGGCTGCGGGAGGTGGAGAGTAGTTGCAGCTCGGCCAAGGAAAGCCGCTCGATGACCCCGATGTCGTCGAGCTGAAACCCAAGGTCGCGCAGGGCATGGATGTCGCCTTCGGCCACGCAGCGTGAGGCGTAGGAGAGCACCGCGAAGACGAGTTCGTTTTCCTTGCTGCGGTCACGGGTGGCGGGTGCGATGTTCATGTCACACCTCCTGTGCATGGAAGGAGTGGCCACGCTGGCGACTCCACTCGCCCAGCGCGCGGTAGTCGTCTTCAAGCTGGCGATACGCCGTCAATAGGCTCGCGCTCATCTGCGTCAGCACGCAGAAGCCGAAGCGCGAAACGTCCGGTGCTCCGGCCTGCGCGAACATCGCTTCGTAGCGCGCCTGCTCGTCGTTCATCACATGCGCTTGTGCAACGGGGCTATCCGGTGGAAAGACCTTGCGCGCTTGCTGCGGCGGCACTTCCAGCGTCTCGCTCATGCTCACCAGAAACCACCACCACCAGGACGTGGCCTGCACCAGACTGGGATCGCCGTGGACGAAGCCCGCTGGCGGGAACTGGGTGACGAGGTAGCCCGCGCCCTGCGCGTAGCGCGTCACACAGGGAGCGAGACCCAGTTCGGCAGCGGCACGGTGCGCGGTCTCGAACATGCGCTGGCGCAGTCGCTCGGCGGAGTCGGGAGCGTCGCCCCCTGATGCGGCAGACGGTGTTTCCACTGGAAACACCTGAGCGGGCGAGGATTCTCGTGTGCCGGAACGCGATGCATTGTCGGTAGGTGCAGCAGGGCGGCTGCCTGTGACAGGTGCAGCAACTGGCGTGCGTCGTTCCTCGGTGGGTGGCCCAAAGTCTTCCAGACGATCCTGCAATGGGGCTGGCGCGTTGGGTGTTGCTCCGGCTTCTTCCTCGGAACCGACACCGCCCACCAACAGCGCATCCAGCTCGGCAGCGATCCGATTCAGCGGTTCGTTGGCGCGCTGAGCCAGCGCCACCTCGACGCTGCGCCAGGCGTTCTCATGGTTCCAGTTCTCGCCGTCGGCCTGTGCCAGGGCCTCGACGAACACGGCCTCGAACATCTCCACTGAACCGAGACGGTGGTTGTCCCAGACCTGCTTCGCGCCGGTTTGAAGCTGCCGCAGTTTCTCGATCTGCGGCTTGCCGATGCCGCTATCCAGCGCCATCGGAATGGCCTGCAACAGCGTATCCAGCGTGTAGAAGCACTTGGAGATCATCCCGGCGCTGATGCGGAAGCCGCGATCCCGCAGCGCATCGGAGAGCTGCCGCAGCGAGAGCTTGCTGCCGGTGTCGGCCTCGAACATCGCAGCGGCTTCGCGCACGGCGCGGGCCTTGTCAATGAAGGTCAGGCTGCCGCGCACTTCGTTCTCGACGATGTGGCTCACCAGCACATCGGTTTCGCCCTGCCACGGCTCGAACACGCAGTCCGCCTGCTGGAAGCGGCGGTCGCCGGTTTCGGCGTGCAGCTCCTTCAGCACAGTCAGGCGGGTGTTGCCGCCGTGCTTGAGCATGTAGCGTTCGGCACCAGGGCGACGGGTGATGACCAGCGGTTGCTTCAAACCCTGGGCGCGGACGGATTCCTTGATGTCCTCATAGGCACTGTTCTGGCTGCGGCGCGGGTTGCGGTCGTAGAGGTCGATCTGGCGGATATCCACCTTCATCGGCATGGAGATCACAGGGTCGGAAGGTGCGAGCCGCGCTTCCTGTTGCACGGGCGCGGCTACGCCCAGGTTCAGGGCCGAGCGCAGTTGCTCGTCGGAAGGGCGCTTCTTGCTCATTCGCCGTCCTCCGGTGCTCCATCCAGCACGCCATTCAGCTCGACGTGCGGGAACAGCTCCCTGACCAGCGAGACCATAACGTCACGGGCGCTGCGCATCACGCCCCGGCGGGACTTCTCGTAGCGATGCACCGGCAGTTGCGAGGTGGCCGCTTCCCGGTAGCTGACGCTTTCCGGCACCACGGTTTCGAGGATGCGGATGGCCCCACGCGATTGCGCGAAGGATTCCTTGCGGAACTCCCCGGCGATGCGCGATGCCTCGGCGGTGCGATCCATCTTGTAGATGACGCCATACAAGGGGCCGACCGGCGCGCCCAGATACTGCATGGGCTTGAGCCGCTCGATCATGGCCAGCGTGCCGCGCGCGAACTCGCGGGCGGAGAGGGCGTGCGGAACGATAGGGGAGAGCAGCAGGTCAGCGGCCAGCACCGCCGCATCCTGAAGCGGCCCGACCGCACCCTGGGTGTCGATCAGGACGAAGTCATACCAGTTCACCTGCGACAGGGTGTGCTTCATTCGCACCCGACCATCCGGCGTGTGCAAGACCCAGTTCTGAAGCTCACCCAGCGAGTGATCCGACCGGATCAGGTCGCAGCCCGATGACGTGCGGCTGACGGTGGACTCGATGTCGCCCTCGGTGAGGAAGGCCGCGATCCCGCGCTTGGATGGCTCCTCAATGGGGAAGTAGTGGGACAGGGTGGCCTGGCTGTCGGTGTCCACCAGCAGCACCTTGTGCCCGGCATCAGCCAGCAAGGCCCCAAGATTTGCCGTCAAAGTGGACTTACCCACTCCACCTTTGGTGCTACATACTGTTAGAATCAGTGACCCGCTCGACGAGTTGTTCATGACGCTCTCCGGTTAGTTGGCTAAACCGGGGTCGTCGGGCACAGTTCCTGGCCCTGTGGCGGATAGATTTCAAACGGTGGGGTTGCTAGCTCAATTGGTAGAGCAGCTGACTCTTAATCAGTAGGTTCCCGGTTCGAGTCCGGGGCAACCCACCACTACATGCAATCTGGATCGAAACGGCCCGCGAACGCGGGCTTTTTTGTGTCTGCCGTTCCGGCGGCCCGCAGGCTGAGCGCGCGAACGCCGCGCAAGCGACGACAATCGATGCCATCGCTCTTCCCGGAAATCGCCGCTGATGCCGTCCGCCTCCGTAGCCGCCGCCGCGGCCCGCAACTTCGTCATCGCGCTGATGCTGGCGCTTCTGCTCGCGATCGTCGTCGCGATTCGCTATCAGCCCAGTGCGCCGCGCGGCGCCGATGCGCCGGTGACCGAATTTTCGGCCACCCGCGCGCGGGTCGCGCTCGCGACGATGCTCGGCGACGGTGCGCCGCATCCGATCGGCACACCTGCGCATGCGGCCGTGCGCGACCGGCTGCTGAGCCAGCTGCGCGACCTTGGCTACCAGCCGGAAGTGCAGATCGGCAGCGCCTGCGACGAATGGGGCAACTGTGCGCAGATCGAAAACCTCGTCGCCCGGCTCGATGGCCGCGAACCCGGTGCGGCGGTGCTGATGGCGGCGCACTACGACTCGGTGGGTGCCGGCCCCGGTGCGGCGGACGACGGCGCCGGAGTCGCCACCGTGCTCGAGATCGCCCGCGCGCTGCGCAGCGAAGGCGCGCCGCGGCACGCCGTGATCCTGCTGCTGAGCGATGGCGAGGAAGTCGGCCTGTTCGGCGCGCGAGTGTTTGCCGACGGGCATCGCTGGGCGAAGGACGTGAAAGCGGCCGTCAATGTCGAGGCGCGCGGCAGTTCCGGGCCGAGCGTGCTGTTCGAGACCGGCCGCGCCAACCGTTGGGCGCTGCGCGCGTATGCGCCGAAGGTGCAACTGCCGATCACCAACTCGATCTACTACACCGCCTACCAGTTGCTGCCGAACGATACCGACTTCACCGTGTTCAAGGCTCACGGCTGGCAGGGCTACAACTTCGCGTTCATCGGCTCGGTGCAGCATTACCACACGCCGCTGGACGATCTGGCGCACCTGTCGCTGGCCAGCGTGCAGCATCAGGGTGACAACGCGCTGGCCATGCTGCGGGTGCTGGCGAATGCCGATTTCGATGCGCCCGAAGCCGGGCACGCGGAAGATGCGGTCTATCTCGACCTGATGGCCGCCACCGTGCTGCAGTGGCCGGCGTCATGGGCGCCCGTGCTGGCCGGGATCGTCGCCATGCTCTGGCTGGCACTGGCAATTGCCGGGCGGCCAGCGGCGGGGCTCGGTCCGATCGGCTGGAGCCTGTTCCTCGTGGTGCTGAGCCTCGTCACCAGCGCTGCTGCGGCGGCCACCTTGCTGGAAGTGCTGCGGGCGGTCGGTGCCGTGCCGCCGGGCACCGCCGGCTATCAATGGACCGCACGGCCGCTGCCGCTGCTGATCGCGATGACGGCGTGGACCGCCACCGTGCTCGCCGGCCTCACGGCCGTGTTTCGCCGGCGTGTCTCGGCTGCCGGCGTCGCGCTCGCGTTCGGACTGATCGTGCAGCTGTTGTCGCTGCTGACCGCGTTTCTGCTTCCGGGCGCCAGCTTTGCGCTGTTGCTGCCGGGGGCCGCCGTGCTGGTCTGGGGCCTGCGACCATTCGCCGACGATCGCCCTTCCACCGTGCGCGACCTGCTGCCGATCGCGGTGAGCCTGATCGTGCTGCTGCCGACGGTCTGGTTCCTGTATCCCAGCCTCGGCCTGGCACTGCTGCCGGCGATCGCGCTGCTGATGGCGTGGATGGCCGCGCCGCTGCTGCCGGTGATCGCGGCCTGCGGGTTGGACGCGCAGCGTCGCGCTGTCGGCGGTTTTGCCGTCGTCGCCGTGATCGCCACCGTGATCGCGGCGCTGCAGCCGGCGTACAGCGTCGATGCGCCGCAGCGCGTCAACATCGAATATGCGCTCGATGCCGACAGCGGCCAGGCGGAATGGCTGATCCGGCCGGATTCCGGTGTGCTGCCGCAGGCGTTCGGGACGGTCGCGACGTTCGCTCGACGCGAAAAGCCGCTGCTGCCGGGATGGCGCGGCCAGCCGTACTCGGCACCGGCGGCAGTGGAAGACCTGCCCGCGCCGACGTTCACGATCAACCTGAGCTACGAGAAGGACGGCGTCACACACGGCCAGGCCACCTTGTCTTCCGTGCGCGGCGCGCCGACCGCCAGCGTGTGCTTCGCTCCGGAAGCCGGTCTCAAGCGCGTCATCGCCGCCAGCGCCGGTCAGGCGGCCGACGCCAAGAACGGCGATCAAGACTTGCCGAATCCCCGCGGCGGCTGGCATTGCGTGACGGATCACACGCTGACCCACAGCCGCAGCTCGGTCGTGACCTTCGAGCGCGGCAGCAACGCACCGTTCGAGGTGATCGTCAGTGATCGCAGCTACGGCCTGCCGGCGAGTGGCAAGGCCTTGCGGGAGCTGAGACCGGCAAACGCGGTGCCGTCGCAGGACGGTGATGTGACGCGGGTGTTCCGGCGGATGACGGTGCAGCCCGCGCCCGTCAGCGCGCCCGATGGAACAGCGCCGCCGCCGCCAGCCCCAGGATGATCGCGAACACCGCAATCGGCCACGCCAGCACCGGCACGGCATCCGCCGGCAGGCCTTTCAGCAAGCTGCCGCGCACCACGCGCAGGAAGTGCGTCAGCGGCAGCAGTTCGCCGATCGCCCGGGCCCACGCCGGCATGCCGTGGAACGGAAACATGAAACCGGACAGCAGCATCGACGGCAGATAGAAGAACACGCCGAGCTGCATCGCCTGCATCTGGTTGCGCGCCAGCAGCGACAGCGTCAGCCCGAGCGCAAGGTTGGCGGCAACGAACAGCATCACCGTCGCGGCCAAGGCCCACGACAGGTTCCGCCACGCCAGATCGAGCCAGACCGTGCAGATCGCCAGCAGGCCGGCGAACAGCCCGCAGCCGAGCACGAAGTACGGCAATGCCTTGCCGACCAGCACCGCGGATTTCGGGATCGGCAGCAGCAACAGGCTTTCGAAATTGCCGGACTCGCGCTCCCGCACCAGCGCGAATGCGCCGAGCAGCACCAGGGTCAGGGTCAGCACCACGCCGAGCAGCCCCGGCACGATGAACTGCCGCGAGTTACCGCCGGGGTTGTAGCGCTTGTCGATGACGATCTCGACCCGCAGCGGACGGTCGCCGGCAGCGGCCTGCGCATAGCGCGCTTCGGCTGCCTGTGTCGCGACGATCGATGCCACTGGATCCGTCGCATCCGCGATCAGTCGCACTTCCGGCTTCTGTCCGACCGTGGCCTTGAACCCGAACTGCGGCGGCAGTTCCAGCACGAACTGCACGCGGCTGGTGGCCAACCAGCGTTCGGCGACGGCGGCGTCATCGGTGCGTTCGGTGATCCGGAAATAGCCGACGGCTTCAAGCTCGGCGACCGCGCGCTGCGTGAAACTATCGTCCTCGTGCGCGACCAGCGCTGTCGGCAGACCTTTCGGATGCAGGTCGATCGCAGTACCGAACAGCAGCAGTTGCACCAGCGGCACGCTGATCAGCAGGGCCAGGGTCAGCCGATCACGGACGATGTGCAGCAATTCCTTGCCGGCCAGCGCCCGGACGCCGGCCAGCCAGCGCTTCATCGGCCCGCTCCGCGACCGGCAGCGAGCCAGCTCAGGGCATCGCCAAGGCGCGCGGGCTCGCGAGCGTCGGCGGGCAGCGATCGAGTCGGTGCGATCACGCGCCAGCCGCTGCCGTCGCGCACCATCGCACCGTCGGCGATGACGGGCGGTGGCACGGTTGCCGCCGATCGCTGCACCGCCAGCCCCAGATCGGCCGCGATGCGATCCGGGCACCCGGTCGCGACAATCCGGCCGCCGTCGAGGTAGCCCAAGCGATCACAGCGTTCGGCCTCGTCGCTGTAGTGCGTCGTCACCAGCAGCGTCGTGCCAGCGTCGGCGAGCGCGCGCAGCCGCTGCCACAGCGTGTCGCGCGCCTGCGGGTCGAGCCCGGCGCTCGGCTCGTCGAGCAGCAGCAGGCGAGGGCGATGCAGCAGGGCCGCCGCCAGCGCCACGCGCTGACGCCAGCCGCCGGACAAACGGCCGACGCGCTGTGCCTTGCGTTCCTGCAGGCCATGCACGTCGAGCGCTTCGGCGACCTTCGCCGCCGGATCGGTCAGCGCATGGGCGCGGGCCAGGAAGTTCAGGTTCTCGGCAATGCTCAGATCGTCGTACAAGCCGCCGCGCTGCGGCATGTAGCCGAGGCCGCGCACTGGCCGCCCCAGCGGCTGGTCGAGACAGCGGCCGCTGCCCGCGCCGGGCCGCAGCAGGCCGCTGATGATTCGCAGCGCCGTGGTCTTGCCTGCCCCGTTCGGGCCAAGCAGACCGAAGATCTCGCCGGTGTCGATCGTCAGGTCGAGGCCGGTTAGTGCCTGCACGGGGCCGAAGGACTGCCGGATGCCGGACAGCACCAGCGCCGGTGCGCGTCCGGCTGCCGCCTCAGCCGTGGACATAGACGAAGCCGCCGTACAGATAGTGCGTGGCTTCTGCGCCGACGATCAGCACCCGATCGCCGGGTGCCAGTTCGCCGCTACGGCGCAGATCGTCGAGCGCCACCCAGATCGAAGCACTGCCGAGGTTGCCGACTTCCGCGCCGTTGCCCCGGAACCGCTCCACCGGCAGGCCCAGCCCACGCGCCAGCCAGCGGCCGATCTGACCGTTGGCCTGATGCGGAATGATGTAGCGCACGGAATCGATCGCGATGCCGGCTGTGGCAGCGGCGGCGAAACCTGCGCGGAACAGCGCTTCGCCTTCGTCGCGCACCGTCTCGAACGGGTGATGGAAGGTCGACGTCACTCGGCCCTGACGCACCGCCGGATAGTCCGAGCCCCCGTCTTCGAGCAGGAAGCCCGGGTTGCGGCCGAGGCCGATGTGGCCGAAGTACAGCGACTCGATCGCCGGACCGGGCGCGCCATCGTCGCGGCCGATCACGACGGCGCCGGCGCCATCGCCCATCTGCATCAGGTTGACCCACTGCGACGGGTCGCTGGCCAGTGCGGCGGGATCGAAGAACACGGAACCGACTTCGCTGCCGACGATGCCGACCGGCGCTGCGCCCGGTGCTGCCAGCAGACCCGCCGCGAGCTGCAGCGCATTGGCGAAGCCGGTGCAGGCCTGCCGCAGTTCGACATACGGCGCGGCAACCCCCAGTCGATTCGCCACTTCCGCGATGTTCGGCGGCAGCAGCTTCGCCGGTGTCGTCGTGTGACCGATCAGGTATTGCAGGCCAGCCGCGTCGATGCCCGCTTCCCGCAACGCCTGCGCCAATGCTAGCGCCGCGAGATCGGGGTTGCGATCACCATCGCGCGGCGACTCCAGCCGTTGCAGCCAATCCCGGCTGTGATGGCGATGGCTGACCGCCAGCCGTCGCGCCAGCGCATGGCCGGTCCGGACCGGCAGGCCATCGAAGTTGCGCTCGATTCTCGCGAGCAGATCGGCGCTGGACAGCGGCTCGCCGGGCAACGCAATGCCGGACCCGAGCAGCCGGAGTCGGCCCTGAACGATCCTTGCCGTCACGAAGCAATGGCGTCCGGTTCGATCCCGTCGTCGGCATCAGTGCTCGCGACTCGGGCGCTGGCTTTCAACCGCAGCCGCAACTCGAATTCGTCTACGCCCAGCCTGGCGAAAGCCGAGGCCTGTGGCAGCAGCAGTGCAGCGAAGGCCTCGCCGACGGCACGACGGGCGTGTCCGAGGACATCGGCTCCAAGACCGAGGTGCATCGCAGTCCGCCGGCTGATCCGGACATGGCGCGCTTCGTCGCGACGAATGCCGTCGAACACCGCCCGCAGCGCACGATTGCAGGCGAGTGGACGACCGGGTTGGCAGACGCCGGCCAGCACACGGCAAACCGCTGCGTCCAGCGCAGCGATGTTGGCCAGATGGCGCGCGGGATCGTGCTGCTGAATCTGCCGGACGAAACGCGCTGCGGCACGGCCCGGACGCTGCGATCGAGGCGGCGGAAGGCTCGCGCACAGCTCCGCGAGCACGCGACCGTGACGACGCTCGTCGTCCTCGATGCTGCGCAAGGCCTGCACCATCGCAGCCGGTAGTCGCGTGGACAGCGCGCGCACGGCGCGTCCGAATGCCTGCTCGGCCGATGCTTCGCCACAGATCAGCACGGGCAGCAGGTCCGACAGCGCCTGAGCCTGGGCATCGTCTGCCAGCGCCACCGCCTGCGGCGATGACGGCCAGCACTGCGCGATGCGGCAGGCACGGCGGAGTTTGCTCGCGCCGCTGTCTTCGGCCGATGGCGTCATCGCCAGGGTGTTGCCATCTGCGGCCGGCGGCATGTCAGTTCGCCGCCTCAATGCGGGCCTTGACCTCCGGCCAGTATCGCTCGCTATCGACCAGATTGCCCTTGACATCGGTCTGCCACAGCTTGTGAGCGAACCAGTTGTTGTTCAGATAGAGCTTGTCGTCGACGATTCGCCAGTGTCGGCCGTCGCCGGCAGCCACTCGCTCCAGCGACGTGGCGTAGGCGCAATAGCCACCGTACTGCGGTGCATAGCGCTCGGGCATTGCGACAAACAGGTCTCGATGCTCGGCACTGGCAAAGTGCCAGGTTGCCCCCTGCCACTCGGTCGAGAAAGTTTCCGAGCCGCGAACCGGCTTGCCGTCCGTGAAGTACGCCACGGGATCGTAGCCGTCGATCGCCGGTCCCTTGTCGGCACCACTGATCACCGGTGATGCGGATGCCGGCTGCGGCAACGTGGACACCGATGTCAGACAGATCGCCAGTAGAAGATTGCAAAACAACTTTGCAGGTTTTGGCGGCATCGACCGGCTCTCCATGTATCGGTTCTAAAAAAGATAACAGTCGTTCGGTGACGACCGCTTGAAAGTGCAATTAATGTCAAGAAAGTTGCCGTCCTCGACGTCACAACTGCACTCCATAACCGCCTTGCATCGTCAAGCTTCACGGCTGCGCGTGCACCGCCATGTGCATTCAGATTGCAACGCCAATGTTGGATGCGCGACGCCGTCGAAAGTTCCGTCGATCAAAGCCTGCAATCGGAATTCATTGTCGCGCGCACTAAGACGGTGCAAGCGCGTGTTCCGAGCTGCACGAACGTGCTGCACGCGGCACGCGCAGCCCGTCGGGCGACGGCCGCAATCTTGACATTTGCTTGACTGTTATCAATCGAATTTTCATTGCTTCGAAGCCACGTGTATAAGCTGTGGCTATTGTCGGAATCGGAGTTCCGTCGTCAGGGCCAGCAGGGATGCGGCCATCGGGATGACCGCAGACTTGTTTCAGATCAGTGCGGTTGTGATCAGGTGCTGATAGAAACGCGGCATTAGTCAACTTTACTCGTGCCTTGCGCGAGCATCGCTGCTACGGAAATCGAGAAAGCATGTCCTCCAATTCATTGTTGCATGCAGGCTTCGCGGCCCGCGCGTCCACTCCATTGAAGACGCCGCCGAAGCGTCGCGGCTACGCCGGACGAAGTGCCGAGCAGTTGGCCGAGGAGCGGCGCCAGCGGCTGCTCGACGCGGCGCTGGACCTGTTCGCGGATCGTGGCTTTTCGCGCACGCCGATCGAACTGCTGTGCTCCACGGCGCGCGTCACCACACGACATTTCTACGAGCATTTCGATTCCCGTGAAGCGGTGCTGGTTGCGCTGTACGACCGCATCAACATCGCCGCGCGGGCGTCGGTGGCGGCATCGCTGCAGATGCCGGGTCTGGACCCGCAGGAGCGCATGTTCGCGGCGATTCGGGCATTTGTGAATGCCTGCACCGAGGACAAGCGCCGTACCCGCATCCTGTGCGTCGAAGTGATCGGCGTCAGTCCGGAGATGTTCGAACGTCGCCGCGCCGCGGTGCACGAGTTCGCGAATGTCTTGAACACGTTCTCGCAACAGCTGGTCGAGAGCGGCCAACTGTCGGACCGTGATTATCTGCAAAGCTGCATCGCGATGATCGGGGCGATTCGAGAAGTGATGTGCGAATGGCTGATGTCCGATCCGCAGGTACCGGTGGAAGCGGTCCACGGGCATCTGGTGCGCATGTTCCGGTGCCTGATCGTCGGTGCCCGCACGCTGGAGCCAGGCTCGGAGTCGGGCGCGGTCAAGTCCGCGAGCTGAAGCCAGGCCCCACCGGTATGCCGGATGGTCCGGCACCTGCGCCGCAGGCTGCATCCAGCGTTGCCAACTCGGGCCTTGCGTTAAAGTAGCGAACTGACCAGCGGACCGCCGGCATCGATTGCGCGGCCCGTTCTTCGCTACCCATACGGACCCGAGCATGAGCGATACCAGCGACAAATCCTTCGACGTCATCGTCATCGGCGGTGGCCCCGGCGGCTACCCGGCCGCGATCCGCGCCGCACAGCTCGGCATGAAGACGCTGTGCATCGACGGCTGGCTGAATCGTGACAACACGCCCAGTTTCGGCGGCACCTGCCTGAATGCCGGCTGCATTCCGTCCAAGGCGCTGCTCGAATCGTCCGAGCTGTTCCACAAGGCCGGCCACGAGTTCGACGTGCACGGCATCGGCGTGTCGACGCCGACGATGGACATCGCGAAGATGCAGGCCCGCAAGCAGGCGGTGTCGAAGGCCAACTCCGGCGGCGTCAAGCTGCTGTTCGCGGCGAACAAGGTCACCGGCCTGTTCGGCTACGGCAAGCTGCTCGGCAACGGCCAGGTGCAGTACACCGCGCACGATGGCAAGAGCGAGGTCTATTCGGCCAAGCACATCATCATCGCCACCGGCTCCGAGCCGGTCGAGCTGAAGAAGATTGCGCCGTTCGACGGCGACCGCATCGTCGATTCCTGGGGGGCGCTCGATTTCACGGCGGTTCCGGGACGACTCGGCATCATCGGTGCCGGCGTCATCGGCGTGGAACTGGGCAGCGTCTGGTCGCGCCTTGGTGCCAAGACCGTCGTGCTCGAAGCGCTGCCAGGCTTCCTGCCAATGGTTGACGCCGCGATTTCCAAGGAAGCGTTGCGCCAGTTCACCAAGCAGGGTCTCGATATTCGACTCGGTGCCAAGGTCACCGCCGTCGAGAAGACCGAGTCCGACGTGGTCGTGACCTACGACCAGGGCGGCGAGTTGAAGACAGAAAAGTTCGACAAGCTGATCGTGGCCGTTGGCCGCCGTCCGCACACGACGAATCTGGGTGCCGAAGCGGCCGGCGTCGCGCTCGATGAGCGCGGCTTCGTCAAGGTCGACAAGCAGTACCGCACGTCGGCCCCCGGCATCTATGCCGTCGGCGACGTCATCGGTGGCGCGATGCTGGCGCACAAGGCGATCGAGGAAGGCGTGGTGCTGGTCGAGCAACTGCATGGCGAAAAGAGCGAGCTCAACTACAACGCCATTCCGTCGGTGATTTACACCAATCCGGAAATCGCCTGGGTCGGGCTGTCGGAAGAGCAGGCCAAGGCGGCCGGGCATGAGGTCAAGGTCGGTTCCAGCCCGTTCGCGGCGAACGGCCGGGCGCGTGCGATCGAATCGATCGCCGGCCAGGTGAAGTTCATTTCCGATGCCAAGACCGATCGCGTGCTCGGCGTCCACATGATCGGCCCGTATGTGTCCGAGTTGTGCGCCGAAGCTGTGCTGGCGCTGGAGTTCGGCGCCACGACGCAGGACATCCAGCTGACCATGCATGGCCATCCGACGTTGTCCGAAACCTTCCACGAGGCCGCGCTGGCCGTGGACGGCCACGCGATCCACTCGGCGAACAAGAAGAAGTAGTCGATTCCGGGTCCGCTCTGTTCAAAGCGGACTTGAATAGCGACGCCGGCGAAGGAGGCTGCCTCCGTCGCCGGATTCCATTCCAGCATCGGCATCACGGAAGCACATCATGGGACGTGGACCCTCGATCGAAGGCCGCAAGAACGCGGCCGACGCCCAGAAGGCGAAAAAATTCACCAAGTTCATCCGCGAAATCACGATCGCCGCGAGAGTCGGCGGTGGCGATCCGGTGGCCAATCCACGCCTTCGTCTGGCCATCGACAAGGCGCTGACCGCGAACATGACCAAGGACACGGTGGATCGTGCGGTCAAGCGCGGTACGGGCGAAGGCGCCACCGAGCAGGTCGTCGAAATCCGCTATGAAGGCTATGGCCCTGGTGGCGTCGCCGTGATGGTCGATTGCATGACCGACAACCCGACGCGCACCGTGGCCGACGTGCGGGCCGCGTTCAGCCGCAATGGCGGCAATCTCGGCACGTCGGGCTCGGTTGCCTTCCAGTTCACCAAGACCGGCGAGATCATCTTCGACATCCGCGAGACCCCCGCGCTCGAGGAAAAGATCATGGAAGTCGCGCTCGAAGCCGGTGCCGATGACGTGCTGAGCGAAGACGGCTTCATCGACGTGCTGACCTCGCCGGACAGTTACCTCGGCGTCAAGGCCGCCTTCGAGAAGGCCGGGCTGGCGCCGATCGATTCGGATGTCGTGATGCGCCCGGCGACTCGCGCTGCGCTGGATGGCGATGCCGCCGCGCAGATGAACAAGCTGATCGCGCGTCTCGAAGAACTCGATGACGTGCAGGACGTGCACCACAACGCCGACCTTCCGGCCTGATCGTCCGGGTGAGCACCAGCGCGACGATCCGCATCCTTGGCATCGACCCCGGCTCGCGCATCACTGGCTGGGGCGTGATCGAGCACAGCGGCAATCGCTCGCGCTGCATCGATCATGGCCGCATCCACCTGGATGACGGCGAACTGCCGGAGCGCCTGTTGCGGATCTTCACCGAAGTCGGGCAGGTGATCCGCGACTATCAGCCGCAGGAAACCGCGATCGAGGAAGTGTTCGTCAATCGCAATGTCTCGAGCGCGCTGGTGCTCGGGCAGGCCCGTGGCGCGGCGATCTGCGCGCTGGCCTCTGCCGGACTGCCGGTCGCCGAGTACGCGCCGGCGCAGATCAAGTCGGCGGTCGTCGGCAGCGGTCGAGCCGAGAAGCAGCAGGTGCAACACATGATCAAGGTGCTGCTCAATCTCACCGAAACGCCGCCGACCGATGCCTCCGACGCGCTTGCCGTGGCCGTCTGCCACGCCCATGTCCGCGGCACCGTGATCAAGACCGGTGAAGCGCTGCGCGGGTCATGGAGCCGGGCCGTCACTGCAAGATCCATCAATCGAAATCTCAAGGGCTGATCGATGCGCACCCCGCGCGATCAGCCTGCTTCCCGAACCTGAGGAACCGCCATGATCGGACGTCTCAGCGGCACCCTGATCGCCAAGCAGCCACCGCTGCTGCTGCTCGATGTCGGCGGCGTCGGCTACGAAATCGAAGCACCGATGTCGACATTCTTCAAGCTGCCCGCCGTCGGCACCGCCGTGGTCCTGCAGACGCATCTCGTCGTTCGCGAAGACGCGCATCTGCTGTTCGGGTTCGCCACCCAGATCGAAAAAAACCTGTTCCGCGAGATCATCAAGATCAGCGGCATCGGCCCCAAGCTCGCGCTCGCCATCCTGTCCGGCATCGGCGTCGAAGACTTCTGGGCGGCCGTTCGATCGGCCGAGACCGGGCGGCTGGTCAAGCTGCCCGGCATCGGCAAGAAAACCGCCGAACGCATCGTCATCGAACTGCGCGACAAGGCCGGCGCCGGCGGCCCGGGCGACCTCGGCATGCTGACCTCATCCGGTGTCACCATCCCCGCCAGCCCGCTCGCCGAAGCCCGCGCCGCACTGGAATCGCTTGGCTACAAGCCACCCGAAGCCCAGAAACTGACCGATGCCATCCACAAGGAAGGCATGAGCACCGATCAGATCATTCGGGAGGCTTTGAAGCGGGCGGTGCGCTGAATTTGACGAGCAGCTACAACGTCAGATGCTGTTTACAGCAACGTGGTTTGTGCTGCGACCCCTTCATTACGAACCAATTTTTAAGAGTGCTGGTGTCGTTGTCGTTAAGGACACCCCAAGCACGGTTCGCAGGCCCCGTTTACACACTTGGTTTTAGTAACAGTCGGTGGATTATTTCCGTCTGTCAAGGCAAGCATGAACATTCCCTTTTCAGCGTCACTTAAGGTCACCGCATGAACTCGTATTGCCCAATCCAAGGCCTTCTTAATTTCCTCATTTAGTCCTCGATCACGCGAGAAAGTCGCGAATACGGATTCAAGTTCTGTTTGACTCGCCATCTGTATCTCCTCTGACATAAAAAGTTAAAACTTTCGAGTGAATCAGTGCGCTTTTGTCGCGGATGTTTTTGTAACTACCCTTGCCGCAAATTCCAGATCTTTTTTTACTTGCTGAAGCTTCAAAGCCCACGTGTGAGTATTCTCAAGGGCGGCGAATTGGACGGGCGATTCGCCGAACAGAGTGGTTGACGCGTCGTTGATCTTGCCCTGTTTGATTAAAACCTGGGCAAGGTCTACCCGGATAGACTCTGTATCTGGGTGATTACTTCCGGACAAAATTACTGCACTGCTGAGTGCGTCCCGAAGCAATTTTTCAGCTTCCTCTAAGCGATTTTCGTTTTCATGAATTTGCGCTAGCGTTTGTCGCATTGGCGCACTTTCACTGCGCCCTATTTCGGATGAGGAATCTGTTTCAGCAATGACTTTTTCAAGTATCTCAACAGCATCAAACGAGTGTCCGTCCGCGATGAGTACTTGTGCGTCGTACCATCGGATGAGAAGCATCAATGCATCGTTCTCGTTGATCCGTTTTGCGGCGATTGTGCGAGCATTTGCTAGTAGTCCTGCCGCCTCATGGAAGTGTCCTGCTCGAACTAAACCTATAGCTAACTGCAGTTGGCTCCGGGCCACGTAAAGATTATCTACTCCAAACAATCTGATGCGAAGATCGAGAACGGATCTTAGAAATTTGAGTGCTTGCTCGTGTCTACCGATGCTTGAGTAGACGATTCCCATCAGCGCTTCTATGGAACCGACGAAGGATTCTCTGTTGGGAATGTCAGAAGGAATGCGTGCCACTAGCAAATCAAGATTTTCGGCGGCCCTCTTCCACTGCCCAGTAAGGTAGTACAAACGCGCTATTTCAAGATCGAGCCGCAACACTTTGGGCGATGCTTTTCCAAGGGTTGCGGCGCCAGCAACCTCAATAGTACTAGCGCGTTGTATAAACTGAAGACCTTCTCCTATCGAATACTTGTTTTGCAGAAGTTCAGAAGCGAGTGCTACCACCTGCTCCGATCCAACTCCATCAATCTTTTCGAATAAGTCCATCGCGCGTTCCTGCTCGCGGACAGCGTCACGCTCGTATTCGAGGGCTGTGTACGAGTGTCCGAGTGAACGGCGTAGCTCTGCTTCTAGACGGGCGTCGCTTGTGAATCGCTTCGACATCTCTTCCGAAGCTGAATCCAACACTTCCTTTACTGACAGATTCCTAATCGATCGCTTATTGGGATCAATTCCCTCGAAGATCCCTTTGGCGAGATAGTCACTGACTGTTTTTGACCGTACGGCCGAAGCCTCAGCCTGATGCTGCGCAGTCCGTGCCTTGAAATACAAAGTCGTGCTGATGGTGACGCCGCCCAGCAGTGCCGCAACGGCAATTCGCAGGCCAAATCGTCGCGCGCGAAGTCGTTCGACAGCCCGTTCGGCTGCTTCAATACGCGCCCGCTCGGCAAGGTGTTCCTCTTCGATCCGAATTGCGTCGGCCACGGCCTCGGCGCGTGCCTTGCGTCGCTGGGGCAGGCTCCGCAGGCGTCGCGCAAGTTCTGACGCATCGGCCAAACGTTTCGATGGATCGCCTTCCGACGCTGCAGCAATGTCTTCGCGAATCAGCGGATCGTCGATGTTGCGTTCCCAGCCAGGGGCGAACACCAGGCGCAGATCTCCAGCCACCAATTGATACAGCATGATACCGAGGGCGTAGAGGTCCGCCTTCAGCGTCGGTGGATGGCCGGCCAGCACTTCCGGGGCGTAGTACAACGGGGTGCCGCTGGTGCTGTCGCCGGCCATGGCGCTGGCGGTGACGCCGACGCGCGAGATGCCGAGTTCGATCAAGCGCTGGTCGTCCAGCACACGGCCTGAGCCGAAATCGCCGAGCTTGATCTGCGGGCATTCACCGTCGGCTCCGGGAACGATCAGGACGTTGCCGGGCTTCAGGTCCTTGTGCAGCACACCGAGTTGATGCACCGCGCTGAGCGCGTCGGCGATGCGGGCGATCAATTCGATGCGCAGTTCCTGACTCAGGGTCTGCGGGCCGCCGATGCTGGCCAGCCATTCCTGCAGGCTGCCGCCGTCGCAGTACTCGGCTTCGAGAAACCACGGTGGTTCGTCGAAATTCCAGTCGATCAGTTCGACGTAATCGCGGTTGTCGCCAAGGCTCTGCTTCAGCAGGCGAAAGATGGTCATCTCGCGCTTCAGCGCGACCAGCGCGCGCGCGTCGTTCGTGAACTTGAAGACACGGCGCGACGGCAGCTTGCGATGCTGGGCCAGCCAACTGTCGCCCGCCGAGCCGAGTCGCTTGACCAATTGCCAGCCGCTGCGTCCTGGCACTAGATCGCCCGGCTTCAGGTTGAGGGTCGGCGCCAGCGGCGCACCGGGCTCGTTCGCCATCAGCACGACCGGCGCATCGAACCGGTAGCCGAAACCGTGGACGGTCTTGATCCACTCCGTACCAAGGGGATCGAGCGCGTCGCGCAGTTTCTTGACGCTGTTGCTGAGCACGGCATCGGAGACGATGGTGCCGGTCCACAGCGTTTCCATCAGCTCGGTCTTGGTGATCAGTTCGCCGGGCTTGCGCGCGAACTGCATCAGCAGATTCAGCGGCTTCGGCTCGACGGGAACGAGCACGCCCTTGTGGCGCAGCTCGCGCCGCGTCTCGTCCAGCTCGAAGTCGCCGATCTGCCAGCGCGCGGTATGCAGGGACGGGCCTGCGTCGGCGCTGAAGACCGGATCATTCTTTTTCCGCATGCAGGCTCCGGCAGTCTGTGGCTGCGCGTGATGCTGTTATCGAGTCCCCCGAGCGTGCGGCTGCTCCAGATAAGCGTGATGACCGTGTCCGCACGACTCAGGCGTGAAGACCGGCGACCTCAGCGCCAGCACGACTTCCGACACAAGTTCACTGCGACGCATCACATCAGTTGCCGCCGTGTGACTTGGGTCTCATGAAGCCTCGCAGCTATGCCGAGCGAGTGCGAGATCGATTCCGGGATGAACTGAGAACTGGCGCACAAAGGCGTGCGCATCTGGACTCGATTGCTTTCCTGATCAAGCGCGGACCGTGTCGGTACTCAGCGGCGGGTGACCGGCGCAACAAACAGCCTTCCTGCCTTGCTGCATCAGCGCAACGTCAACGAGCAGGACGCGAACGCTCAGGGCTTCACGCGGGCGATTGCGGCAGACAGCGCCTGCCGAGCCGTGCGATCGGCAGATGGATCGGTAGCGTCGTTCGGGGGCTGAAGGTAGCGGGCGGCGAGATAGCGTATCGCAGCCTCGCGGACGGTCGTGGCAAGGTCCGGACGGAGGCGGGCCACGCGCGCTGCGAAGTCGACCGGACCTTCGCCTGGTGCCTGTCGAAGCCCGGCCCGCGCGAGACGCGCTTGCAGTCGACGCCACAGCTTCAGGGCCTCGTCTTCGCGGTTGACCGGCGCGGCCCGGCGCAACAGCAGCAGGCCGAGCACACCGAGCGCAGCGCTCAGCAGCACGGTCAGCGCGATGATCATGCGGCGCCAGTCGACCAGTCCGAGCTTGCTCAACACCGCCTGCTGCAGTTCGGGGCCGTAGCCGAGCACCCAATAGTTCCACTGCGCGTTGAGCCAGTCCCACCGGGCGCTGAGATTGAAACGCAAGCCGCTGCGCCGCGCTGGGTCGAGAAAAGCCGGCAGGTCGTCGCTGGCCAGCGCTTCGCCGATGCCGCGCTCGATCCGCTCCGGAGCGACGGCTGCCGTCGGGTCGACGCGCAGCCAGCCGCGACCTGCGATCCAGACTTCGGTCCAGGCGTGAGCATCGCTCTGGCGGATGATCCAATCTTCGCCGATGGCGCTTTTCTCGCCGCCCTGATAGCCGGTGACGATGCGCGCCGGAAGGCCGGCCGCGCGCATCAGCACGGCAAAGCTGGAGGCGTAGTGCTCGCAAAAGCCGCGTCGCGTCTCGAACAGGAACTCGTCGACGCTGTCGCGACCGAGCGCCGGCGGTTGCAGGGTGTAGTAGTACGTCTGCTCGCGATACCGGCGCAGCGCCTCGCGCACGATCGCGTCGTCGGCCAGCCCCTGCGCGCGCCAGCTACGGGCAAGCGCCACCGCGCGTGGGTTGCTCGCGCGCGGCAGGCGCGTCAGCCACTCGCGCTGGCGTGCCGACATCGCGGGCTGCAGACGGTATTGCACCTGCGACTGCAGTCGGTACAGGCGGCGCTCGCGAACCTCACCCTGACTCAGCACCAATTGATAGTCGCCGTTCAGTTCGGCGTCTGGCGGCAGGCCGACGCGGGACGGCAAATCGAGCGCGAACAGCCAGCGCGCGCGGTTCGGTTCGAGCACGACTTGGTAGCCGATCACCGGGCCGCTCAGCTCGGCGCTTGGCACGCTGTCCTCGGACGGGCGAAAGCCCGCATCCCACTTTCGGCCATCGAAGCGCGAAAACACCGGGCCGCGCCAGTAGCGGGCGTTCGGGGCCGGCACCGTGTTGTCGAAGCGGACACGGAATGCGGTTTCGCCGGACTGGATCAGGCTCGAGATCTCGCCCGGCGCCATCGAATCCGACAGCCCCGAGCGCGCCGAGCCGGAATCGGCCGGCAGGCCCCAGATCGGCCCCGGAATGCGCGGAAACAGCACGAAGATCAGCAGCATCAGCGGCAGCGCACGCAGCACCATGCCGCCGGCGAGATTCAGCACCGGGCGCAGCGCCAGCCCGCCGCCCGGATGGTTGGCGTCGATCAGCACACCCGTGATCAGCGTCGCGCAGACCAGCAGGTAGACGGCCGTCCAGATTTCCTGCGAGAACAGGAAATGCGTGATCAGCAGGAAGTACATCAGGAATACCATCACCATGGTGTCGCGCCGGGCGCGCAGCTCGGTGAGCTTGAGCGCGGCCATCACGGTAATCAGCGCCACACCGGCGGTCTGGCCGCTGACGCGCCCGAAGCTGGCGTAGATGCCGGCGAACGCGCCGAAGGTCAGCATGACGCGCAAGGGGCCTGACAACATGCGCCAGCCGTTCAGCGCCGCCGCCGCGCGCCAGCCGATCAGCACCACGACCAGCGCGGCCGCCCAGATCGGCAGCCTCGGCAGATGCGGCGTCAGCACGATGGTCAGCACCGCGAGCAGGCGCAGCATCGCGACGCGCGGCAGCAGATCGACGACCGGGCGCGGTGACCGGCGGATCATCGATGCAGCGCCAGCGCCTGCAGGCAGCGATGACGATGGCTGTCACCGCTCGCCGGCTCGATGATATGCCCCGGCAGCCTGAGACCATACGACTGCGCTTCGGCATCGGCATCGACGATCCAGCGCGCCAGCTGCGACAGGCGCTGCTCGACATCCCAGCCGGCCGGCAGACTGGCCCAGTCGAACCAGCGCTGCTCATCGATGGCCTCGGCGAACTGCTTGACCATCAGGTGCGGATGCTTGGCGAGGCTTTTCCAGTGGATTGCGCGCAAGGCGTCACCCGGCTGGTAGCTGCGCAGCCCGGCGAATTCCTCCGGTCCCGGGCGCTCGCCGCTGGCATCGCCGTCGCTGCCGTGCGTGGCTGGCGGTGTTGCACCGAGCGCAGCCGGCTTCGGGTACACGAGCGCCTGCAGATCGAGCTCGACCCAGGTCCAGGCGTGGAACAGGCCGACCGGAAACTCGGTCGACACCGCGAAGCGCGGCGCGGGCAGCCAGCCGCGGCGACGGCTCGGCAGGCTCAGCCGCAGCACGGCACGATCGCGCGCGGCGATGTCGACGTGCGTCGCCGGTGTCGCGTCCTGCCACGCGGCGGTCAGCGCATAGCGGGCGGCGGCGGAAGGATTGTCGAGCGTCAGCGCGAAGCTCGCGGGATCGCCGGCAAAGACCGGTTCGACGCGACTCGCGGCGACCTGCAGGTTCACCAGGTTGCCGTGCGTGTAGTGCATCGCCAGCAGGCCGATGCCGGCCAGCAGGAAGGTCAGCGCGAACGCCATGCTGTTCGAGTAGTTCATCGCGCCGAGCAGCATCGTGAACAGCAGCAGGCCGAAGCCGTAGCCGTAGCGCGTCGGCACGATGTAGACGCGACGCCGGTGGATCGACCACGGGCCGGGCACGCGTGGCGTGCGGGTGGCGATCCATTGCTGGATGCGTCGGCGTGCCGCGGCCCAGGGCGTCATCGCGGCCCCGAGCCCGGCGGCGCGCTGGCGGCGATCACGGAATCGCCACCGCCGCCAGAATGTCGTCGGCAATCGCCCGGGCGTCGCTGCGCTCGGCCACGGTCAGGCGGTGCGCGGCCACCGCGACGAACACCGCCTGCACGTCTTCCGGAATCACGCCAGTGCGCCCTTCGAGCAGCGCCCAGGCCTGCGCGGCGTGCTTCAACGCAAGGCCGGCGCGCGGCGACAGCCCGTGGCGCAGCGCGCGGTGCTCGCGCGTGGCGCGGATCAGCGCCATCAGATATTCGACCAGCGCCGGGCTGGTCCGCACGCTGCGCACCTGTCGCTGCAACTCGCGCAATTGCACCGTGCCGATCACCGGCGGCAGGTCGGCCAGCAGATCGCGGCGTTCCGGCTCGATCAGCAGCGCGCGTTCGGCATCTCGCGATGGATAACCGAGCGACAGCTTCATCAGGAAGCGGTCGAGCTGCGATTCCGGCAGCGGATAAGTTCCGAGCTGCTCGCCCGGGTTCTGGGTGGCGACGACGAAGAACGGGTCGGGCAGGGCGCGCGTCGCGCCGTCGCTGGTGACCTGACGTTCTTCCATCGCTTCCAGCAGCGCGCTCTGGGTCTTGGGGCTGGCGCGGTTGATCTCGTCGGCCAGCACCACTTCGGAGAAAACCGGGCCGGGATGAAAGCGGAAGGTCGCGGTCGGCGCGTCGAAGATCGACACGCCGAGAATGTCGGCCGGCAGCAGGTCGCTGGTGAACTGCACGCGGTGGAAGTCCAGACCGAAGACGCGGGCCAGCGCCAGCGCCAAGGTCGTCTTGCCGACGCCGGGCAAGTCTTCGATCAACAGATGACCGCGCGCCAGCAGGCAGGCCAGCGCAAGCCGAAGCTGGCGGTCCTTGCCGAGAACGATGCCGGACAGCGCCTGAAGGACAGCCTGTAGCGATGGATTCATGCCGGCACGCTTTGCAACACCTGCGCCAGCGGCTGACCGAGGGTCACAACCTGACCGGCTTCAAGGCTGGATTGCCACGCCAAGGCACCGCGCGGGGCCAGCAGCACGACGGTCGAGCCCATGTGGAAGCGGCCCATCTCGTCGCCGCGCGCGAGCGCGATGGCCTGGTCCGGCGTGTGGTGGAACGGCTGGCTGCCACGGTCGTGCGGCGGCGTCAGCCGGCCACCCCAGACGGTCTCGACGCCGCCGACGAACAGCGCGCCGACCATCACCACGGCCATCGGCCCGAACGCGGTATCGAAGATCGCGACCATCCGCTCGTTGCGCGAGAACAGCCGCGGCATCGACCGCGCCGTCGCCGGATTGACGCTGAACAGGCGCCCCGGCACGTAGGTCCAGCGACGAAGGCGGCCACCGAACGGCACGTGCACGCGGTGGTAGTTGTGCGGAGCAAGATAAATGGTGGCGAACGTGCCGCCATCGAAGGCTTGTGCGAGGTCCGGGTCAGCCAGCAGTTCGGCCGCCGTGTAGTCATGGCCCTTGGCCTGGAAGATCCGGCCATCGCGGATCGGGCCGAGCTGGCTGATGCGACCATCGACCAGGCAGGCGAAGCTGTCCGGATCCTTCGGTTGCGGCCGGGCGCCGTGCTTCAGCGCGCGGGTGAAGAAATCATTGAAGTTCCGGTATTCCTCGATCGTCTCGCGCTCGGCTTCCGCCAGATCGATCGGGTAGCCGCGCAGGAACGTGCGGATGAATGTGTTCTTGAACGTCGTGTTGTCGACTTCGGCGATGCGGTACATCAGCGCGGACAGGGCGCGCGTCGGCAGACAGCGCTGGACGGCGGCGAACAGGGTGTCGCCGAGGCTGGCGTCGGTGGTCATGGCGCTAAGGGTCGGTCGGGAGGGAATTCAGCGGCGGCTGGCGAGCAGGGTATTGAGATCGGCCGCCATCGTGTCCGGCTTGAACGGCGGCGTCAGGTAGCCGGCAATGCGGCCCTGCGGATCGATCAGGATCAGCGCCGTCGAATGGTCGATCGTGTAGCTCTCCGGCGTCGCGCCATCGACCTTGGCATAGACGAAGCCGAGATTGCGGCCCAGCGCTTCGAGCTGGGCATCGGTGCCGGTGACGCCGACGAAGGCCGGATTGAAGAAGCGCACGTACTGGCCGACCTTCTCGGGCGTATCGCGGCCCGGATCGACCGACACGAACAGCACGCGAACTTGATCGGCCGCGGCGCCGAGCTTCGCCGTCATCGCCTTCAGCTCGGCCAGGGTGGTCGGGCAAACGTCCGGGCAGAACGTGAAACCGGCGAAGACCACCGTCCAGTGGCCGGCCAGATCGGCATTGGTGAACGGCGCGCCGGTGTCGCGGGTCAGGCTGAACGGCTCCACCGGCCGCGGCGACTTCAGGATCGTGCCGGACGTGATCTCGACCGCTTCCGGCTTCAGCAGCACGGTGCCGGCGAAAATGCCCGTCAGCACGGCGATCGCCACCAGCAACACCCACAGGCCCAGCCCCTTCCGTTCCGCCTTCGCCACCCGTCGCACTCCTGTCTGATCTGCTGCAAATCGGCTGTCATCGTCGCCGAACGCGCCGGCAATCCGCCCGGCAGCCTTGGCGTTGCCTCGGCCGGAACCGCATACTTTACGGATTATCACGTCTAGCCCTTGTTCATGTCCGACACACCCGATGTCCTCGCGCCGCTGCGCACCGTGCGCGACCTGATTCGCTGGGGCGCGTCCGAGTTCAATCGTCAGGGGCTGGTGTTCGGGCACGGCACCGACAACGCGCTGGACGAGGCGTTTCACCTCGTGCTGTCGACCCTGAAACTGCCGTTCGACCTGCCGGCGGCCTACCTCGCGACGCATCTGGCCGATGACGAGCGCGCCGCGGTGATCGCCGTGCTGCGCCAGCGCGTGGCGACTCGCAAGCCGGCCCCGTATCTGACCGGCGTCGCGTATTTCTGCGGTCTCGAATTCGAGGTCAACGAAAACACGCTGGTGCCGCGTTCGCCGATCGGCGAAATGATCGAATCCGGCTTCCAACCGTGGTTGCCGAGCGAGCCGACGACGATCCTCGACCTGTGTTCGGGTTCCGGCTGCATCGGCATTGCGAGCGCGTTCGCGTTCCCGCAGGCCACGGTCGATCTGGCCGAAATCGATGATGGTGCCGCCGCCGTGCTGGTCCGCAACATCGCGCGTCATCATCTGAACGAGCGTGTTCGGCCGGTGATCGGCGATCTGTTCGCCCCGGTCGGCGACCGCCGCTACGATCTCATCGTCAGCAACCCGCCCTACGTGCCGACGGCCGAATGGGCCGCGCTGGCCCCGGAATTCCAGCACGAGCCGAAGCGCGCGCTCGAAGCCGGTGCCGACGGCATGGACATCGTCGAGCGCATCCTGCGCGAAGCGCCGGCCCACCTGAGCGACGACGGCGTGCTGATCTGCGAAATCGGCGGTTCGGACGACGAATTCGAAGCCCGCTTCCCCGGCATTCCGGTCGCCTGGCCGGAATTCGAGAAAGGCGGCGACGGCGTCTTCGTCATCACCCGTCGCGATCTGAACGACTGGCTGCGCGCCCGCAGCCGCCGCAAGTGATCGGCCTAGCGGCGTCACAGCTACTTCCCCGTCTGCAAACCGAGTAACGCACGATGTCCGGCAACACCTTCGGCAAACTGTTCACGGTGACGAGCTTCGGCGAAAGCCACGGTCTGGCCATCGGCTGCGTCGTCGACGGCTGTCCGCCCGGGCTCACGCTGTCCGAGGCCGACATCCAGCCGGATCTCGATCGCCGCAAGCCGGGCACCTCGAAGTACGTCACCCAGCGCAAGGAGCCCGATCAGGTCCGGATCCTGTCCGGCGTCTATCAGGGCCGCACCACCGGCACGCCGATCGCGCTGCTGATCGAGAACACCGACCAGCGCAGCTACGACTACGACAAGATCAAGGACGTGTTCCGCCCGAACCACGCGGACTACGCCTACACCCAGAAGTACGGCTTCCGCGACCCGCGCGGCGGCGGTCGCTCATCCGCCCGCGAGACCGCGGTGCGCGTGGCTGCGGCGGCCATCGCCAAGAAGTGGCTGAAGGAAAAGTTCGGCACCGAGATCCGCGGCTGGTGCTCGCAGATCGGCGTGCATCCGATGCGGCTTCTGGACTGGGATCAGGTCGAGCGGAACCCGTTCTTCTGCGGCGATGCCGAGATGATCCCCACCTTGGAAGCCTACATCGACCAACTGCGTCGCGATGGCGACTCGGTTGGCGCGCGGGTCAACGTGATCGCCACGAAGGTGCCGCCGGGCCTCGGCGAGCCGGTGTTCGATCGCCTCGACGCCGATCTCGCACACGGCCTGATGAGCATCAACGCGGTCAAGGGGGTCGAGATCGGCGATGGCTTCGGCGTGGTCCACCAGCGCGGTACCGAAGGCCGCGATGAAATGACGCCGGACGGCTTCCTCGCCAACCACTCCGGCGGCGTCTCCGGCGGCATCTCGACCGGGCAGGACGTGCTCGCGTCGATCGCGATCAAGCCAACATCCAGCATCACCACCCCGGGCAAGACCATCGACGCCGACGGCAACGCCACCGAAATGCGCACCACCGGCCGCCACGATCCTTGCGTCGGCATCCGCGCCACCCCGATTGCCGAGGCGATGGTCGCGCTGGTGCTGATCGATCACGCGTTGCGCCATCGCGGGCAGTGCGGCGACGTGGTGCCGGGGACGCCGGATATTTCACGGTAGCGTAAAAAGCGATGGTCTGCTCTCATCTTTCCGAGTTATAGGCTGGATTGAAGGCCCGCAGTGTCCCGGAGGCTTTTAGAGGCAAAGCGTGGTCGCGCAATTGTCGTGAGTGGGTCTATTTCAACGCGGTGCTAGATATAAAGGCGCTACAGCAGCGTTTTGCGTTTGGGCCGTCGGTGCGCATTCATGAAAATCTTGATACGCGTTCCGGCCAAGAAAGAGGGTTCGAATGCACATCCTGCCAAGACGCCTTAGTTGGTCTCGTCGAAGGATCGAGGGTATTCAGTTGAGGATGCCCAACAATCAGTTAAACGCGACGGCCGGTAAAGCCGGCCGCGCGTTGACTTGAGAGTTGGGCGTCGCGAAATGCCCCAGTCTGTTCCCGTTCATGAGGTCTACCGAACGCTGATGGCGGACGCTAAAGTTCGAATCCTAGCGGCTGAGCGAGTTCTGAGTGCCAAGAGGCCTCGAACCGGGCTCGCCGCCCTCGACATGGAATTCGTCTACCTGCAGGTTCGTCGCGTCGTCGAGAACATAACCTTCGCGAGCCTTGTGCGTGAGGAAAGGCGATACGCTGCCTTACGGGCCATCGAACAAAGCACCAAACAGAGAGGTCTTGCTGACCCCGCCAAGGACTGGAAGGCACCTGATATTCTCAAGCGCCTCATCAGCCTCAGCCCACATGCACTTCCCATCCCTCTCAAACAGGGGAGGAATTTATCCTCTGGCGCGGTGCACTTCGACCGGCAAGACCTCGAAGTTAATCATGCCCGTCTCATTGATCTTTATAAGCGGAGCGGTGGCTTCTTGCACGGCACCAATCCAATTGGCGCGGACTTCGCGGCCGATATAGAGCGCCAGCGCGAACGCTACGCTGCGGTACCCGGCGAACTGCGCCGAGCACTGGAATTTTTGCGCAAACTTCTCTGGTGGCACGCAGCGATCACGCTGGAGACACACGGTAACAACGACCCACGCACACGCGGAAACCCGCAGAGCGCTTGGCTTGTTAGCTTTGGCCCCAATCCAAGCCCAGAGGTCACCCTTATTCAGGCAGACGCCTCGTGACGCCTAACCCTCGCTCAACTGCACCCGTTACGGCGCATGGCTGCGCAGACCGGTTAGCTCGAACGGCACGCGTTACTCGAACGGTTATCGCGAGTTTCCTTGCTACTGCGCTTCTGTTTGCGCCTCCGCTAATTGCGCTGTTCTACCCGGCAGACGTGGACCCAGATGATTCATGGCAAAAGGGTGTGGCCGTCGTTCCTGTTGCTTATCTATTCGCGGTTTTAATCGTCTGTGTGGCCGGTCGGAAACTCATAGAAAGAGGCTTCCACACACTTACGCGGTTTGTTTTGGGCGCTTGTGTGTCGGCTGCGGTTTTAGTCGTTGCGCTCGCGATGCCGGCGATCATCATTGGTAGCGTCAATGGTGTATTTTCATGGGGCGCGTCTACTAGCATCTGTCTGGTCGTAGCGCTTGGCGCGTCTGTACTTCTAGCCCCAGCAGCAACCGTTTGGTGGTGGATAGCAGCGCGTAATCAGAATTTCAACCATACACTGCGGCCTCCGCGGCTTCGCCGCTCTAGCCGGGACACAGGTCACGCTCGGCAGTAGCTCATGAAACGCCGCGTACTGATCATTTGGCTTACGGGCATCTTGACCTTCACCGGCGTCTGGGTGCTCGTGACCTGCGTACACACGGCATTCTTTGTTGCTTACTTTCCAGTCGTCATCATCCTTTCGACTGCACTGATGAGTGTGTCCTGCCCGTATTGCAATGCTGCAGTGTTATATCGAAATCAGAAGGCATTTGGTCTCAGTACCAATGGCATTCGGCTATGGCCACCGAAACGTTGTCCCAATTGCAAACGGGATCTTGGGTAGTGTTGTCCTAACGCCGAAAGTAGCGCGTAGATCGCGCGCATATTTTTCTGCTGCGCTTTGGTACTGCAGCAACTTATGCTCGGCGTCACGTCCAAGGATGGTGGTAACCCTTTGATTCGAAGAGCGTACGAAAACTCAACGCTTGTTGTTGCCGGCCGGTCTCAGCTTCAGATCGGACGCCGACAGCACACCCATCGTCAACTGGCGCAGCCAGCGGTCGGCCACGAAGCAGGACAGGAGATATCCGAGTCCGACAAAGCCGGTGAAGCACAAAGCCGCTTTCAGAAGCAATGGCGATAGCAACGCAAGCGGCCAGAGAATCAGGGCCAGCAAGCCCGGAAAGAACACCGTCATCGGTGACACTTCAACGCGACTGTCTTGCAACGCGCCGGATTCATTGATCACGACGCGACCCCCTATCAAAATGATCTGGGAACGAAAGGTCTTGATCCAGCCGCCTTCGAACGCCAATTCAGTATCCGTACAGAGCGTGATGCGAGCGCCTGCACGGCTTAGTTCCTCGGCAAATTGTGTCCGGTACGCAGGCAGGGTCATACGGGTGGGCGACTCCTTGCTGCACGAATCGCCGGTTTCATGATCGTGCGTCACGGCGGATCACCATCGAATCGCGTTGTCGCCTCCGGCAACCGGACCCAGCCATGCCGCCGCCGGTCGTACACCGATACGGTTGGTGCCGGAAACGCTGAATCCCTGAAGCCGCCGACCGCGACGCTGACCCGATCGCTGACGCCGTCCTCGGTATGAAACAAGTTGCTGCCGCAGACCGGGCAGAAGCGGAACACGAAGCTCGCACCTTGATCGCCGATGCGCCGATATTCGGTCGCGCTCCCGATTACTCGATACGGTGCGGCGAAGCTCGCGAGGGCGGCGAAGACTCTGCCGGTGCGCTGCTGGCACGCGAAGCAGTGGCAGACGCCGACGCCGAGTGGTTCGTTGTCGACCTCGATGCGGAGCTGACCGCAACCGCAGGCAGCGGTTCGCGTGGTCGTGGCCTGGTTTTTCATGCGAGCCGTGCGGGAATTCGGCAGATCGAAAGCTGCCAGGCGAGCCAGCCTGCGGCAGCGATGTCGTAGGCGCCGCAGAAACCCGGCCACCACGACGGCACGCCGGGATTGTCGACGAGGTGGCCGTGCACGGCGTCCATCGCGCCATGCGCGGCGAGTGCCGCGACCACCCACCACAGATTGATTCGGAAGCCGGCGACGGCCAGCGCGACGAAACCGGTCGCGATCACGCCGTCGGCGATCAGGGCGTCGATCGAGCCGGCCATCACCGCGAACAGCAGGTAGTAGCTCGCGATCACCATCGTCACGATCGGGTATAGCGCGCGGTCGCGGTCCAGCCCGAGGCCGCGCGTGGCGATGCCGATCACCAGCGCCAGCACGAGGCCGATCAGCAGGTCCATCGACTCAGGCGTCCGGGCCGGTCAGCAGCACCGGTTCGCAGCGCAGCGTCGTGCGTACCGAGTTCGCGATGAAGCATTCGGCGTGCGCCTCGTGATGCATCTCGGCGAACGCGGCGGCATCGGGCAGGGGCGTGCCGGAAAAGCGGACCTGCGGCCGCAAGGTGACGATAGTCATCGCGACCTTGCCGTCGGCATTCCTGTCCATCACGCCTTCGGCTGCGTCGGCGTAATGGTCCACACAGTAACCGCGCCCGGCCGCGATCGACAGGAACCACAGCATGTGGCAACTCGACAGCGACGCGATGAACAACTCTTCGGGATCGACACCGGCCGGGTCGGACAGCGGCACGCGCACGACCGACGGTGACGATGATCCCAGCAGCTCTGCACCGCCATCGAAGCGGATGCGGTGGCGGCGCGGGTAGCGGTTGTCGATGAACACGGCGTCGCCGCGGTGCCAGTCGATCTCGGCGGTGTAGCGGTGCATGGCGGATTCCGTATCGAGCGATGCCGCATCTTCGCGCGGATTTCGTTGTGCTGCGCGCCGGATTCCGGCTCGGTCGACGAACGCGCACGGCGCGTGCGAACGCGGGCGCAGTCGATCACAATCCGAGCGGTTAACAGTCAAGGAGCAGTTCCGACATGGGTCCGTATCTGACCGTCCTTCCGGCCTTTCTTCAATGGCTGGGGTTGTCGTTGTTGCTGCTGGTGGCCTTCATCGCGCTGTACGTCACGGTGACGCCGCCGCGCGAGATCGCGCTGATCCGCGAAGGCAATGTCAGTGCCGCCGTGTGTCTGTCCGGCACGGTGATCGGCTTTGCGCTGCCGCTCGCGAGCGCGATGATCCATGGGGTCAACCTGATCGACTTCCTGATCTGGGGCGCGATCGCCGCCATCGTGCAGCTCGCGGTCTATGTCGTGATGCGGTTCGTGTTCCGCCGGATGTCCGAGGACATCATCGATGACCGCATGTCGGTCGCGGTGCTGGCGGCGGGGATGTCGCTCGCGGTCGGCATTCTGAATGCGGCGGCGATGGTGGGTTAGTGCAGCGCTAGCCCAGCCGCTTCACCGTCTCGCGTCCGGCGCGCAGGCCGCGGTCGAACGCCTCCTCGAACACCGAATACGCCGACAGATCGGCATGCGCGAAGGCGAGCCGGCCGATCGGCTCGCGCAGCGCCGCCAGCCAGGCGCTGCTGCGCACGCCGGGGGACGGAATCGCTATCGCATGGCCGTACCGCATGATCTGCACTTCACGCAACTTGCTGCGCAAATCCGGGTGTGGCACTGACAGCTCGCTGACGATCGCGGCAGCCCAGTCCTCCCAGCCGCGCTTCAGCAGCGCCTCGCGACCCGCGACGGGATCATCCCCGAATGCCCGGTAGTAGGTCAGCACGGTCGCACCGTCATGCGGCCGGGTGCTCTGGTTCATCGCGTTGACATAGCCAAGACCGGCACTGCCGTGGATGACGTTGTCCCAGCTCAGCGGCGGCTCGTCGCGACGCGCCGCCAGCGGTGCGTCAATGTGCAGGTTCGCGACCAGCCACGGCGAATGCGGCTGCGCGCGCGCGGCGGTCAGCAAGGCATCCGGCGGAGATGCGACAAGCCTTGCGGCGACAAACAGCGGCATGGCGATGACTGCGCGTTTCGCAAGCCAGCGGGTCAGCCGCTGACTCGCAACATCGAGCACGTCGATGGCGACATCCGCGCCGCGATCCTCGATCTTCAGCACCAACGCGCCGGTCTGCGTGCGGCCGCGATGCGGTTCCGCCAGCCGCCGGGCGAGCCAGGCATTGCCTTCCGGCCACGTCAGCACGCCGTCGTCCGGCTTCGCACCGTCGTGTGGCGCGTCGAAGCCGTGGCGGCTGATGAAGTAGTGCAGTCCGGCCCAGGCCGAAACCGTCGCGGTGCCGGCGCCGTAGTCGTCGCGGCAGCAGTAGTCGAGGTAGGTGCGCAGCGCCGGCGCGTCCAGACCGTGGCCATCGAGCCAAGCGCTGAACGGCATGGCATCAAGCGCCGCCAGACGCTCATCCCAGCGCGACGTGCTCGTCGGGATCGTGAAGCGGCCGGGCTGCGTTTCCTGTGCGATCAGGCTGGCAAAGCGGCGGTATTGATCGAGCGTTGCGGCCGACTGGCCCTGCACCGGCAGCAGGCCGTCGTGCCAGCGGCCATCGAGATACAGGCGTTCCTGCGGCGCGTGGCACAGATGGCGCTCGTCGTACTGCACCTGGCCATCGACGACCGTGCGCAGCCGGTATTCGTCGAGCAGCGCCGCCACGTTGTCCGCGGCAGGTCCCGGTGTCGGCAGGTAGTGCGCGCCCCACGGGCAAGCGAAGCCAGCCACGACGCCACCGCGACTGTTGCCGCCGGCGTCGTCTTCCAATTCGAAGATTCGGTAATCGTCGATGCCACCCGCCCGAACCGCACGCGCTGCAGCCAGCCCGGCGATGCCGCTGCCGATGATCGCGACATCGGTGCGCCGGGTCTCGTCCGGCGCCGGCAGCGCCTTCGGATCGCGCAGGCGGTGGCCGCGCTCGAAAGCCTGACCGACGAAGCCGCCGATGATCGGGCGCGGGCCGAGCAGCCGCTGCTTCAAAGCTTCGACCGTGGCGGCGGGGTCGGCGGAGCCGCCGGAACAGCCGGCCAGCCCGAACGCGACGAGGCCGCTGGCAGCATCGCGCAGGAAGCGGCGGCGGGAGCGATGGTCCGGCGACCGCGCCATCAGTAATCGTGCTCGACCACGCCCCACTCGGCTTCGAAGGTCGTGACCAAGGTCTGGTTCGACAGGCGATTCGGCTCGGCCGGCACGCGGGTCATGTCCAGCGGGAAGTCGAACAGGAGCGGCAAGGTCGGCAGCGACAGGAACCGCAGCCCGGCAGGCAACGTCTCCGGCAGGCGATACGGTCGATGCCCGGCGATCACGAACCCCCATTCGCCGAAGCTCGGGATGTGCGCGTGGTACGGCGCGGTCTTGAGGCCGATCGCTTCGAGTGTTGCAACCACCGTCCAATAGCTCTTGCGGGCGATCAGCGGCGACGTGGTCTGGATCACCATGTAGCCGCTGGCCGCGAGATTGCGCTCGACGAGGCTGTAGAAGCTCGTCGTGTACAGCTTGCCGAGCGAGAAATTGTTCGGGTCCGGAAAGTCGATGATCACGGCGTCGAACGGCTCGGCGGTTGCGTCATCCAGCCGCTGCTGCAGCCACTGGAAGGCATCGGCGTTGATCACGCGGACCTTCGGCGACAGCAGCGAATCACCGTTCAGGCGGCGCAGCAGCGGCTGCTCCGAGAACAGCCGCGTGATGTTCGGATCGAGATCGACCAGGGTCACCGATTCCAACTGCGGGTACTTCAGCAGCTCGCGCACGGCGAGCCCGTCACCACCGCCGAGCACCAGCACCCGACGCGGCGTGCCGGCGCTGCTCATCAGCGGGTGCACCAGCGATTCGTGATAGCGGTATTCGTCGCGCGCGTGGAACTGCAGATTGCCGTTCAGGAACAGGCGCACCGATTCCGGCTGGCCGCTGCGGCCCTGCGTGACAATGATCCGCTGGTACGGCGACGATGCGGCATGGATCACCGCGTCGGCGTAGTAGCGATCCTCGCTGAGCCGGGTGATGCGATCCGCGCCGACGAACGCCGCGATCAGCACCGCCGCACAGAGCACGGTGGCCGTGGCGTGCGCGCGGAACAGGCGCAGCTCGCCGCGAAACAGCCACAGCGCCCACGCGGCGACGGCGATGTTCATCAGCCCGAACACGACACTGGTGCGGATCAGGCCGAGCTTCGGCACCAGCAGCAGCGGAAACGCGATCGACACGCCGAGCGCGCCGAGGTAGTCGAAGGTCAGCACCTGCGATACCAGATCCTTCAGCGCGTATTGACGGCGCAGCAGCCGCATCACCAGCGGAATCTCGAGACCGACGAGCGTGCCGACCAGCAGCACCAGCCCGTACAGCAGCCATCGAAACGGTGACGGCGCATAGGCGCTGACCAGAAACAGCAGCGCCGGCATCAGCCCGCCGATGACGCCGACCAGCAATTCGATCCGCAGGAAATGCGCGGACAACTGGGCGGTGAAATGGCGCGACAGCCAGGAGCCGACGCCCATCGCGAACAGATAGGTGCCGATGATCGTCGAGAACTGCAGCACCGAATCGCCCAGCAGATACGAGGCGAGGGTGCCGGCAGAGAGTTCGTAGACCAGCCCGCAGGCGGCGATGACGAACACCGAGGCTAGCAGCGCCAGTTCTGCCGGGCTGGCCACTGGCACAGCATCCAGCCGATCAACGGTGGCGGGCTGCGCAGTCACTACTTGTGGCCGCCGCCGCTGTAGCTGTAGCCGCCGCCGACGTACTCATATTCGTTGTCGTCGAGGTAGGCCATCGCAATCAGCAGGATGATCACGATGATTGCGATGAATACCTGTGTTCCGACCGGGACATCGCCGCTGGTGGGGCCAATGTCGTATGACGTATAGACGGTCGGACGATCTGGAAGCTTCGGCTTCCTGCCCGACGACAAAGGCAATCCGCGATTGCGCACAGAAACCGCCGTCAGCGCCTTGAACGCCCGCTGCACGGTGCCGGCCGACATCACGGTGCCTATCGACCAGATCTGCTCGGCGTCCGTCGTTTCCGACGACATCCGGTCGTCAATCGCACCGCTCAAGCCCTTGTAGTCGACGATCTGCAGCACCTGATCGCGCTTCACCGGCCAGTAGAACTCGCCTTCGACGTAATCGACCCTCGCGCGGTACTCGTCGACCGGCCGAAACCGGCGGCCCTGCCACACGACATTGCGGCCGTTGCCGGCCGTTGCGGGCACGCCGGTCAGGGTCCGGTAGCCGACCCAGCCGTCCTCGGAATCGATCAGGAAGGCAAAGCCTTCATCGATGTTGTGCAGCAGGTATTCGTGCCAGGCGAAGAAATCCTCGCTGGTCCGCTCGTTGGCGGATTTCACTGAAAATCCAACGACTTGCCACGTCACTTCCGGCCCGCGATGGATCGACAGCCGGCCGCTGCTGCCGAGCGGAATCGCCGGTTCGACGCGAAGCGTCTGCTGGTAGGCGACGAGATCGGCACCGACGCCTTTCGACAGATCGATCAGCGCACGACAGCTCTTGCAGCACAAGGACTGCGTATCGGCGCGCAGCGGCGTGCAGGCCGCGCCGCAGTCCGGGCAATCGAAGCTGCGCCCGGTTTGGCGGCTCAAGCCCAGGTCCGGGCCGTCGATCAAGCCTTGCAGCGCGAGATCGGCGAGGCGCACCGGCTGGCCGATCGACAGCTGCGGCCGGGACGGGTCGGCGTAGTCGAGGGTCGCGACCTGATTGTCGGCATTGCGCAGGTCGGCAATGCGGTGGCTGTTGCCCAGCGGCGGCAGGCGCGGCAGTTCGCCTTCGGCAGCGAGCACGGTCGCGGTGACGATCGACGCCAACCGCCAGGTCTTGCCGGCGAGCGCGAGGTCACGATCGAAGCGCAATGCGTCGGCCGCGGGTGCGTTCGCATCGCCGTCGATGTCGAACACCAACACAAACTGGTCGTTGTCTTCGGACAGCCAGCCGTCGCGTCCGTCATCGAACGCGACATGCCACTCGCTCCAGCGGCCTTCCGGCACGGTGCCGTCGGCGGCATAGCCGAGCTGCACGCGGCCGACGATGGTGAAGCCGCGGTCGGCCGCGCGCCCGCGCACGCCGATCTGCAGGCGGCTGCGGTCGTCGATCAGCGCGGCACTGTCACCGACCTTGCGCAGGCTTTCGCCATCGCGGGCAACCGTGCTGCGGCAATAGCTGCAGACGGCCACGGCCGACGACGGCGACAGGAACGGCACCGCCGCGCCGCAATTCGGGCACGGCGCTTCCCAGCGCCGCAGGATCGGCGCCGGTCCGGAAGCTGGCCTGAGATCGGGATCAGTCGGTTCAGCCACGGTCGTTCCCGCCGCGGTCAGGATTCCGGGCGGCCGTCACCGGGGCACGCGGGCAGGGCTGCAAACGGGTCAGACCAGTTTCTTCAGCAATTCCGCCTTCTTGGCGTCGAATTCGGCATCGCTCAAGATGCCCTTGGTCTTGAGGCCGTGCAGTTTCTCGATCGTCGCCACGACCTCGTCGGCACTGACCGCAGTTGGCGCAGCGGCGGGCGCAGCCACGGCTGCCGGGTGGAGCCCGGCGGCGAGGTTCTGCGCCAGCACTTGCCCGAGCGCCAGCCCGGCGCCAAGGCCCGCCGCGTCACCGGCAACACCGCCGCCGCTGCCGCCGCCTTTCGCCAGTTCCGGAATCGACTGCCCGGTCTGGTACTGCAGGAACTTCGCCATGTCCGGCCCGACCATGCCCATGCCGATGCGCTGGTCGAGCACTTTCTGCAGCTCGTCCGGCAGCGACAGGCTCTGCACCGTCAGCCCGGTCAGCTTCAGCCCGAGTGCGGCGAACGCCGGCTCCGCCGCCTTGGCGACGATGGCGGCAAACACGCTCTGGTTGGCGGCGAGATCGAGGAAGGCGATGCCGGATTCGGCCACGCCCGTCGCCATCTGCTGCATGACGATACCGAGCAACTGGCCATCCAGTTCGCCGACGGTGTAGCGATCACGCGTGCCGGAAATCTGCGTGTGGAAGACTTTCGGATCGGCGATCTGGAAGCTGTAGTTGCCGTGAGCGCGCACGCGCACCGCACCGAATTCCTTGTCGCGCAGGGTCACCGGCTGCGACGTGCCCCAGCGCTGATCGAGCCGCTGGCGGGCGCTGAAGAAGTAGACATCGCTCTTGAACGGGGACTCGAACAGCTTGTCCCAGTTCATCAGATTGGTCAGCAGCGGCAAGGTCTGCGTGCTGAGCCGATGACGGCCCGGGCCGAAGGCATCCACCACCACGCCTTCGTTGACGAACACCGCGAACTGCGACTCCCGAACCGTCAGCTGCGCACCGGTCTGGATTTCGCGATCCGCCATCGGAAAGCGCCAGGCGAGCACGTCATCGGAATCCTCGACCCATTCGATGACATCGATGAACTGCTTTTTCAGGAAGTCGATCAAGGCCATGCCGGTGCTCTCCATTGCGTGGGCGGCAAGCGTTGCCTGCCGTGCGCCGGGCTGTCAATCGCCTCGGGGCGTTGTCGCGCGATGGCGCGTTCGGAGACGAAAGGACCCCGAAAAAGGCCGGCCCCCGACAGCACCGGCCTTCGCGGCGCGCCAGACCGCCTTTCCGATGGCCGGCGTGTCGCCGCGCGGGTCAGGCGCTCAGCCTTTCTTGCCGTCGTTCCCCGGCTTCGGTGCGGCGTCCTTCTTCTGGTCGCCGAGGATCGTGGTGGCCGGGCAAATCTTGAAGGCCGGGCATTTCGGGCAGCCTACCGCGAGGGCAATCGGGCACAGCGTCATCGGGCTTCTCCTGAGTGAGTGGCTGAATGGACGGCGCACAGCAGCCGCAGCGTAGCGCGTGCGGGCAGGGGTGACACGCAGGCTCGATGCGCGGCGGCGCTCGATGCTCAGCGCTTGAAGAAGGTCGCGCCGGACAGCGAGGCGATCGCCTCCAGCGCAAGCCCCGCGTGCAGATCGTGGGCCAGCGCCCGCTTCAGCGGCCGGGTCAGCACATGCCGGGTATTGCGCAGCAGCACCGGGTTGCGCACGGCCAAGTCCGCGGCCAGCGCCAGCGCGCGCGGCAGCACCGCTTCCGGCGGCAGCACTTCGCCGACCACGCCGAGCTGCTGCGCCTCGACTGCACCGAGCTTCTGGCCGGTCAGCAGGAAATAGCGGCCGCGATTCGGACCGAGCAGCAGCGGCCAGATGATCTGCACGCCGTCGCCCGGCACCAGACCGCCCGGGAAGTGCGGCGCGTCCTGAAACCATGCAGTGTCGGCCGCGAGCACGATGTCGCACAGCACCGCCAGTTCCGAATGGACATTGGCCGGGCCGTTGACCGCCGCGATCATCGGCACTTCGATGTCGAGCATCTGGGTCAGCAGGCGATTGCCTTCGAACACGATGCGATCCCAGATCTCGGCCGGATACTCGCCACGTGCCAGCCCGCCGGGTCCATCGCCCGGTGGCAGTGCCAGAAAGGTTTCGCCGGTGCCGGTCAGCACCACCACGCGATTGTCGCGATCCGACGCGATGGCCGCGAACAGTTCGCCCAGTTCGGCATGCGGGGCCACGCCCCAGATCAGCGGGCCGTCGTTCGTGTGCAGACGGATCAGCAGCACGCCGGCGGCATCGCGTTCGAGCTTCGCGCAGGTGAACCGGTGCTGGTAATCGACGAATTTCATGTCGCGGGTGCTCCGGAGCGGGGTTTACAGCGGCTTGATCAGCACCATCGACTTGCGCTGGAAGTTGTACAGCCGCTGCTTCTGCGGCGGCAGATCGTCCAAGGTGCCGGGCACGAAGCCGTGCTCGATGAACCAGTGCGGCGTGTGCGTGGTCAGCGCGAACAGGCGCCTGACGCCCATCTGCCGCGCCGACGCTTCAGCGCGCTTCAGCAAGGCTTCGGCCCGGCCTTCGCGCCGGTAGTCCGGATGCACCGCGACGCAACTGAACTCCGCCATCGCCGATTCCGGGAACGGGATCAGCGCGCTGCAGGCGATCACCGTGCCATCGCGCACCATCACGTCGAACAGGCTGATTTCGAGTTCGAGCTGTTCGCGCGAACGCGGCACCAGCACGCCGGCGTCTTCGAGCGGCTTGATCAGCGCGAGGATGCCGCCGACATCCTCGATGCTGGCCTCGTGCACCGCTTCGTAGTTCTCATCGGCGTAGAACATCAGCCCGCAGCCGTCGCGCGTGTACAGCTCGCGCAGCAGCGCGCCGTTCGGATCGGAGCCGATCAGGTGCACTCTTTCGACGCCGCCGCGACCGGCCGCAAGCGCGGCATCAAGCAGCGCCCGGTCCTCGCCGGACAGCGAGGCGCGAATGCCTTCGGACGCCAGCAGCCGTTCGGCTTCGCCCAGCGGCAGTTGTCCGGCATCGCCGGTGTCATTGGCGAGCTGCCAGCGATCCGGGTCCGAATTCAGCATGAACACCAGCTTGTCGGCCTTGAGTCCGGTGGCCACGGCCTGCGCCACGTCGCCCGCGCGCAGGTTGAAGATCTCGCCGGTCGGCGAATAGCCGATCGGGCTCAGCAGCGCGATGCGGCCCTGCGCCAGCACCTCGGCAATGCTCTGGATGTCGATCCGGCGAACCTCGCCGGTCAGCAGATGATCGACGCCGTGGCGCACGCCGACCGGCCGCGCCGTCACCCAGTTGCCGCCCGCGACCTTCAGCCGCGCGCCACCCATCGGCGTGCTGGCCAGGCCGGTCGAGAGCCGAGCCTCGATGTCCATCCGCAAGGTGCCGATCGCCGCCTTGACGCATTCCATCGTTGCCGCGTCGGTGATGCGCAGGTCCCCGGAGAATTGCGGTGCGAGCTGGCGCGCCGCCAATTGCGCTTCGATCTGCGGCCGCACGCCGTGCACCAGCACCAGCTTGACGCCGAGGCTGTGCAGCAATGCCAGGTCGTAGATGAAGCGCTCGAAATCCGGTCGCAGCGCCGATTCGCCGCCGAACGCGACGACGAACACGCGGTCGTTGTGGGCGTGGACATAAGGCGCGGCGCTGCGCAGGGCGGCAACGAAATCATCGGCGTTCATCACGCGATTATAGAGTCGCCCCCGAGCCGGCCCGCAGCCCGAACCAGCCCGGCGACGGCGCATATAATCCGCTGATGACCAACCCGTTCGATTACCCCGCGCTCTCGGCGCTGATGGCCCGCGTCGGCTACGACGACGAGGCCGCCACTTTCCACGGCGTGCTGTGCGGCGCGCTGTGCCGGCAGAAGGCCGACGACGTTGACCCTGTGCAACTGCTCGACGGCGAAACGCCGCAGCCACCGGCCGATGCCGTTGCGGAATTGCATCGGCTGCGCGAGGAAACCATCGCCTCGCTGACCGACCTGCAGTCCGCGTTCATGCCGATCCTGCCGGAAGACGCCTCGGGGCTGGCCGACCGGGCCCGTGCGCTCGGTGCCTGGTGCGAGGGCTTCCTGTACGGCCTCGCCGGCCGGATCAAGCTGAACCTGCGCGAATGCAGCGAGGAAGTGCGCGAGATCGTCAAGGATTTCACCGAGTTCACGCGCTCGTCACTGGATTCCGGCGACGATGACGAGGTCGAGGAAGGCGCGTATGCCGAACTGGTCGAGTACATCAGAGTCGGCGCCCAACTGGTGTTCATGGAACTGCATCCGCGCCATGGCGCGCCGGGCGCGTCGCCGACCATTCACTGACGTCCTCTGACCTGCGCTGACGCTTCCGTCCAGAACTTCCCGCTCCCCGAACCATGCCCGCACCGACTCCCGCCGAACTGACGGAATACGCCGCCCGCCGCCAGCGCCTGATCCGCGCGATGGGGCCGACCGGCGTCGCGATCATCCCGAGCGCACGCGAAGTGATCCGCAACCGCGATGCCCACTACCGCTTCCGCCAGGACTCGGACTTCCTGTACCTGAGCGGCTTCAACGAGCCGGATTCGCTGCTGGTGCTGGTTCCGAATCGCCAGGAAGGCGAGTTCCTGATGTTCGTGCGGCCGCGCGATCCGGCGCGCGAGATCTGGGATGGCCGCCGCGCCGGACCGGAAGGCGCGGTCAGCCGTTACGGCGCCGACCAGGCGTTTGTCATCGACGAGTTCGACAAGCAGTTGCAGAGTCTGCTGGCCGGCCGCGAGCGCGTGTTCTACACCTTTGGCGAGCACCCGGAATGGGACCCGAAGATCGCCGCCTGCGTTCGCGAGATTCGCGAAGTGTCCCGTCGCGGGGCGGCAGCGCCAACCGATTTCGTCGCGCTCGAAACCACGCTTCACGAGCAGCGGCTGATCAAGACCGAGGCGGAACTCGAGCTGATCCGCCATGCCTGCGCGGTGACCGCTGGTGCCCACGTTCGCGCGATGCGGGCGACCCGTCCCGGTGGCTGGGAATGGGCCGTCGCGGCCGAGATCCATCACGAATTCGAGCGCCACGGCATGGAATGCGGCTATGGCTCGATCGTCGGCGGCGGCGACAACGCCTGCATCCTGCATTACAAGGAGAACGAGTCGCCGTTGAACGACGGCGACCTGCTGCTGATCGACGCCGGCGGCGAATATCGCGGCTACACCGCCGACATCACCCGCACGTTCCCGATCAACGGCACCTACAGCGGCGCGCAGAAGGCCGTCTACGAAGTGGTGCTTGCCGCGCAGCTCGCGGCGATTGCCGAACTGACCGCCTGCAATGCTTCGTCGCGCCCGCATGAAGTCGCGACGCGGACTCTGACCGAAGGCATGGTCGCGCTCGGCCTGCTCAGCGGCGATGTCGACAGCCTGATCGCCGACGGCAAGCATCGGCAGTTCTACATGCACGGCACCGGGCACTGGCTGGGGCTCGACGTTCACGACGTCGGCCGCTACAAGATCGACGGTGTGGCCCGGCCGTTCCAGCCGGGCATGGTGATGACGGTGGAGCCCGGGCTGTACATCGCGCCGGGCACGGCGGGCATCGACCCGCGCTTCCACGGCATCGGCATCCGCATCGAGGACGATGTGCTGGTGACCGCAAGCGGGCCGGAGGTGCTGACCCATGGCGTGCCGAAGCGCGTTGCCGACATCGAAGCCGTGATGCGCGGCTGACCGGGCCACGAACGAACCGCCCGTGTTCGAACCTGCCGACAGCGTCAAGCCCGCGCCTGCCACGCCCCATCCGTTCGTCTGCGCGAACTGCGGCACGCATTTCGACGGCCACTACTGCCCGCATTGCGGCCAGACCGCGTATGTCGAGTTGCCGACGGCGAAGACGTTCGCGACCGATCTGATCGAGAAGTACTTCGGCATCGAAGGCCGCCTGCCGCTGACCTTGCGCATGCTGTTCCTGCGGCCGGGCCAGATGACGCGGGACTACCTCGAAGGCCGTCGGCAGCGTTACATCTCGCCACTGCGGCTGTACCTGGCGGCCAGCGTGCTGTTCTTCGTCGGCTTGAGTCAGGTGCCGGGGCTCGACATCCGGATCGCCGTCACCGGCATCGAGATCACGACTCTCGGCGTGCGCGAGTCGATGATCGCCGCGAGCACCGGCCTCGACGACATCGATCGCCATGTCGGCGCGTTCATGCAGTTGTCGCAGGATGCGCGCAGCCACGTGCTGCGCGACGGCATGATCCGCAATGCGCCGAAAGCGCTGCTGGTGCTGGTGCCGCTGTTTGGCGGGCTGCTGATGGCGCTGTATCCGCGGCGGCGCTATGGCGAACACCTGCTGTTCGCGCTGCATTTCCACAGCTTCGCATTCCTGCTGCTGCCGATCGGCCTGATTCCGTGGCCGCAGCCGGCGCATGACTGGATCAACAACGCGCTGAACCTGGTGCTGGCCGGCGTGCTGTTCGTGATGCTGCGCCGGGTCTACGAGGGCAGCGCCTGGGCCACCGTGCTGCGGCTGGCGGTGATCCTTGCGACGTACGCGGTGGCGATCGCGGCGGCCGCGCTGGCCGGGGTCTTGCTGGCAGTTCGGGCATGAATGCGGAACACCCGCCCCTCGGTCCGGAACCGGTCGACGGCCCCTATTGCCGCAACTGCGGTGCCGTGGCCGACATCCACTATTGCCCGGTCTGCGGCCAGGAAACGGCGATCGAGATGCCGACGGTCGGGCATTTCCTGTCCGAACTCGCCGAACAGACGCTGGCGCTGCAGGGTCAGTTGTGGACGACCTTGCTCTCGCTGCTGTTCAGACCCGGCCAGTTGACGGTCGACTACATCGCCGGCCGCCGGCAGCGCTACGTCCGGCCGTTGCGGCTCTATCTGGCGCTCAGCATCGTGTTCTTCGCGATTCTCGGCTTCACGGCGAGCCTGTCGCGTGACGGCTTTTTCACCATCGGTGAACGCAATCCCGCCTCGCAAGCCGCCTCGCAAGCCGCCGCAGAGACGACGGATGGCGTGAACGCGGATGCTGCTCAGGCACCGCCGGCGACCACGCCGATCGAAGCCGCTGGCGATGCCAGGCAGGAAGAAGCGCCGGTAGATCCCGATGCCGAGCCGAACGGCGGACTCACGGTCGACACCGGCTTTCCGGCGCTCGATGCGCGGATCAAGGCCCGCGTCGAAGCATTGAAGGCGTTGCCAAGCGAGGAACTGTCCGCAAAGGTGACAGACGCCATCTTTTCGTACGCGCCGATCGTGATTTTCTTCACCTTGCCGCTGTTCGCGCTGCTGCTCGGCATCGGCTATCTCCGGCGTCGATTGAACTACGCCGTGCACTTGCTGTTTGCGGTGAACTATCACTCGTTCCTGTTCTTCCTGCTGCTCCTCGAGCAGTTGCCGATCCCGAGCCCGGTTCCGGGGCTGCTCGCGCTGACGATTCCTGCCTACCTCACGATCGCGCTGCGCCGCGTCTACGGTGGCGGCTGGGGCGGCACCGCCTTCTTTTCCTTTCTCGTGCTCATCGTCCACATGATCGTCGTCGCGCTGGTGATGTCCGTTTCAACCCTGCTGACCCTGGCGTTTCCGCTATGAGCGCGCCTGCCGAAGCCGGCTTCGATGTCGCCATCGTCGGCGGCGGCCTGGTCGGCGCGAGTCTCGCGGTGCGGCTGGCCGGCACCGCGCTGCGCGTCGCGCTGATCGAAGCCGCCACGCCGCCCGCGAGCGCGCCGAACTGGGACGAACGCTGCATCGCGCTGAACGACGCCAGTCATCGCATCCTGTCGGGCTTCGGGGTCTGGTCGGCGCTGGCCGCCGATGTCGAGCCGATCAAGGCGACGCACATCTCGGAGAAGGGCCGGTTCGGCAGCACGCGGTTCACGGCAGACGAGGCGGGTCTGGCGGCACTTGGCTACAACGTGCCGCTGCGCGCGATTGGTGCCGCGCTGAGCCAGGCGATGGCGAACGCGCCAGACCTCACCGTGCTGCAGCCGGCGCGCGTCACGGCGATCAGCGAGGCGGCCGACGACGTCGCGCTGACCGTGGTCGATGGCGCGGGCGAGCGCAGGCTGCGCGCGCGGCTGGTGGTCGCGGCCGATGGTGCGCAGTCAAGCATTCGTGAGCAGCTCGGCCTGATCGCGCAGACCCGTGACTATCACCAGCACGCCATCGTCTCGGCCGTGCGCCTGTCGCGCCCGCATCACGGCGTGGCCTATGAGCGCTTCACGCCGGATGGCCCGATGGCGCTGATTCCGAAGCCGGAGGATGCGGCGTCGCTGGTCTGGACCGTGCCGAGCGAACGGGTCGGTCCAATGATGGACTGGACCGACGACCACTACCTCGCCGCCGCGCAGGCGACGTTCGGCGGTCGCCTGGGCCGCTTCAACGCGCTCGGTGCCCGGCGCGGCTGGCCGCTGGCGCGCGTGATGAGCGAAACCCTCGTCGCCGGCCGCACCGTGTTCATCGGCAATGCCGCGCAAAGCCTGCATCCGGTCGCGGCGCAAGGCTTCAACCTGGGCCTGCGCGATGTCGCGAATCTGGCCGAGCGCATCATCGGCGTGGCCGATTGCGGCGACGAAGCCCTGCTGCGCGACTACGCCGCCACCCGCCGGAGTGACCGCGAGCGCGTCTCCGGCTTCACTGATCTGCTGGTCCGCGCGTTTTCGAACCGCACGCCGGGGCTGGCGCAGCTTCGGCACTGGGGCCTGGTGGCGGCCGAGCTGATGCCGCCGGTGCGCGAGGCGCTGCTGCGCCAGCATCTGGGCCACCTCGGCCTGCCGTCCGATGTGCGAGGGGCGGCATGAGCGCGAGCAATGCACTCGATATCGCCGTCGTCGGCGGCGGGCCGGTTGGCGCTGTCGCGGCGCTGGCGCTGCGCGACGCCGGTTTTTCGGTCGCGCTGGTCGAACGCGGCCCGCCACCGCGGCCATTCGATCCGGCGCGCTACGACGCACGGGTTTATGCGATCGCCCCGGCATCGGCCCGGCTGCTCGAATCGCTCGGCGTCTGGCCGACCATCGCCGCCGCCCGGATCAGCCCGTACGGCCGGATGCAGGTCTGGGAGCGCGCGGCCGAACTCGGGCTGCGCTTCGACGCCGCCGACAGCGGCCACGCCGCGCTCGGCTGGATCATCGAACAGGGCTTGATCGTTGCGGCTGTGTGGCAGCAGTTGGGCGATCTGCCGTGTCACGCCGGGATGGACGCCGAGTCGGTGCAGTGGCCGGAAGACGATGGCGAACGCCCGATCTTGCGCTTGAGCAACGGCGTCGAACTGAGGCCGCGCCTGATCGTCGCCGCCGACGGTGCGGATTCTCCGCTGCGCACGCAGGCCGGCATCGACGTGACGACCTGGACCTACGCGCAGCGCGCGATCGTGGCGCAAGTGCAGGTATCCGATGCGCGACCGGCGACCGCCTACCAACGCTTCCTGCCGACCGGGCCGCTGGCGTTCCTGCCGCAGTCCGATGGTCGGCATTCGATCGTCTGGTCGGCCGACACCGACCGTGCCGATGATCTGCTGGCGCTCGATGACGCCGCGTTTGCGGCCGAACTCGGCGAAGCCAGCCAGTACGCGCTCGGCGACGTGCGGGAAGTGTCGTCGCGGCAGGCGTTCCCGCTGCGGCTGCTGCATGCCGCCGACTATCACCGGCCGGGGCTGGTGCTGGTCGGCGATGCCGCGCATGCGATCCATCCGTTGGCCGGGCAGGGCGCGAACCTCGGTTTCGCCGATGTCGCGCAACTGGCGGCCACGTTGTCCGCCGCCCGCGATGCAGGCCGGGACTGGTCCGCGTCGCGCACGCTGTCGGCGTATGCCCGGGCGCGCAAGGCCGGCAATCTCGAAATGCTGGCGCTGACCGACGGCCTCTATCGCGGCTTTGGCCTGAAGCTGCCGCTGCTGCGCGATCTGCTCGGCGTCGGACTGGAAGCGGTCAACCGCATTCCGCCGCTGAAGGGGCTGCTGGCGCAGCAGGCCACTGCCCGGCGTTGACACGAATGGGCTGTGGCGTCGCATGAACGCGGCAATCCGATTGACGAACGTGTTCCATATGTCTCGCAATTCCGAAAGTCTGACGTTATAGTTGCACTGCAACATGCATCGCGCGAGAGACCGCTGGAAACAGCGGCACCGAAGGCGCAAATCCGCCCGGAATCGCTCAGGTAAAAGGAGCGCGATGCCTCCAGACCGCAAGGTTTGGGCAAACTCTGGAGAGCAGCCGCGTGGTTCGCGGCTCACCGATGGGGCAAGCGCCGGATTCCGGCGCTGAACTCTCAGGTTCAATGGACAGAGGGGCGAGAAGCCAAGGTTTTGCGAGCACGGCTCGCATTGGCTTCGAGCGCCGTAGCGAAGCGAAGGCCGGAACGCCGGTTCAGTTCAATGCACTTTCAAGCGTCTTCCGGTACGGAAGCGCTGGACGCAAGGCGCATCGAACGGGATCAGCGACGACCCCGTTTCGAGCGCCGCAGCAACTCGAAGAACCGCACGCAGGTCATTGGCCGGGCGGAGGTTTCAAGAGCGGCAGCGGCCATGACCATCGCACCACCGGGCCCACCACGGATCATGCTGAAACAGACTGCACTGCACGCCGACCACGTTCGACTGGGCGCCAAGCTCGTCGACTTCGCCGGCTGGGACATGCCGATCCAGTATGCGTCGCAGCTCGACGAGCACCATGCGGTGCGTCAGTCCGCCGGCATGTTCGATGTCGCGCACATGAGCGCGATCGACCTGCACGGCACCCGCACCCGCGAATTCCTGCGTCACCTGCTGGCCAACGACGTGGCCAAGCTCAAAATTGCCGGTAAAGCCGATGCCGGTATCGGCATCGGTAAAGCCCTCTACAGTTGCATGCTGAACCCGCAGGCCGGCGTGATCGACGACCTGATCGTCTATCTCGTGGCCGAAGACGCTTTTCGCCTCGTCGTCAACGCCGGCACCACCGACAAGGATCTGGCGTGGATCCGGCAACAGGCCGCCGCCTTCGCCGTCGACGTTCGCCACCGGTCGGATCTCGGGATTCTCGCCGTGCAGGGTCCGGACGCCCGCGCGAAGGTCGACGCGCTGTTGCCGACTGCGCTGCGGTCCGCCACGGCGGCGTTGACACCGTTCAGTGCTGCATGGTCTGGCGATCTGTTCGTCGGCCGCACCGGCTATTCGGGCGAAGACGGCTACGAGCTGATCCTGCCGCATGACGACCTTGTGGCGCTGTGGGGCGAACTGCTGGCCGCCGGCGTCAAGCCCTGCGGCCTCGGCGCGCGCGACACCCTGCGGCTCGAAGCCGGCATGAATCTGTACGGGCAGGACATGGACGAATCGGTCAGCCCGATCGAGTGTGGCCTGGCCTGGACCGTGTCATTCGCCGATGCCGATCGCGATTTCATCGGCCGCACGGCACTCGAAGCGCAGCGCGAGTCGGCACCGCGCAAGGCCGTCAGCCTCGTGCTCGAAGGGCGCGGCGTGCTGCGCGCGCACATGCCGGTACGCGCCGCCAACGGCGCCGTGGGCGAGACCACCAGCGGCGGCTATGCGCCGACGATGAAAGGCTCGATCGCGATGGCGCGCGTGCCCGGTGTGGCCCACGGCCCGTACGAAGTCGAGGTCCGTGGCCAGTGGCTGCCGACCCGCGAAGTCAAGGCCCCGTTCGTGCGCCACGGCAAGGTGCTGGTCTGAGCCCGACTTCTCGTAGCCCGCGCCTGATGTCCCATCGTCCGTCTGTTGCCGATTCTCAGCAGACTGCCTTTCCACCGCACCACACCCACATCCTGACGAGTTCCCGATGAGCAAGACGCCTGCCGACCTGAAGTACGCCAAGTCCCACGAGTGGGTGAAGACGCTGCCGGATGGCAGCTTGCTGATCGGCATCACCGATCACGCACAGGCCGCGCTGGGCGATCTCGTGTTCGTCGAAACCCCGAAGGTCGGCCGCAAGCTGGCGGCGGGCGAGGCCTGCTGCGTGGTCGAGTCGGTCAAGGCCGCGAGCGATGTCTACGCCCCGGTCGCCGGCACCGTGATCGAGACCAACGACGCGCTCGGCGAGAACCCGGAACGGGTCAACGATGCGCCGTACGACGGTGGCTGGCTGTGGAAGCTGCAGCCGGACAACGCTGCCGACGTGGCCGGCCTGCTCAACGCCGACGGTTACATCGCCACCTTGTCGTGAGGCCGCAGGCGTGCGGACTGAGGCGAACAGCCGATGCCCCACGCCACTGACCCACGCCCGACTCCTCACGCCAGACGCCGCACGAACCACATGCCCTTCATTCCCCACACCGAAACCGATATCGCCGAGATGCTGGCAACGATCGGCGCGCCGAGCATCGATGCCCTGTTCGGCGAGATTCCATCCGAACTGCGCTGCAAGGGCCTGTCGAAAGTGCCGCCGCAGGTGTCGGAGATGGACATCGCCCGCATCATGCACGGTCGTGCGGCGCAGGACGGCGCGCTGCTGAACTTCTGCGGCGCCGGGGCCTACGAGCACCACATTCCGGCGGCGGTCTGGGAAATCACCACGCGCGGCGAGTTCTACTCGGCGTACACGCCATATCAGGCCGAGGCCAGCCAGGGCACCCTGCAGTTGCTGTACGAGTACCAGTCGATGATGTGCCAGCTCACCGGCATGGACGTCTCGAATGCCTCGATGTACGACGGCGCTTCGGCGCTTGCGGAAGCGCTGCTGATGGCGGTGCGCGCGAACAGCGTCAACGGCAGCGGCCGTGTGCTGATGCCGCAGGCCGTGCATCCGTTCTATCGCGAGGTCGTGGCGTCGATCACCGAGGCGCAGGGCATCGTGCCGCTGCCGCTGGCGTTCGATCCGAAGACCGGGGCAACGCGGGTCGAGCCGCTCAAGGCGTTTGAGGGGCAGGGCATCACCGCCGTCGTGATCGCGCAGCCGAACTTCTTCGGCACGCTGGAAGACGTCGACGCGATCACTGACTGGGCGCACGCCAACGGCGCGCTGGTCGTCGCCGTTGTCAATCCGGTGTCGCTGGCGCTACTCAAACCGCCGTCGGACTGGGGCACGAAGGGTGCCGACATCGTCTGCGGCGAAGGTCAGCCGCTCGGCGCGCCGCTGTCCTCCGGCGGGCCGTACTTCGGTTTCCTGACCGCCAAGCAGCAGTTCGTCCGTCAGATGCCGGGCCGCATCGTCGGCCGCACGGTCGATCTCGACGGCAAGCCGGGCTTCACGCTGACCCTGCAGGCGCGCGAGCAGCACATCCGCCGCAGCAAGGCGACGTCGAACATCTGCACCAACCAGGGCCTGCTGGTCACCGCCGCGACCATCCACATGAGCCTGCTCGGGCCGGACGGGCTCGAAAGCGTGGCCGCCCATTCGATGGCGAATACCGAAGCGCTGGTCGCCAGGCTCACCGCGATTCCTGGTGTCGAACTCGCGTTCAGCGGCGACCGCTTCCACGAAGCGGTCATCCGCCTGCCGCAGCCGGTCGAACCCGTGCTCGCGGCACTGGCGCAGCGCGGCATTCTCGGCGGCTTCGACCTGTCGCGCCATTACCCGGAACTGGGGCAGGCCCTGCTGGTCTGTGCCACTGAAACCCGCACCGCTGCGGATCTCGATGCCTACGCTGACGCCCTGCGCGCTGTTCTTGGCGCTGGGCTGACGCACCACTGACAACCACAACAACGAGGAGATGCACCGATGGCCACGATTACCCTCCACGGCAATGCCTTCAGCACCAATGGCGATCTGCCGAAGCCGGGCAGCGATGCACCGGGCTTCCGCCTGGTCAATGGCGACCTGAAGGACGTCACGCTGCATGACTACGTCGGCAAGAAGAAGGTGCTGAACATCTTCCCGTCGATCGACACGCCGACCTGCGCGATGTCGGTCCGCAAGTTCAACGAGAAGGCGGCCGGCCACAACGACACCGTCGTGCTGTGCATCTCGGCCGATCTGCCGTTCGCCCAGAAGCGCTTCTGCGGCGCGGAAGGCATCAGCAACGTGCAGACGCTGTCGCTGATGCGCGGCGCGAGCTTTGCCGACGAGTACGGCGTCAGCATCGAAAACGGCCCGCTGGCTGGCCTGACGGCGCGCGCCGTGGTCGTGCTCGATGCCGCGAACAAGGTGCTGCACAGCGAACTGGTCACCGAAGTCGCCGACGAGCCGAACTACGACGCCGCACTGAAGGCGCTGGCCTGATCCGATCCTGACCTGACCACCCCGAGCCCGCCGATGCGCCGCCTGCTGATCCTGCTGCTGTTCGCCGTGACCGCGCTTGCCGGCTGCGGCGGCGCGTCCGACCCGCCCGCGCTCGTGGATCAGCAAGCCTTCATCGGCGAATGGACCGCGCCGCTGATGAATCTGACGATCACGCCGGATGGCTATCTGGCCTACCGGCGTATCGGCGAGAACGGCCAGGCGCGCGAGATCAGCGCACCGCTGAAGTCGTTTTCGACGAAGAAATTCTCGGTCGGCGTCGGCTGGTTCCGCACCACGTTCAAGGTCGATGTGCCGCCGTACCGCGATGGCGCGGTCTGGCGGATGACCGTCGACGGCGTCGAGCTGGTGCGTCCGGCCGACGGCGAGCCGCCGCCCGAAGCTTGAGCCGCACCGTCATCACCGAATTCCGCTGTTCCCGCTTTTGATTGCCTCACGAGCCCATCCGAATGTCACTCGCCGCCGTCCAGCCGCTCTTGATCGCCTCCGTTCCCGACGCTCCGGCCGCCCAGCCGATGCGGGCGCCACTGACGCCAGCGGAACCGCTGATCTTCGAAGTCTCACGCGCCGGTCGCAGTGCCGCGGCGCAGCGGCCGATCAATTCGGTACCGGTCACGCTGCCGCCGCATCTGAAGCGGCAGACGCCGCCGGCGTTGCCGCAGGTGTCGGAACTGCAGGCCGTGCGGCACTTCACGCGACTGTCGAAGCTGAATTTCAGCATCGACACGCACTTCTATCCGCTCGGCAGTTGCACGATGAAATACAACCCGCGTGCCTGCAACACGCTGGCGATGCTGCCGCAGTTCCTGAGCCGTCATCCGCTGGCGCCGGACGCGAACTCGCAGGGCTTTCTGGCCTGCATGTTCGAACTGCAGGAAATCCTGAAGGACGTCACCGGCATGGCCGGCGTCAGCCTGACGCCGATGGCTGGTGCACAGGGCGAGTTCGCCGGGGTCGCGATGATCCGCGCCTATCACCGCGCCCGGAATGACTCGGCGCGTACCGAAATCCTGGTGCCGGACGCTGCTCATGGCACCAATCCGGCGACGGCGACGATGCTCGGCATGACCGTGCGCGAGATTCCGACCAATGCCGAAGGCGATGTCGATCTCGAGCGGCTGGCCGCCGTCGTCGGCCCGCAGACGGCCGGCATCATGCTGACCAATCCGAGCACGCTCGGCGTGTTTGAACGGCAGATCGCGGCGATCGCCAAGCTCGTCCACGAAGCTGGCGGTCTGCTGTACTACGACGGCGCGAACCTCAACGCGATCCTCGGCGAAGTCCGCCCGGGCGACATGGGCTTCGACGTCATCCACATGAACCTGCACAAGACCTTCTCGACGCCGCACGGCGGCGGCGGGCCGGGTGCCGGTGCCGTCGGCGTGTCCGAGCGCCTGCTGCCGTTCATGCCGATTCCGGTCGTCGGACTTTCGTCCGACGACCGTGAGGCGGGAGGCGGGAGGCAGGAGGCGGGAAAACAAGGCGCTGTAACGCCTCACGCCTCACGCCTGGCGCCTCACGACAAGACGCTTCAGGTCTACCGCTGGCTCGATGAGCGCGACCTGCCGCAGACCATCGGCCGCCTGAGCGCGTTCATGGGCAACGCCGGCGTGCTGCTGCGCGCGTACGTCTACGCCCGCCTGCTCGGGCGCGAAGGCATGACTCGCGTGGCCGAGTTTGCAACCTTGAATGCCAATTACCTGCAGGCGCGGCTGCGCGAGCACGGCTTCGATCTGGCGTTCCCGACGCGCAAGGCCACGCATGAATTCATCGTGACCCTGAAGCGCCAGAAGCAGACGATCGATCTCACCGCGACCGACATCGCCAAGCGCCTGCTCGACTACGGCTACCACGCGCCGACCGTGTACTTCCCGCTGCTGGTGCCGGAATGCCTGCTGATCGAGCCGACCGAGACCGAGGACAAGGAAACGCTCGACGCCTTCGTTGCCGCCATGTGCGCGATCTGGGACGAAGCCAAGCGCGACATCGCGCACGTCAAGGGCGCGCCGTACACGATGCCCGTGCGTCGATTGGACGACGTGCGCGCCGCGCGCCAGCTCGACATCTGCTGGACGCCGACGGCCGGTTGAAGGCGCGCCGCGCGATACCGCCGGAATGCTGGCTTCGCTTATCCTGCCGCTCGAAATTCTGACGGGGACACCGGACGGCGATGGCGGATGGCATCAAGGGCTGGCGGCGGATCATCCGCGCCACCAAGGTCAGCTACGACGGCATGGGCTGGGCGCTGCGCGAGGAAGAAGCGTTCCGCATCGAGCTGGTGCTGTTCGCGCTGCTGGCGCCGTTCGCGCTCTGGCTTGGCAACGGAGCGGTCGAGAAGGTGATCCTGTTCTGGAGCCTGCTGCTGGTGCTGGTCGTCGAGCTGCTGAACACCGCAGTGGAAGTCGTGGTGGATCGCATCGGCCTCGAACGTCATGTATTGTCCGGTCGCGCCAAGGACCTCGGGTCCGCGGCGGTCCATCTTTCTCTGCTGCAGGTCCCGCTGGTCTGGGGCCTGATCATCTTCGGCTAACGGAACTCACGTAAAACACCATGTCTGCACTGATTTGCGGCTCGCTCGCCTATGACACGATCATGGTGTTCAGCGGCCAATTCAAGAACGAAATCCTGCCGGACAAGGTCCACATCCTGAACGTCGCGTTCCTCGTGCCGGAACTGCGCAAGGAATTCGGCGGCACGGCCGGTAACATTGCCTACAACCTGAAGATGCTCGGCGGCGAACCGCTGCCGATGGCCACCGTCGGCAAGGACTTCGCGCAGTACGAGGCCTGGCTCGACCAGCACGGCATCAGTCGGGAATACGTCAAGACCATTCCCGAGGCCTACACCGCGCAGGCCTACATCACCACCGATCTCGACGACAACCAGATCACCGCCTTCCACCCCGGCGCGATGAGCTTCGCCCACACCCAGGACGTGCACGCGGCGATCAAGGCCGGGGCGAAGATCGGCTCGGTGTCGCCGGACGGTCGCGACGCGATGATCCTGCACGCCGAGCAGTTCGCCGACGCCGGTCTGCCGTTCATCTTCGATCCGGGCCAGGGCCTGCCGATGTTCGGCGGCGACGACCTCAAGGCGTTCATCGAGAAGGCCACCTACGTGGCGGTCAACGATTACGAGTCGGAAATGATCATGGATCGCACCGGCTGGTCGCTGAAGGAGATCGCCGATCGCGTCGAGGCGCTGATCGTCACCCGTGGCGGCAAGGGCTCGCACATCTACACGCGCAGCAAGACCCACGAGATCCCGACCGCGGCCGCCCAGGCCCTGGCCGATCCGACCGGCTGCGGCGACGCCTATCGCGCCGGCCTGCTCTATGGCCTGCTGAACGGCATGGACTGGGAAACCACCGGCCGCGTCGCCTCGCTGATCGGCGCGATCAAGATCGAGCGTCCGGGTCCGCAGAACCACTACGTCGGCCCGGAAGACTTCCGCGCCCGGTTCAAGAAGGAATTCCGTTACGACCTCGCCTGAAAGGCCGCCGGCGCGGAAAACTTTGTCTATAATCGCGGCCCGCGCCGAAATAGCTCAGTCGGTAGAGCAACTGATTCGTAATCAGTAGGTCGGAGGTTCGATTCCTCTTTTCGGCACCATTTTCAATGGGTTGGACGCGGGCGGCAGTCGGGTTGCAATAACCTGACAAAAAACTGACGATATTCGGCACTGTTTGCCGGTAATAGGTCAGTACCAATGGGCCGCTCGCGACTCCCGAAAAACAAAGCATTGCAGGGGCTGCCCCTGTATCCAGCCGTTGTGGACGGCCGGACTTACTACCGGTTCAAGGATCCAAAGACCGGCAAGTTCGTCAGCCTGGGCAGCGACCTGGGGGCGGCGAAGAAGGCCGCCGGCATCCTGATGTCGCGGCGCCAGACCGATGCGGTAGCCAGGCTGGTCGCCCGGGTCGATTCGCCAGGGGCCACGGTGAAAGAGGCGATCGCCGAGTTCTCGAAGGCCCTGGCCGGCCGCATCAACCGCCATGGCGCGCCGCTGTCTGATGCGACCCTGCGCGATTACGCGAACATGCTGGAGCGCTACGAGCGGCATCACGGCGGGCGCGCCATTGGCTCGATCACGCACGGCGAGATTGCCGACTGGCTGGCACCGGTGCCGGCACGCCAGGCGAACATGCTGCGCGGCCTGCTGGTGCAGCTCTGGACGTTCGCGGTGGCGCGCGGCTGGGCCGACGCCAACGTCGCGGACAAGACCCTGAAGGTCGACGCGCCGAAGACGCGACGTCGGCTGTACCTGCCCGACTACCAGGAGATTCGGGCAGCGGCCGCGCCCTGGCTGGCCGGCGCGATGGACCTGGCGCTGTACTCGCTGCAGCGGCGCGAGGACGTCGTGTCGTTGCCGGTGTCGGCTTGGGATGCGGACGCCGGCGTGCTGGTGCTGGAGCAGGGCAAGACAAAAAAGGGGCTCTCGATCACCGCCGGGCCGCAGCTCCGCGCCGCGATCGAGCTGTGCCTGTCGCTACCGCCGGCGGGCGCCTCGACGATCGTCCGCGACGGCACCGGCTCGGTGATGCCCGACGACTTCACCGACGCCTTCGCGGCCGCGCGAGACTCGATCGGGCGCTTCGCCGAGATGGCGCCGCGCACGCGGCCGAGCGTTCACGAGATGCGATCGCTGGGCGCCGCGCTGTTCCTCTGGGAATGCCGCGACCTGGCGCTGGTGCAGGCCTTGCTCGGCCACGAGACGGCGAAACAGACCCTCGAATACCTGCGCGGGCACAAGCTGCCGCCGGAAGCGGTCACCGCCAGCTAGAAGAGGCTGCCGGCCTGGCCGGGCTCGTTGCTGCGGGTGCAGGTGTTCCGGTGATCACTGGCATGCGGGCAGCGCTTGTTGCCGCATTCCGCGCACAGGATCATTCGGGTCGAAGACAGCGGCAGGAACAGGCTGGCGTCGCGGAGGTCGTGGTCTTTGATGCAGCGGTGGCAGGTGCATCGCGGCTGAACGGTCAGGGTCAGCAGTTCATCGCCGCCGCGCTCGCGGATGCTGGCGCTTAGGTCGCCATCGTCGACCCAGACGATGGGGCCGACCACGGCGCCTGCGGCGTCCGCGCCGAATGTGAGTTCGTGCAGCGCCAGGACGTAGAGGATGTTCCGGACGCACGCCTCGCGCCGATCGGCCGGCACGAGCAGCAGGTCGGCGATCGCAGACAGCTTGTAGGTCGGCGAGCTCATCGCGCTGCTGAGCGGGCCTTCAGGAAGTGGCTGAAGTTCTCGTACAGGTCGGCCACGTCGAGATATTCGCTGTACCGCCGCTGGCCCCTGGTCATCGGCCGAACCTTCCCCATGTCCTGGTACTCGACGCGCCAGGTCGGGTGCGCGTTCTTGATGTTGCCCGGCTTGTCGGCGTCGAAGTTCACACCGATGTACTGGCCACGGTCGGCAGCGATGATGCCAGGCTCGCCGTCGATCACCACGCGCCGGCCGATGTCGGCCGGCACGCCGTAGGCCTGCTTGACGTAGGGGCAGCTCATGCCGGCACCGGGGCGGCGGCCGGCGCCTCGACCGGGTGAACGACCGCGACGCACAGAACATGGTCGTTAGGGTGCTTCAAGCAGTCGTCGACGTGCAGGCGGTTGATCTTGTTCGCCTCACGCAGCGCCAGAATCTCGGAACTGAACTGGTGCACATCGTCGGGTCCGGCGACGCGAACCTCGTACCGCTTCGCGGCCTGGGCCTCGACCGCCGCCAGGCCGGCCAGCAGGCGCGGATGCAGTTCAAGATGGTCCTTGTCGGGGTCGACGACGTTGTTGCTCATGATCGTCGAGAAGCCCATCACCACCCGCAAAATGCCGCCGGGCGGGTGCTTCGCATGGCGGATCAGCAGGTCGTACAGGTGTCGAAGGTGATGCTTGTCATCAGGGTCGAAAAATGTCGGCGTCTCGATGCCCTGGGCGTCCGGATCGACGGGGTAAAAACCGTGATTGATCGCATCGAGGATGCCCATCACTGCAATGGCGGCTTCGATGTCCTTCTCGCTGGCCTTGGCCATTTTCATCGGGGATCTCCGTTCAGGAATTGAGCTTGGTCAGCGCCTTGTCTGCCAGGCTATTGCCGGTCGCGACGCTGGCGCGCCAGGCCTCGTCGTCGATAAAAGTCTTTTTGCCTAGCACCCGGCCAGGCACTTCGCCGTTTTCGACCCAGCCGCGCACGGTGCGCAGGTCGGGCGGTTTCTCGAAATACTTGGCGACCCACTCGGAGGCTGCGAGCAGTTTCATGGTCAGGTGTCGAAATCAGGGATGCGGGCGTGCTCGATGGTTCCCGGGCAGTCGTCGATCCAGACGTCGACCGCATGGCCGGCACGCGCGGCGGCGCGGGACTTCAGTTCGCTGCCGGCGCAGACGATCGGCATCGGAATGCGCGGCTCGTCGGCGCCTGGCGGCTGTTCTCGACCGGTGACGCAGACAAAACGATGGCCACGCGCGGTCATCAGCTCGACAACCGCTCGCCAGCCTTCAGGGTCGGCTGTAAAGGTCAGGTCGTAGTCGAGGGCGATCATCATGTCGCGGTCTCGGCCGGCGCCTTCGCGGCGTCGTACTGCTGGATTGCCCAGACCAGGGCGTAGCAGCACCAGATGAAGCGCGGCGTGTACTCGTCGAGACGGCATTCCCAGAAATCCTCGAACCGGAATCCGGCGTGCTCGAAGTTGTCGACGCGCTCGCGAACGGTTCGCTCGTCACTGCAATCCAGGTCGAGGATGTCGGCCTTCACGGCAGCGCGGAGCTCGGGCTTTGCCTCGACGTCTTTCAGCCACTCGGCGATCCGCTGGCGAAACTTCGCTTCGCTGTATTGCGCGTGTCCACTGCAGCGGTCGATCGCCTCCAGCTTCTCCGACCAGTAGGCCGGGTTGATGCTCAACTCGCCGTCTTGGGTGTCGCGGCGGAAAAACTGCAGCATGTCCGGAAGCCGTTGGAACACGAAGCTGCCCATGTCGCCCGAAAACGCCAGGTAGCCTGGCCAGGTGACGATGTCGAAGCCGCAACAGGACGTGCCCGGTTTCCTGAACTGCAGGTGCCGGTGCAGGCCGGCGTCGAGCAGCACGGTCATCGCGTGGTCGCGGACTTCGCGGCGAAAGCTCTTTTCGGTGATGACGCTCATGCTGGAACGCCTGCGGCCAGTTCCTCGTAGCGCTTCCGGAACAGGTACTCGGCTGTCCCGCTGGCGAGCGGCCGGATCCGCGCTGCGCGAGGCTCGATGCCGGCGAGGATGGCCCACTGGTCGCCATGCGGAGGCATCAGGTCGCGCTGTTCCGTCGCCAGCATGATCAGGTCGGCGCGCTTCACTTCAGGCGGCAGCTTGGCCGGCAGGCCGAAACGTCCGAACACGGCTGCCTCAATACGCTTCTCGATCGCCTTGTAGTCCGGCAGCATGGCCTTCAGCGGCGCCGACACGTCGCCAATGAAAGCCTCGGCGGCATCATGCAGCAGGCCGGCAAGCTGATGTTCTGGCGGCAGCAGGCGGGAAACTTCAATGCTGTGCTGCGCCACGCTGTAGAAGCTGCGCGTGTGGCCGGTGAATCTGCAGATCATCGACAGCGCGTGCGCGATGTCGTCGATCGTGAACGCGGAGTGCTCTGGCCACTCGAAGTCAAAGTAGCTGCCGCCGCAGGTCAGGATGGTGCTCACGGGTTGGGGTTGCTCGCTTTCTTGCGCGCCGGCCGCCTTGGCCTGGCCGTCGGCACGGCGTGGGTGGGTGTCGATTCGGGGGTTAGTCGCGCGCGGTGGATCACGACCGCGCGCGGGTACTGCAGTTGTTGGCTGGGGGTGTGTCGCTGAAAGTCGGCGAGCGCCTTGCGCAGCGCGGTTTCCAACGTTGTGCCGAATCCGAACGCTACGTGGGCGCCTGTGCCGCCAACGACAGCGTCGCGCTCGTCGGCAGCAACCAGCACCGATGCGCGGAACCAGTCGATCGGATGTCGCGGCTTCACGTGAACCTCGATGCTCCGGCCGTCGGCAAGCAGGGAGAGTTCATGGATCAGCGTGACGACATCCGATGCGTTCATGACTGGGGGCGCCCGCCAAGCGCTGCCGTCAGGTCATCGATCATCTGGCCAAGATTGCCGGTCATCAGCGCGAAATCGGCATCAAAGGCGTCGGCGTCCGGCCTCCTCTCGCTCGCGGTTTCGGTGACGTCCCGCACGCGGAGGCGTTTCAGCTCGCCCCTGTCGGTAAGCACCAGGTCAAGCCGTTCGCGCCAACCCAGGCCCAACCGCGCAACGAATTTGCCGCCGCTGATCAGGCTGCGAATCTCGGGGCCGTCGAGCTGGTGCCGCTGATAGCGGACATTCGATTTCGCCGCGTTATCAGCCCGCAACTCGCAGGTGTCGTTCAGCGCAAAGTACGGCGGGGCTTCGCTTGACGATACCCAGGCGGTCATCGCCGAGGCCGGCCGCGTCTGGGTGTCCATTGGATAGGCCGGAAGGTCACCCAGGTCTGCGCGCAGCACGGTGCCGAGCTCTTCGGCCAGGCGCGGACTGGTGCTGTCGATGACGACGCGGCGCCTGTCCAGGTCGAGCCAGGCGCGGACCGTCCTGCTGCGGACAAAAGCGCGCGGGCGCAGCTCGTCGATGACGGCGTCCCTCAATTCGCGCAGTTGCTTGCGGCCAGGCGCGAATCCTTGCTGTTCCGCGACCTCGGCGGCTTTCTTTTCGACCTCGCGCTTGATCACGGCGCCCGGCAGGACGCGCTGCTCGATACCGAGCGCAATCAGCATCTGTTGCTCTTGGCGGTACACAAGGCCGGTGCCCGGCGCCGGCGCGACCCATCCGACGCTTTGCATGCTGGCTTGATTCACCGGCAGCAGCGGGTGCCTCTCCAGCCGTTCCTCGACTTCGGATGCTGGCAGGGTCCAGGCTGGATCGATGTCGTAGACCTGCAGATTCTTGAACCACATAGCGGGGGCTCCGGGTTAGTGCTGACGCGTTGAGGGGGTCTTTGCTTCGAGTAACGCTTGATCGCGTTTCGTCGCCTCCCGGATGGCGCGCAGCACCGACTGCAGTGCGAACTCCAGGTCGGCGGGCGTTGTGTTGGAGAACATCAGGCCGCTGTCGGGCTCATCGGCTGGTGCGACCACACAGATGAAAGCGACCGGGCAGCCGGCGACGGTGGCCAGGGTCGTGCTGATGGCGAGGCCAATGGCGGGCGTCGCCTCGACCAGCTTCTTCTTGGCGGGGCTCATGCTGTTTCCCGGTAGACGAGGCTGACCCAGACGCACTTCGGCGCCAGGTTCGAGGTTGCCGCCGGCGCATAGCCGATCTTCTTGATCAGGCCCTCGCGGGCGCCGCGCTGGAAAATGGCGCCGAGCGCACGGCCGTCGACCGGCAGTTGAAGACCCTCGATGCGCATGTGCTTCAGCACGTCTTCCGCCATGAACTGCGCGTGCTTCTCAGCGTGACCGCGAAGGAACTCGTAGGCGGAAATCGACCAGCCTGGCTGCGCGTGTTCGGCGCCGATCGCGGCATTCAGTACGCCTCGGTCGCGCCGGATCGCCGCAGCTTCAAACTCCAGTGATGTCTGCATCGCAGCCTCCTATTCGGCGCGCAGCGCGCCCAGGTCGATGACGTGGTCGGCCATGTCCCGCAGCTCGGCCGTGTGCGAGATGAAGAACTCGACGTCGTAGCGGCCGATGTCGAGGACGCGCCGCTTCATGCGCATGAAGTGCTGCTTTCGCTCGATGTCGAGGGCGCCATCGGCCTCGTCGCTGAACAGCGCCTGGTAGGGCCGTCCGGACTGGCCGGCTTTGAACAGGGCGATCGCGCGCGTCAGTGCTTCGTTGATCCAGATTCGTTCGCCACCGCTGGTCTTGGTGACGCTGCAGTCGTCGTCGGTCTGCGCGTCGAAGACGCGGATGTCGAACGTCTCTTTCATGACGCCGGCCTTGTTCTCGGCCTGGGTGTCAAAACGCAGACTGAAGCGCGGCCCGTAGCAGGCGGTCAGCAGCTCATTCGCGTAGTTGCTGATCGCCGGCCCTGCATCGTCGATCGATAGCGCGACGATGCCGTCACGGCCCAGGGCCTTGCCCAGCATCTTCCAGTGGGCGATGTCGTCAGCGATCGTCTCCGCCAGGCGCGCGGCCTCGTCGCCGGCGGCGACGCGGGACTTCGCTGTCTTGATTCGCTCGGCATTGGTCGCCTGCGCAGACTGCGCAGTGCTGACTCGGCGGTCGGCATCGGTCAACGCAGCGTCTGCGACATCCATCGCGCGCTGCGCAGCAGCCAGGTCTTCGGAGCTGCCCGCGTCCTCTGGAATCGCGGCAAGCGATTCGGCAAGGCTCGATTTGTAGGCGTTGCGGGTCTGCAGCGCCGCCTCGTGATCGGTCTTGGCAGTCTCGACGCGGGAAAGCACGTCCTTTCGGATTTCGGCGATCTGTTCGCGCTTCGATGCCAGGCCGGCTTCGTTGGCGGCCAGGTCCGATTCGGCCGTCTCGATCGACGTCTTGAGCTCGGCAGCCGCTGATGCCCGGGCTACACCCTGATTGGCAGCGGCGATCTTGGCGTCGATCGCGATCATATCGGCGCGCAGCGTGCGGGCGCGTTCCTCATTTCGGCGAAGCTCGACGACGCGCGGGCTGATGTCGGCGAGCTGCTGTTCGGTCGCGACAATCTGAGCGCGCGTCTCGGCCAGCGCCGTCTCTAACTGGTCCGCCTCGCGTTTCGAGTCGTGCGCGTTCTTGAGCAGCGCGCAGGCGTCATTCATGGCGGTACCGACGCACGGCACGCGGTCGGCCAGGGCGCCGCGATCACGCAAAGACTTCAGCGCGGTTACTTGCGTCGTCTCGGTTTGCTTCAGGCCGGTTAGCCGCTCATTCAGCCGCGACTGCTGGGCGGGCGCGTCGGCATCGTGATCGCGCGCCGCTTCGGCGTCTGCGGTTTCCTGGGCGATACCGTTGCGCTCGAACGCAAGCGCCTCCACGGCTTTCTGGGCAGCGACAGGATCCGGCGCCGCCGCCAGCCGGACCTTCATGCCATTGATGCGTTCGGTCAATGACGCAGACTTGCCGACAAGCGCCTTTTCCTCGTCATCAAGCGCCTTCGCGGCGTACTCGACGCGAAGGCGCGCCAGCGTGGCGTCGTGCGCGCGCTGCAACGTACCGATTTCATCGGCGATTCCGTCGATCTGCTTCTGGATCGCGCGCCGCTGCTCGCGGACCTGATCGCGTGATGCCGCCCGTGCATTCGATTCGGCCAGCGCTTGCGCCGCCTCATTCGTCTGGGTGCGTGCAAGCGCACGATCGTTGGTCGCGGCCTCCAGGTTCCGCCCCGCTTCTGCGTATGCCGATTCAGCAGCGGCAAGGTCGGCCGTGGCCTGGGAATGCTCGCGCAGCTTCGCCTGCATGCCGTCGAGCACTGCCGCCTGATGCTTGGCCGCGTCTTCCGCCTGCTTGGCCAGGGCCAGCAGGTGATCAAGGCCCAGCAGTTCGGAAAGCAGCAGCTTGATGTCGCCGGGGGCATAGTCGCTCAAGCCCTTGCGGCCCTGGGCGGAGAATGCGGCCGTGAAAAACAGGTCCGGACTACCCAGAAGCGCGTTGACGCACGCGTCATAGGTGTCGGTCTTGCCGTCGCTGCGGGTGCCGTCTTCGATCACTACCGGTACCCAGCCGTCCGGCGTCTGGGTGTACAGATAGGCCTCGGTCTTCTTGGTCTTGTTCGCGCCCTTGATGATGATTTCGGAGCGATACGTCACTCCGTTGTGCTCCCAAAGCAGCTCCTTCCTGGCCTCGCCGTAGGTTTCCTCGTAGTAGCTGAACTGACGCGGGCTGTAACCGGCCGACCGGAACGGCATCAGTCGATACGGGTGCATGTTGTCGAGCACCGTCGTCTTGCCATTCCCGTTGCGGCCGGACAGCGCGACGAGTCCACTTAGACCAGTGAAGTCCAATTCGATTGAGTCTCGATTCAGACCCTTCCGAATACCGATGAAGTTGACCAGCTTCAGCTTGAGGGGGCGCATGGAGTTTGAGATGGTGACGGTAACAAGACGTTACCAATAGACGCGCGCGCGCACAATGGGGATGAATCAGTTTTCGCCCGTTACGCCGGTGTTGGCGATGGCATCGCGGGTGATCTTGGCTGCGAATTCAAGCTGCGATGCCAGGTCGGCAAGCATCGACAGCGCGCCCTGGTTGCCGTACTTGTGCAGCGGTTCGAGCAGCTTCGCCATCCGGATCGTATCGATCGGCGGGCCGACGTACGGCCGAATCTGGAGCCCTGTCTTTTCGGTGAACTCGTCCACTGCTGCCTGCAGTCGCGCGTGGTGGGCTGTTGCGGCCTTGATGCCTTGTTCGACCTGAGCCTGCACGTCTGCTCGCGCTCGATTGACCGCTTCTCGCTGCATGCGCTCGGCGACAGCGCCGATCTGTTCGTAACCGCGACGCATCAGGCTGGCGAAGAATGCGCGAGACATCGGCGCCGGCTCCAGCCTGGGCGCCTCGACGGCGACGCGAAGGCCGTTGGCGCGGAGCTCCAGGTGCCCCCAATTCGGCGGCAGCTCGCCGGGGCCAATGACGCCTTTCGGTGCCACGAGATACCAGCAGTCGCAGTTCTTGATCATCGCGTCGGCCTTTTCCGGCTGCTTGAGCTCGCGAAGCCAGTCGCTGCGGCGCATCTTGACCTCGAATCCGATCACCGCGTAGCCGCGACTGCGCCAGGTGTTCACGGCGATCGCGTCGGCATAGCGGGTACCGCCGCCGGTGCTTGGCGCGACTTCGCCCATCACGACCCATTCCGGCGCGGGGTAGCGGGTCCGGATCGCATCCATGGCGGTCATCGGCTGATCGACAGCGGCGCCGCCTTCGACTATCAGCTCGCTCATGTCGTGGTCCTCTCCTGTTGCTTGGGCGCCCAGCCGGTGGCGCGGGTCAGCTCCGCCATGATTCCCTTCTCGTTTGGCGGAGGGCGCTTTCTCAATGCCGGTTCCAAGCACACGAAACGACGGCCGTCCGCGTGCGCGATCGAGTAATCCCATTTCGCGCCGTTCGCCTTGATCGGTGACATCCAGGACGCCACGGCAACCACCTCAACGGTTTCGCCGAGGTAACGCACGACGTTGGCATCGACTTGAGAGGCGTTGGCCGCGATCAGGCACAGTTCGCCGACCTTGAATTTCTTGGCCATAGGTCGGTCCTAAAATGGAATGTCGTCGTCTTCAAAGTCAGCGGCCGGCGCCGGCGCCGGCGCTGCGCGTTCACGGTTCTGCCGCTGTGGCGGCGCCTGGCTCGCTGCAGGCCTGGCTGAGGCTCGGGCGTGCGACTCTTCGGCGCCCTGGTCATCGCCACGGATGCCCGACAGCATTTGCATGTCGTTGACCATGATTTCGGTGACGTACCGATCGACGCCGTCGCGGTCTTGCCACTTGCGCGTACGCAAGCTGCCCTCGACATAGAGCTTGGCGCCCTTCCGCACATACTGGCCGACGATTTCAGCCAGCTTCCGCGTGAACACTAGGTTGTGCCACTCGGTTTTCTCCTTCTTTTCGCCGGTGGCTTTGTCGTTCCACGTCTCCGATGTGGCGAGACTCATGTTGCAGAACGCGTCGCCGTTCGGGAAATACTTCATCTCGGGATCCTTGCCGGCATTGCCGATCAAGATGACCTTGTTCACTCCACGGCTCATGTCATGCGCCCGGCTGCTGGCCGGCCTCCAGGGTGGCCAGACGCGGTAACAGCGGCGCCGGATTGGTTGATGTCAGCTCGCACCAGCGCAGAAGCTTGTCCTGCAGTGTTGCGGCGATGTGGATGCCGTCGGCGCGGCTACGCTGGACAGGGTTGACGTGCGGCTCGATCTTGAACTCGGCAATGCCAGCGGCCGTGAGGATGTCGCGAAGCGCACCGGCGTCGACCGACGCGCGATGTTCCTCGTCGATGGTGTAGCGGAGGCGCACGTACGCGCCGCGACAGCTCGTCAGGCGCCGGCCTAGTTCGGCCAGGTCCGGCGGGCCGTCGAACGTGATGTCGACGAGCTGTCGCGCCGGCGTTTCGATGAGCTTGTAGCCGGCTTGATCGCTGCCGACGTCCCAGACCAGGAATCCGGTCGGCTGATCGTGGCCGTAGATGAGCTTGGTGATGCTGCCGGCGTAGGCAATGCGGCAGCCGTCCTGTTCCCAGCCTTGGTGCGCATGGATGTGGCCGAGCATCACGGCGGACGCACCTGCAGAGAACAGCGCGGCCGTTCCGAACTCGTGGTCGGGCGACACCATCGCCTGCTTGGATTCGGTCCTGCAGCCGTTGACGGTGCCGTGGCTGACCATCACCGTCGGCACGCGCATCGATCGCGCTAACGCATTGTTACCATGCCAGCCAGCGCAAACCTGGCCAACCAGGTCGGCAGTCTGGGCCTCTGGTGCTACAGCCTGGACGTTGGCGCGGTTGATCGACGGCAGGCACGACACCAGCAGCTTCGCGCCGGGGTGAAGCGGCTCTTCGGCTGTCACCGGCACCCAGGCGCCGTCGATGTACGCAACTTGCTCGATTGACTCGGCGACGTGAATCGGGAACTTCGACGCCAGGTGGCGGAACACGGCAACGGCCCCAGGCCGGTCGTGGCTGAAGGTGCCCTGCAGGATCAGCACCGGCATGTGGTCGGCGAGGGTGCGGACGCGGGTCAGCAGCAGATCAACGGCCGGGTGGTGCAGCGGCACGGCGGCGTCGAAGCTGTCGCCGGACATGATGCCGAACTCGGCGCCAGCAGCGATGGCGTTGGTCACGGCGAAGCGGAACGCATCGTCGACCCACTGCATGTGCTTTTCGCAGTAGTGCAGGTCGGAGAAGTGGGCGATCTTGATCATTATGGTGCTCGGTTCTCTTCGGCCTCGATTCGTTCGTCGATTTCCAGCAGCTTTTTCGCAGCGGCCATTGCAACGTCATGGCGCATGGCATGTAACGCGAGCAGACGAGTCGAGTAGAGGCTGCGCGGGTTCTGGGTGCCGCTCGAATGCTTCGTGCGCATGGGGCCTTCCCCATGGCTGACGCTGCTTGACCAAGCCTCGAAGACATTGAGGGAGTAGCTATTGAAGTCGAAGCCCGAAGTCTCTCCACCAGGACCACGCGCCGGCGGAGGTACATCGCGCCGGATGCGCGGGCTCCAGTGCAGTGCACCCTTCAACTTGTGATGCAGCAACAGCTCATCGAACGCGGCCTTTTCCTTCTTGTTCAGCGGCATCTCAGCATTCCTCCAGTGTCTTCAGAATGGCGCGCAGGGTTTCGATCTTTCGGCTCCAGCCTTCGCCATAGATTGGAATCATCTTCTCGGAGAACTCGACCGCATCAGTACCGTCGCGGATCAGCAGCTCGTTGATCTTCAAGCGCAACGCCTTCACGGCATGACGGTCGTCGACATCGGGGGCCGGGGCGGGCGGGGGCGGATCGACAGGTTCGGCCTCGATGGTCGGCGCCGTCGGCGAGGGTCCGCCCAGGATCGCAGCGGCGCGTGGTGCTTCAAGCGCTGCACGCTCCTGGCCTGCCATGACACCGACCATGTCGACGCGCGCCTCCAGGTGAACGAGATGCTGGCGCGCCTTCACCGGCTCGCCGCGATCGTCGAGGCGAACGATGTCATCGGTGACCTTCGTTAGCCAGAAGATCGCCTGGCCGGCATGGGTGCCGGATAGCCGGCCATTGCGGATGCTGGCGATCAGCTCGAACTGGCTCTTGATCTGCCTCATCGAATAGATGCTGCCGGTATCCATTTCGATCAGCGACGAGCCCGGCACGCCAGGCACATAGAACAGCAGCCTGGCACTGAGCGAACAGGCCTTCGCCTGGTATTCGCGGCAGTGCTCGGGGGCGCACCGGCCTTCGTTTTCGGTGCGCAGCATCGGCGCGCGGCCGCCGAACTGGCGCGCGGCGCGCCGATTGTTCGGTTCCAGGCTCTTCGGCGCATAGGTCATGCAGAACCGATCGCCGGCGGCGTCGTACTCACTCCAGAACTTCAGGCCGGACGTTCCAAACGTACGCATGGCGTGCGGCATGTTCTGTAGCCAATCGTCGAAAGCGAAGACGACGGGGAAGCGGTAGAGCTGGCGACCATTGCCGTCGCCAAGGTCTTCGGCGTAGAGCTCGATGATGCGGTTTGCTAGTTCCGGGATCCGGAAGTCGCTGGGGCTGACGCGGAAGTATGGAGTGTTCTTTGGCACCAGCGCGGACTTGTCCAGTCCGCACTCGCGCATGATCTGCGCGTCGATGTCATCGAATCCAACGCCTCGCGCGAGTCCGTTGTTGTAAATCGCTTGGGTCTGGGGTGTGACGGCTGACCGCTTCAATACCTTGACGCCGGTCCTGATCTTTCCGGCCACGGGAAGGTGCACCGGCCGCTCATCGAGAATGCTTCGCTTGGGATTCATGGGGCTCCTGTTGGCCGTTCGGCTCTGTGTTGCGGCAATGGTAACGCTGGGTTACCATTCGGCGCAAGCCAATATCCACTAGCGGCGTGACCGACTTCGTTAATCCAGAATCAGGTGGTGCTCTTCGTCGCCTTCGGCTTCACCGCTGCGGCGAGGACAAACTCCTGCGCGTCCGGCGGCAGCTTCACGAAACGGCGCAGCAGCTTGTCTGCGCGCCGAGCGTCTTCAATTGTCAGGAAGTCGTAGAACAGAGCGACTGGCGGAACGCTCAGGATTTGAGACAGCACGAGCGCATGTGTGATCGACAGTCGGCGATTGAACTTCTGCCCGAGGATCTGGCTCATCGCGGAATGGTGCAGCGTCTCGGGAGCTTCGAGATGTGCGGTACGCGAAGCAATCTCGCGCGTGCTCAAGCCGCTCAAGTCGATGATGCGTTTGATGCGGCGCAATACGGCCGGGTACTCCGACGCACTGGTAGCAGTCATGTTGAAACTCGTGGTTGGTAATCATTTGTTACCAAGTTTAGCACCCCCCAAAAAGGAAACCAGAATGCAGGTCACAGTCGCCTACAAAGCATTGACCGCGAAAGGGAAACGGCGGTTATTGCGGGCTGCCGTCGCCCTTCTTTCGGCCGAAAAGATTCCGGCCACCCAAGCAGATGTACACCCCATATTGACGGGCGGCAATGTTGACGCTCGCCTGAAGTCTGAGGTTGTGGCGCGAGTGATCAGCGGCCTCTTCCGTGGGCAGTTCAGCCTTGATGTGTCGACGGCGGAAGTGTTCGGGGGAAGCGATGCGAGCTGAAGCCGCTTTCGCGATGTTGACCGAGGAAGGCGCTCGCGAGGCGATCGCCGGAATTTCGGCTGCGGCCGGCGTTTCCGAGGGCTTTGTCAACCAGGTGCTGCTGGGTGTGCGCACGCATCCATGCAGCGCAGCGGTATCGAATGCGGTCAGCGCCTGGTTCAGTGCGCGCGACATCGATGTATCGCCGCACGAGGTCACCGGCATGCGAGGGGTTAGCCTTGAACGAGTCGACGATCGTACTGTTTGACTGCGCCAGGCGGCCGTCGCTACGGCTGACGGCGGCGTCCTGCGCGGGCATGTGGAACAAGGCGAGGCGACTTCCGAACGGAAGCCTTGAGCCCGCCATGACCTGTCGTGGCTGCGCCATTGGCGCAGAGCACGCCGGCATGAGTCCAGCGCTCTCGCGCGCCGTGCAGGGAGAAGACAAGCGTTGCACGCGGTGCCATCGCGGCGCGCGGAAGTTGATCTACGGCGATCTGTGCCTGAGCTGCTACAACCGGCAGACCGAACTGCGGCGCGGCATCAATCGACTGCGCACACGCGGGAAAATTTTCTGGCCGAAGTTCGCGCGGCCGCTGCGACCTGCCGTCGTCGCGGTTCGAGGAATCAACGAGGACGCGGCCGAGCGCCAGCTTTCGTTCGACCTGGTCGCCGGCGGGCTCGAAGTGGCATTGCGTTCGCTGCGCCAGGCATCGAACGACATCGTGATCGGTTTCGCCCGTCCACTGGAGCCCTCGCAATGCGCCGACCGGTGATCCGCAATCTGCCGTCTCTCCCTGGCGTTGCCGCTCGGAGCAAGTTTCATAACGAGGCAACGGTTGTCGACGGGATCCGGTTCTCCTCGAAAGGCGAAGCCGGGTTGTACATGCACCTGAAGCTGCTGCGTCTCGCCAAGGAAGTCACCTATTTCCTGCGCCAGGTACCGATCGAGTTGCCCGGCGGCGTCAAGTACGTGGTCGACTTCCAGGTGTTCTACCGAGACGGCGCCGTCCGGTATCTGGATTTCAAGGGCGCAGAGACGCCCGTCTTCGTCATGAAGAAAAAGCAGGTAGAGGCCCTTTACCCCATCCGTATCGAGTGCATTCGGCGCGTCCGTGGGCATTTCGAGGGGCTGTGATTCGGGAGCGAGGATGAACACTGATGCACGGATTTCGGTTGGCCTGCCTGGGCACCCGAAAACCAAGAAGCTGCACCGACGGGTCGGTGATGCCGGCTGTTGGCGGCTCATCTGCTTGTGGCTCTGGGTCGCCCAGAACAAGCCCGATGGCGACCTGGCTGGCATGTCCGACGAGGACATCGAGATTGCCGCCGACTGGAATGGCGAGCCCGACACGTTCGTGCGCGCCCTGGTCGACGTCCGGTTCGTCGACGGCGAGCCCGGCGCGCGGCGGCTGCACGACTGGTGCGAGCACAACCCCTGGGCATCGGGCGCCGATCTTCGATCCGCGAAAGCAAGCTGGAACGCAGTGAAGCGACACCATGGCGAGGCCGAGGCCGACCGCCGCGTTCCGGAGTGGGCTGCTGCTCGCAATGCTGGGGGCGGCCCTGCTGATGCTGCTAGCAATGCTGCTAGCAATGCGGGCAGCAAGGTGGTCGGCAGCAGCAGCAATGCAGCCGCCAGTGACCAAGCAATGCAGGGCTCAGCCGACAGCAATGCTCCATCTCCGTCTCCATCTCCGTCTCCATCTCCGTCTCCATCTCCGTCTCCGTCTCCATCTGCTCAGCAGCGCTACACGTCCGACTTTCTCGCCGTGTGGGATGCCAAGCCGCTGCGCGAGGGCGGCGATGACAAAGCGCGCGCGGCCAAGAACTACGTTGCAGCGGTCGCCGCTGGACATGATCCCGCCGTGATCCTCGCGGGGATGCAGCGATACGCGGAGTTCTGCAACGCCTCCAAGCGGACCGGCACGCAGTTCGCAATGCGTGCCGCCAACTTCGTGTCGCTCGAACACGACCCGCCGTACTGGCTCCAGGACTGGACCTACAAGGGCGGCACCGAAGACAAGCTGCAATCCGATCTGAATCGCGGCGCTGCCGCTGAGAACCTCGATGACCGACGCGACTACCGCAACATCCCTCCCGACTTCTGGGGCGCTGCGCAGGCTTCTGGCGCTGGTCCCGCCCGGGACGCGGGTGCTGAGCAGGGATGAGCTGCAGGCGGAGTGCGACCGACTGCGCCTAGATGCCCAGCGCCAGATGGCGGCCGACCGGATCGTGGCGCGCCTGGCCAACAGCGGCGTGCCGCCGATCTTCGCCGAGCCCGCGTTCGACGCCTACGAGGTCGGCGATCACAAGGACCGGCGGGTGGCGCTTGAAGCGGCGCGCCGGTATGCGGCGACCTTCAGCGATCGCCTGGCCGAGGGGCGCAGCATGGCCTTTCTGGGCAAGTCCGGTTGCGGCAAGACGATGCTGGCGAGCTCGATTGTGCAGACCATCAACCTGGGCGGCCGCCATGCGGTCTACGCAACGGTGGCGATGGTCCTGCGGGAGATACGCGCCACCTTCGACTATGCCAATCCGCTGTCCGAGGGCGATGTTCTGGCGCGCTACAGCGAGCCCGACCTGCTGGTGCTGGACGAGATCGGCCGGCACGCCACAAAGCCGGCCGACATTCAGCGCATCTTCGAGATTGTCGATCACCGCGCCGGCAACCGTCGGCCGATGATCATCTGCAGCAACCTGGACGAGCCCGGCATCGAGAACCTGATCGGTCCGGCTGCCTGGGAGCGGCTGATGGGCCGCAACGGCTTTGTCATCCGCTTCGACTGGCCGAGCTATCGGCGCGCCATTGCTCGCGGTTGAAACGGTAACGTATAGTTACCATCATACTATCGAGGGTGATATGGCGCAGTACGACCTTGCGGCAGCGAAACTCAAACGGCGGCGCGAGCTCGGCTCTTCACCCCGGGCGGTGCTGAAGTGTCCACTGCTGACGGGCGACGAACTGCTCGCCGGCTGGAACGACAACCGGTATCCCGTGCTCGGCCAGGCACTGGCTGAAAAGCTGCTCGACATGGCCGACATGATCGGCTTTGCGCAAGCGCATCGATTGCTACGAATCGCGATCAACGCTATGCGGGTTCATCCGCCGATCGTGCTGGATGACAGCATTTGCGAGCGCACGGTGCAGGCAATCCGATTCGTGATTGCGCGCCAGTCCGAAGTCGCGCTTCTGGGTGCGCTGCGGACAGCTCAGGTCATGCACCTGTCGGCAGTGGCCGAGACGCACGACGTGCGGCCAGAGCGTCTGCATGAATGGCTGGCGCGCGCGCATGACTGCTGACCTGCTGGGCCAGGACATCGATCGTGGCGCTGGCGTCGGTGGGCACCAGTCCGGCCGCATGGATGATGAAACCTGGCTGACGCCTCCGCACGTCTTGCTGGCGCTGGGAGCGTTCGACCTGGATCCGTGCTCGCCGATCAATCGGCCGTGGGATACGGCGGCGGCGCACTTCACCAAGCTCGATGATGGCCTCGCCAAGCCCTGGCATGGTCGCGTCTGGATGAGCCCGCCGTACGGCGCCGTTGCGTCGACGTGGATGCGGCGGATGGCCGCGCACGGCAATGGCGTGGCGCTGATCTTCGCGCGCACCGAGACAGCAGCGTGGACCGATAGCGTCTGGCCGCACGCCGGCGCCGTGCTTTTTTTGTCCAAGCGGTTGACGTTTCATCGCATCGATGGCCGAGCGGCGGATTACAACGGCGGCGCGCCGTCCGCGCTGATTGCCTACGGCGCCGACAATGTCGAGGCGCTGAAGCGCTGCGGCCTGGCGGGCGCCTTGGTCACGGGGTGGTCGTGTGTCTGACGATCTGATACTGCTGACCGAGTTCACCGGGAACATTCGCCGACCGTACGGCCTGGCTGCCGGCGTGCGCGCGGAGCTGTTCGCCTTCAATGGCGACGATGCCGATGCCGTGCTGTTCCTGGGGCGCACCAGCTTGCAGGATGCGCTCGTTCGTGTCGTGCTGACGCGGGATGGCCAGGATTTCGGCCAGTTCGATGCTTATGTCCGTCGGCCGGCGCCGAAGCTGCTCGGCATGGTGGCCAACTTCTACGCGGAGAACGGCGCCGAAGCGGATCGGATCACCGCGCTGGGCCTGTCGAAGTTTGTCGACCTGGCCGTGCACGCGCGCGTCTTCTTGCTGCAGACGCCGGAAGGGGCGGAAGCGCCGAAGGCTGCGCCAGCGGCCAAGCCGGCCCGAAAAGCACCTGGCGAGCACGCGGCCGCGTCGTCGCTGCTCTGGTCGTCGATGTTTCTCGGGCAGCCGAGCGTGTTGCACGCCCTGGGTGTGATCGACAACCCGCGTTTGATTCCTGGCGGGGCGGAAGGCGCCCGCACTGCACGCACGAGCGGCTGGGCCGCGCTTCGCGCGATCGCCGGCGTCGAGTCGATGAGCGATGCCAACCCTGCATTGATTCGAGCATGGGCGGTTGAGCGCTCGGTTTCTCATTTTCTTCCGAGGGGGTATCCATGAAGGTCCAGTTCTCGTCGATCGCGGCGGCGGCAAGCCTGCTCAAGGTCGCTGCCAGCTTCACAGCGCGGATGCCTGATGCCCGGACGTACATGCGCCTGGATGCCACTGCCGGCGGATTGACCGCTGCGACGATCGGCGACGAGGGGCAGTTCGTAATCACCATCCCTGGCGTTGAAGTCGAGAAGCCAGGAACGATCATTGCGCGCGCGGACCTGCTGGCGGGCCTGTTCGCGAAGAGCACGCACGGCGAGTTCGGCGTTCTGTCGGTGAAGGAGGGCGACGCAAGCGCGCCGGCCGAGCTGCGCGTCGGGAAAAACCGCTACACCCTGCGCCAGCCGCCAGCGGTGGACGTCATTTTCAACCTTCCAGGCGACACGCCGACCGGCGGAGCGACGATGCCGGCGAAAAAGTTCGTCGAGGCGCTTCAGTTCGTGTCGCATGCGATGGCGCGCAACGACGTGCGCTACTACCTCAACGGCTGCTGCATCGTCGTGGGCACTCGCACGATCGACTTTGCCGCGACCGATGGCCATCGCCTGGCGCGGACGATCGAGATGATCGACGGCGCGGCTGAGCGCACCGGCGCTGGCGCCGTGCTGGTGCCGAACGCGGCCGTGTCGAAGATCGCCAACGCGCTGAACGCGACGGGCGACGGAAACGTGCGGCTAGTGCAGACCGGTAATGGCTACTGCCTGTGCACTGAATCGTTCGCGCTGTACGGCAAGTCGCTGGAGGGGCGCTTTCCCGACGTCGGCGCCGTCATTCCGAAAGAGCACGAGGCAGTGGCGACCATCAGTGCGCCTGCGCTGGTGCGCGCGCTTGATCGGACGGGCCTGGTCAGTGCCGGGCAGAAACACCACTACGTGGACTGCGCGGCTTACGATGATGAATTAGTGTTCACAATCGACTGCGACAACGGCGCAGTGGAGGAACGAATCCCTGCGCAGTTCGACGGCGCAGCGGTCGCGGTGAACTTCCGTGTCGACGCTCATTACTTGCGGGACGCTGCCGCTGTGGGCGGCGCCGGCGGGCTTCAGATCATGGTGGCGAGCAACCCGAACCAACCGATCCGCTGGGCCTGCGACGGCATTGCGCCAGACCTGCGCGGCGGCGTGATCATGCCAGTGCGAAGGTGAACCGTGATGGTTTGCACAGTATAGGCTCAGATTTCATTGATTTAGATTACTTTTACCCTTGTCAATGGCGCATTATCGGGTCGTTTTGTTTCTTGCAGACGCCTATTAAAAAGTAATCATTTCAGGGACATTCACAATGTCGTTTAAGAAAAAGCCGGACAAAAATGGTTTGGCGGATGTTTTGCGCCTGATTTTTGACGAATTGTCCGTGATGGAGAATCAAGTTAAGGCCACGCGCGCGGCGTTCGTCGATGCCATGCGGGATGCGGGGATGGAGCCTGAGTGCATCATCCCCGCGCTGCAGAAAACCAGGCGCAACCGACGTCCTGCGGCCGCACGATCGAGTTCCGCTCTCGGCAAAGATTCGTCTCTGACTTGAACGCGCTACAGCGGCCACACACCACGCCTTTCGGCAGCTCGGGGATTTTGACCGGCAGCGGCTTGGGTGATGGCTGCTTGAGCAGTTCGGCGTTCCCGGCCTCTGGTTCCGGGTCGGGGAGGATGAAGGTGGCGGTGCCGAATGCGCGCGACCACGCCACGTCGCACAGCATGTTTGCGTAGGAAAAGTGGGGGTCGATGCCGACCTTCACGACGCGGCGGCGGTACTTGCGTTCGTCTTCGTCGATCAGCTCGGCAACCAGGGCGGTCTTCGTGAAGTGGAGAAACACGTGTTCCTGCACGATGGCCGACGCCTTCTTGATCTTGTTCTCGACGACATCCTGGATCAGCTTCGTGGGGTCCGGGAATAGGCACTGCGTCTTCACCAGCCGCTGCATCGACACCTGCATGCACTTGTACTGATCGATCGACACGGTGTAATGGTCGCGCTCGGCCTCGTTGATCTTCTGCTCCATGCGGGTCAGCCTGGCGTCGCCCCAGCGCATCATTTCGTCATTGACGTTGCTGTAGTCGGCGATGAACACCTTGCCCTTGTGGCGCTGCGCGAAGCGCTTGGCATCGTTGTAGTTGGGCAGGTTCTCGACCACGCACACCTGGACGCCGTACTGGCGCATCAGGATGTCGCACCTCCCGAACGGGTCGTTGCTGTAGATCATTTCAGCGTGCACCACGGCCTGGCGGCCGTCGGGCAACCGCTCCTTGATGAGGATCACGTTGAACGCGCCCATCTGGTCGATGCCCATGAACGTGCCCTTGGCCTGGCTCTTCCACTGCAGGCCCAGGCGCACGCCCTCGGCGGCGCACGCTTCGAGCATCGCCATCGTCACCGGGATCCGCGATGGATCGATGAACGGCCGGCCGAGCTTGCGGCGGAAAAAATTCTCCAGGCTCTTCGCGGTGGCGAAGGATTCGTACATCTCGCGCGGGGTGACCGTCGCCGACAGGGTTTGCGGGTAGTGCAGGGACTCGTAGCCGGCGCCCGGGTTATCCGACACCCATCCGCAGTCACCGACGGCCGCAGGCGTCTGCGCGTCTGGAATGTAGGCGTCGCATTTCGGGCACCGGTACACGTACTCGTCGAGCGGCGCGCCGTCGTACTGGCCCGTGTTGTAGGCGATGCAGTTCGGGAACACTTCCGAATCGTAGTCGTCGAGCACGACCCCTTCAGGGCAATTGCAGCGGGTGTGGAAGCGAAGCCGCGTGCCGCGCTTGTAGATGTAGTCGATGTCCTCGTCCGGCATCATCGCGGTCGAGACGTAGAGCTCCATCTTCACGTCGGACGCGCTCATGCGCTCCAGCGTCTTTTCGATGTCGGCGATCGACATGCCCTGCACTTCGTCGAAGTTGAGCCCGTCGAGCGGGAACGATTCGGTGCTGACACTGCCGGTGGTGTAGAGAAACAGAATCTTCGACGCGCCGATCGCGCGCGTCATCACGTTGCCCTCTTTCGACGCCGAGCTCGTCGCCGTCGACCTGAGCAGGTTGTAGGCCACTGGCACGCCACGCAGGATCGGCATGAAGCGGTACGTGCTCTTGTACTGCGCCAGGGTTCGGTCGGGCACGTAGCTGCCGACGGCGAACGGGTAGAACTTCACCGAGCACCAGATGGCCACCAGCATTTCCCAGACGGTCAGGCCGGTCTGGGCGCCTTTCATCACCGCGAACTTCCAGCCGCGCGCCTCTTCTCGTGTGTTGGGGACGCGCGAATAGACGTACCGCAGGGCGGCGCGGTTGTCGAAGCGGAACGGCTTGCCGTCGACGCGCATGCCATCGCGCGCCAGGCTTTCGACCCACTGCACGAATGTGATGCCTGGCGGTATCAGTTCCTCGGCCGTGCTGAATCTGGCCTCGATCTGGGCGATCGTTTCCGAGAACTGCGCCGTGAAGAGCTCTAGCGTGATGTTTGCCATAGCCGGGGGTTCACGGTGCCGACCATCTCGCGCATGTCCTGGGCAATGGCTTTGGCGGTTTCTGGGCTCAGGGCGGACACGCGCTGCATGACCGAGCGGCAGAACGCGGCGAGCTGGTCAGCGTTGGTGACGCGCTCATAGGCCTTGAACAGCGATTCGACCGCCTTGGTTCGTTGCGCCAGGGCGGCGGCATAGCCGACCGGGTCGACGATCGTGTGGTTGTCGCCGACTTTCATGACGCAGGTTTCAAGCAGCGCGTCGGCGTAGTTCATCGACTTCAGCAGCTCGCCGGTGATGTCGATCAGGCTGTCGCGAGCTCCATCCGGATCGCGCAGTCGCCGGGTGGTGCGATTGCCAGGGATCGCGTCATCGACGTTGTCGGCGCCCAGGTCGCTACCAGGCGCGGGTGGCGTGACGCCATCGTTGTCTTGGGGCGGGGTGGTACGCGGTGGTGGTTCCGACTTCGGCCGGCGTCGTCTCCTGATCTGAGGATCGGGGGCGGCGCCGGCCGAAGCATCGGATTCGGCGGCATCGCTGAAGTCGCTGGCGCTGATGTCCTCGAAGCGCTTCGGTTTTCTCGGCTTCGGCGGCCCGGATGTGGCCGCGAGCTCGCGCGCCTTCTTGATCCAGTTGTGCCACGTTCGGCGCGGCACGCTCGAACACTTGGAGCGGATCGGATCGAGCGAGTCGCCCAGAGCGATCGCCCGCGCTAACTCATTGATTACACTGGCCGCAAGCGGCGACGCCTTGCCGGTCACACGCGCCCATCCTCAACCGCTGGCGCGGCGAGCTGGGCCAAGATGGCACACGTTGTTGGCATGCTGCCAACATGGCGTCACGACGGCCAGGAGGCCTCAGCGCAGCGGGATCGCGAGTTGTTGGGCGCCCTGGGTGTCCTCGGCCTGGCGCCTGCGGACCACGACCTCGTGCGGGAACTCGAAGGTCTGCTTCGGGTTGGGCTCACAGCGGAATCCCAGGTCGGCGTTCGCATCGATGCGCATGCCGCACGCACAAAGCGATTCGACGGCGCCGACCGTCGACGCGCCGCAGTTCGAGCACCGGTATCCGCCGGCCGGGTTGTCGACCCGCTCCAGGATCCTGCCCAGGCACTCGCGGCAGACGTGATCGGTGACCGTGTAAAGGCCTGGTGTCATGGCTGGCGGCGCGGCGGCGCCGGCGTCGGGGCGGCGGTGTGGCGGGCGCCGGGCTTCGCGTCGACTTCCGGGCTGGCGCGGCGCCTGGTCAGCGCTCGGGCAATCAGCGCGCCGGCGACCGCGCCGACGGCGAACACGGCCAGGCCGACCGGCTCGATCGCGAAGACGATCATCGACTTCTCGACCATCAGCATCATCGCGGCACCGCCTTGCCGCCTTCAAGCAGCACCTTGATCTGATTGGCAAGACGCTGCACCGACAGGTTGTCGGTGTACGGGTATCGGTAGTTCACCCGCACCGCGACAAAGTCATCGAGCAGGATTTCGCGCGAACCATCCGGCCAAGCCTCGCCGTCGACCAGCATTGAGCCAGGCCGGACGGTGATCGCCGGCAGGTGCAGGCGAACAATCTTCACCGGCTTGCTGGGATTGCCGGCGCCAGGCTGTGGCTCGGGGCCGTCCGGCCGCGCGCCGATCGCGGCACGGATCAGGCGCTCGCATTCGCTTCTGCGTAGCGGCGGCGAGATATTGATCATCTCGGCCATGGCTGCGTCGACCATGGCGACGATCGCGGGTTCAGTCATGGGGTACGGGCTCCTGGGTGAGTATGGCCTGGCTTCTGAACGCGAGGCCGATTTGAATGCCGTTGGGGCCGGCGTCGTACACCTGGCAGGCGGTCAGCTCGGTCGTCTCTGCGGCGCCGTGGCATTCGACCGTGAACGTCGCGGTCTGCGTGCCCGGGTCATCCCAGCGCGTCATCTTCTCGACGGGGCGCCTGCAGACGGCGCAGATCGGCCAGTTAGAGACTTTCAGCACGGTCAGGCTCCTTGGGGTTTGCGAGCTCCAGCAGGATGTCGGCGTGGCACGGCTCGGCAGGACTGCACCAGCAGGCGAGGTTCTTGCCGCGCAGCGCCGCAATCGCCGGCACCGATGGGCCGACCACTCGACCCTCTCGCCATTCTCGGAATCGACGCGCCGCTTCGGCGGCGTTCGGTACGCCGAAATCACCAATTCGGAACGGGTTGCCGTAGCGCGTCGATCGGTCGACCTTGATCGTGTTTGGCGGCATCCGCCAGCCGCGCGTGCGCTTGAGCTGGACGCGGATCGGACGCGAAAGTGCCGTCGCCGTTATCCAACCCTTTGAAATAGTCGCTTACGGCCTGACCGATGATCTCCGCAGGAACATCCGGCACGACCGGCGCGGGCTGCTCGGCGAGGGCTGCACGGGCAATCGCGCCGCCGTCCCTCGTTACGTCCTGGATATACGGTGATTCGCCAGACCACTTGTCTGCGTGATCGTTGCGTTGATTCGGCCCGTGATACCGCGTCGGGTCTGCATAAAACTCCAACGCCTCCCGCATCGTGGCTTCGCCCTGCGCTGGGTGCACGCTTCGCGCCAGCAGTTCGGCATACAGTTTTCGGCTGATAACGACGCGGTTTTCGCTCTGATTCGCGAAGTCGGCTTTCACATCAGCGAGCTCGGCCGCTGTCTGCGCCGCCGAATCGGCGGCCTGCAGCGCATCGTGCGCAGCGGGCGCCGGCCGCAGGATCGTCGCCTTGCCGAACACCGGCATGCGCATCTCGATACCGCCGTCGGCAAGCCGCCTGTACGGCGACGCCTTGAACTGTTCGGCCAATACTTCTCGAACCCTGGCCAGCGCCTCGGCTTGTTCGCTGCCGCTGCCCTGCTGCTGTGCGGTCAGCTCGCTGCAATGTGCCAGTGCCGACTCGGCGGCGAGCAACGCCAAGAAGGCCTGTCTTGCCCCGTTCATGCCGGCACCTTGAGCGCATTGCGGGCGAAGAAATCCGCGTCGCGCGGAGCAGCAGTCGAAGGTACAAAGATGCGCTTGCCCGAACGCGGTGGCCGGGTCTGCAGGTGAACCCAGGGATCGCGGCCGCCGGTCCAGCGCGGATCTTCGAGGTAGAGCCCGAGGTTGGTCAGGTGGTGAAGGTTGCGGCAGCACCAGACGGCCAGGCGCCGATCGGCATGGTCCTGCAGGTCGATGCCTTCGCCTGTCAGGTGCGTCGACTGCGCCGCCGCGTTCGCGGTGCGGTCATTGACCTGCGGCGGTCGCCACCCGGACGAAACAGCGGTGCCGGTCACTTGATCGTCGCTCGGCTCGACGCGGTCGTATTCCGCTGCTTCGAGAAGGGCGTTGACCAACCGGACGGTGACGCCGGCATTGCGGGCGATGTCGGCGCGCATCTGAGCGGCATAGACCTTGTCGCGGCCCATCCAATAGTCTTCGATGGTCAGCATGACGGTTTCTCCGCCTGGCCCAGCATCGCGGCGCGCAGCGCCTCAGCATCGTCGGCCGCCAGCTTCAAACTCACGCCGACTTGGGCGCCGCCGATACCGACGACGGGCGCGGCATTGAGCAGCGCCGCGAGCACTGCAGCAGCGACTTCTTCCGGCACGGCCGGCCGATCGGCATGCAGATACAGGCGGCGCGCACCACGGTTCTTGCACCAGTGCTGCTCGTCGCTGACCAGGCTGGGGGCGCCGTCCATCCAGACGACACCCGGTACCGGGTCGCCGGCCAGCTCGGCACGCGCCATGGGATCGGCCGACAGCCAGCCGATGATTGCCTCGGCCAGGCTGGCGGCACCCATGCTGTGATCACCGTCAACCGTACGGATGAATTGCGCCAGCGCTTCAGTGGTTGCGATCGCCGGGGCGGGCAACAGGCTGAACACCGCCTCCGACAGGTTGTGCGGCATGCCCATGGCTTCGCGAATGTGGGCCATGCCGGCGTGATACACGGTGCTGATCGCCTCGATGTCGTTCGCGCCCTGGCACTTCGCGCTGTGGTGGACGCGCAGCGCCAGGCCGGCGAGAAAGTGTTGGTCCGGGTGCACCGACGCGGCGATCGCGGCATCGGCGGCGAGGCCGGCGGCGGCCTCGTCGAGCCCGGTGAAGTCCGGTATGGCGCCTGCAGGATTCGGCTCTGCCCGGCGCGAGAGCAAGGCGTCCATGAACTTCGTCATGACGCCGCTTTCGATCCAGGCGCCGCGCAGTATCTCGGCGCCGCGACCCTCCTTGATCATGTAGCGGCCCCGCGAGCGGGCGATGAACCAGTTCTCGACCGGTAGCGGGATCCAGTCGAGTTGCACTTGAGGGGGTGGCAGCGTTGTGAGGGTCACGTTGAGCTCCTGGGGTGTAGTGGTAACATGACGTTACCGCGCGGCGCGCAAGTTTGCCACTGCCTGCCGGTTCGGCCGACGGGCGGCGCAGTAGTTCGCGAGGATCAGGGCCGCCGCCGGCGGCGGGCTTACGCTGTTGCCGACCATACGGACCATGGCCTCCTTGGTGAACGCGCGGCCGTCGTGACCTCGGTCGATGATGTAGTCGGCAGGGAAGCCCTGGGCGGTGTAGAGCTCTCGCGGCGTCAGCATGCGGATGCCGATGTCGACAATGACGTACGGCTGCCCCTTGATGGTCACGGTGACCAGCGCCAGGCGATCGCGCGTGGTCACGGTATCCAGGGGCTCATCTGCGCCGATTGCGGTCGCGGTCCCGTAATACTTGATCAGGAAAGCAGCGACCCGAAGCGCGCCAGCTTCCTGTTCGGCGGTCAGGCCCAACGACAGTGTTCCGCTGGCGCCAGATGCGTACTTGTCGAGGAAAGCCGCAACCGCCGCATGGTGTTCGCCGCCGGCGCTGATGGTCTGCAGCGGGTCGCGCGCCGGCCGGGCGTCGCAGTTGTTGCGGAGCTGCGCCAGGTTGACCGCAACCAGGCTCTGCTGGCTGCCGCTGCCGATGATGGTGCTCATCGGCTCCCGGGCGTCGTGACCGGCGGTGACGCCATGCCGCAGCGTGTTGTGCTGCGCCAGGAATGCCGAGACGGCCGCGTGCTTGCCACCGCTGACGATGGTCCCCAGCGGCTGATCGATGTCGAGCATTCGGGTGGCCTGGCCTTCCCGCTCGCCATAGCCGGTCTGCACGAGGGTCGGCACGACCAGGCCCAGGGCATGCGCAGCGCCGGCCGGACGCGCAGCGCCGGCGCCGGAAGTGATGGTAGGCACCGGCTCGGTGATCGCGCGGCCGTCGCTTTCGCCCCGGAACTTCGCCAGCACCGGCGCCGCTACTGCGAACGACCCACTGCTGGCAGTGACTGCGCCGACGGGCGCGCGGATGTCGAGCGCGCCGCTGCCCCACCGCTGCACGCCTCCCGGCTTGCCCTGGCCGTGCGTGGCCTGGATCAGCACCGGCGCAGCGACCATGAGCTCGCCACGATTCGCACCGGTGACGGTCGGCAGCGGGCATTGCGCATCGTTGACGCGCACCGCGCCCTGATGGGTGGCCGGCACAATCGTCGGCGCCACCAGTGCGAACTCGCCGCCGTTGGCCGTCGTGATCGTCCGTACCGGCTCATCAGCGCTGTTGGCGGCATCGCCGGTGCGGGTGATCTTCACCAGGAACGGATCGGCTGCATTGATCACGTACCGATTGATGCCCTTGGCGATGCGTCTGCACGTCGCATCTGCCAGCGGCCGCTTCACGCCGGCCTTCCTGGCGGCCGCCTTGTCGAGAAAGATTGACGGGGTCGGGATGCTGAAGTCGATGCAGCTCGCGGCCGGCTTCCAGCGTTTCAGGCCTTTGGTCGGGTGCTTGGCATGGGTCGGTTCCGGCCGGACGATCGGCTCGCCATCGCGCCGCGCGACCGCATACAGCCGCTCGCGGGTGGTGCCGGCGCCGTAGTCCGCCGCAACGAGTATTTGCGTGTCGACCTCGTAGCCCATCGCGACCAGCAGACGCTTGAATCGCGCCCAGGTCTGACCTTCGCGCTTCTTGTCTGGCACCAGGTACTGCTCCCCGAGCGCCACGCGCTCGCCGACTGCGGCCACGGTGCCGTCCTTGCGTACGACGCGGCCGGTTCTCGGGTCACGCTTCGCAACGAGCGGCCCCCACTTCAATATCTGCTTGACGTTCTCCAAGGTGATGACGCGCGGCTGCACCTGGCCGGCCCAGCGGATACCGACCCAGCTCAAGGCGCGAATCTTCCGGTCGCGCGGCTGGCCGCCGGAAGCCTGGCTGTGGTGGGTGCAGTCGGGGCTCAGGTGCAACAGGCCAACCGGCCGGCCGCGAGTGACCGTTCGCGGATCGACCTCGTAGACGTCAGCGATGAAGTGCCGGGTCTGCGGGTGATTCACGCGGTGCATGCTCAGCGCGTTGTCGCTGTGGTTGATCGCGATATCGACGTGCCTGCCGGTCGCTTGCTCGATCGCGGTCGACATGCCGCCGCCGCCGGCGAACAGGTCGACGATCAACTCGTCGTCGATTCCCAGGATGAACTGCTTTTCGCGCATCGGTCCTCCGCTGGTAACGCTAAGTGAACGCGCGGCCCGGCCGGAGCTGGGCGCGCAGAGTTTGTTGGCGGCGGCGCCGTTCAGCGACCGAACATGCGCGCGTTGTAGGCGCGATCGGCACGACCCTGCAGCCATCCGGCCTCATAGGCTCGGAACTCGTCGGTTCCCTTGGTGTAATCGTTCGACATCGGTTTGCCGTCGATACCGGCGTCGTAGCCGGCGGTGTTGGCTAGGTTCGCGGCTTCCTCGGCGAATAGGGCCTCTACTTTCGCAGCGATCATCTCTGGTTTCATCGGTCTACTCCTGTGTGATGGGCTTAGGCGGTCCGCTGGATCCAGTGCTCGCCGGGCGGCAGTTCAATCTCGGCGCCGACATCCAGGGCACGGATTGCCATGACGTCCTCGTCGCTGTATCCCTCGTTGAATGTGAATGCTTCGATCGGCACCACGTCCGGGTCTTTGGGGGCGTAGCCGTCGCCCCAGCGGCGGCGGTAGCGCGCCAGGACGCTCGGCGCGCGCAGGTCATTGACCTTCGCGTACACGTGCCAGCCGGACGGCAGCCGAACGGTCGAGTTCGACCCTGCCAGCCTGGCGATCACCCCATTCCGCCAGAACTGGCCCGGCATCCATTCCACGTCGACCACGGTGCCGACCTTGGGCGAAAAACTGCTGACTTCACTTTCCATTGATGTCTCCTGGTGTCCGCTCAAGCCTTCGGCTGAATCCGGTAGAACTCTTCGTATCCCTGGTACTTCCGTGCGGCGATCAACTCGCTAATGCCGGCCTGGCCGATCAGGTAGCCAGCGGGCGCCAGCACCTTGTCGCTGCACCAGACGCGCATCTGCCGCTCCAGGTGGCCACGCTTGACCATCAAGTCGAGAAACGGCTTCACGTTCATCGGGTGCATCAAGCTGGCGCGAAACAGCGCTTTGGCCGAGCTCCAGTCCCGCTCAAGCATCGGCTGAACCATCCGCCAGCACGCCTCAACGTCGAACGGTTCGTACGGGTCCGCTGCCCGGCGGATCAGCGGCACCAGGCGCGGCAGCTTCACCGGCGGCTTGTCGGCCCAGGGTTCCAGCAGGCTCATCTGTGCGTTCATCGGTGCGTCTCCTTAACCAATCACGACATGCGGGCGACTGCCCGGGCTGGACCAGCAGACCGCGCGCGCGCTGATGCCGGACGCGCGCAAGGCGCCGGCAAGCACTTCGGCGTCTTCGAGACTCGCGCAGTAGGCGAAGCCTCCAAGGTCCGGGGATGGATCGCGCACATCCGCGATCTGGATTCCGAGCAGGCCGGCGGCCTGTTCAATCAACGCTTTGAATAGCGACATCGCACGCTCCTGATTGCCCTCCCAACGAGGAAAAGTATAGCAGAAACGGTAACAAATTGTTACCATTACGCGCGCGATTGTTGGTGCAGCCTGGTCGTGACCGCACGATCGGGGCATGCCTCGAAAAGCCTCCAACCCGCCATCCGATACCGCGCGCCAGGTCGCCTTTGACTCGCGCGCGCCACAGGCCGAGCGCAACGATGCGCTGACCGAACTGCAGAAGGCGCATGCGCCGAAAGCGCTGGGGGACCTGCTCCCAAGCGACTCGGTCATGCGGGTGATCCGGCACATTCAGAACGAATTCGCCGACCAGGACATGCTTCAGAAGGCGAACGGCGCGCAGATCATTCCCTACCCGGGCGCCGCCGAACGACAGCGGCGTCGGGGCATGAAGTCGGTGTATCTCGACGACCTGCAGGTCACGGTGATGGGCGACTGGTACGAGAAGCCTGGCGCCATTCAGTTCGAGGCGATGCGCGCCATGGTCGAACAGGTGCCGATCCTGAACGCCATCGTGATGACGCGCGTCCGCCAGGTGCAGCGCTTTTGCTCGCCGCTCGAACAGCGCGACGGCCCAGGCTTCCAGATTCGGCACGTCGACCTTGAGCACAAGGTGACGCCAGAGGAAAAGCGGCAGATGCAGATGCTGACGCGGTTCTTCACGAACTGCGGCTGGGAGTTCAACCCGCGCGCGCGCAAGCGGCTAAAGCGCGACAGCTTCCTGCAATTCATGTCGAAGCACGTCCGCGACAGCCTGATCATGGACTCGGCGCCGATCGAAACCGAGTACAAGCGCGACCGCCGGCGCGGAATCGACGGCTTCTATGCCGTCGACGGCTCGACAATCCGGCTGTGCACTGAAACCGGGTACCAGGGCGACGACAGCATCTATGCGCTGCAGGTGGTGCAGGGCCGCGTCCGGACCAAGTACACGCTCGATGACCTGATCTACGAGCCACGCAACCCGCGCACCGAGGTTGCCATGGCGGGCTACGGTCTTTCTGAAACCGAGCTGCTGGTCCGCGTGGTCACCGGGCTGCTCAACGCGATGACGCTGAACATCAAGGGCTTCAGCGAGAACGCGATTCCGCGCGGCATCCTGCATCTGATCGGCGACTTCAGCCAGGAAGACTTGGACGCGTTCAAGCGCTACTGGAACGGCATGGTTCGCGGCGTCAACAACGCCTGGGCGCTGCCGGTGATGGCGGCATCGAATCCGGACTCGAAAGCAGCCTTCGAGAAGATCGACGCCGGGTTCAACGAAATGTACTTCTCGAAGTGGATGACGTTTCTCACGTCGATCGCCTGCGCGATCTATCAAATGGCGCCGGACGAAATCAACTTCGAGAGTTTTACCAACGGCAGCAGCTCATTGAGCGGCGATGACACCGTCGGCAAGATCGCGGCCTCGAAGGACAAGGGCCTGCGGCCGCTGATGGCGAGCCTCGAAGCGGAATTGTCCGACTTCATCTGCTCCGACTTCACGCCGAACTTCGTCTTCCGGTGGTCAGGGCTCGACGAGGAAAACGGCGAGCAGAACCATGAACTGCGCAAGCTGCTCGGCACGTTCGACGAGCTGCGCGCCGAAGAAGGGCGCGAGGCGATCGGTGGCGATCTGGGATCGGCACCGGTGAATCCGGCGCTGCTCAGTGCCTGGCAGGCGATGCGCCAGGAAAAGCTGCAGCAGCAGCAGCAGGCCCAGCAATACGAGCAGGGCGACTTTGGCAGCGACCCGGACGGCGACGACGGCGGCGGCAAGGCCGATAGCGACGATCAGGCAGCGCCAGGCGACAGCGCCCAGGGATTCGCAAAGGCCTATCCAGCGCTTCATCGGATCGGCTGGGGTTGACCGTGGGCACATTCAAGCAGGCTGGCGTCGACACGCTGCACGCCGGTGATCACGTCTTTTTCCGACACCGAGACGGAAAGCTGCGATGCGGCCAGGTGCATTGCAGCGGCCGCGATGGGTTCATCGCGAAGGTCGAGGGCGTCAAGCACCGGGTTCGGCACGCGGATTACGTCGGCCACAAGTCGCGGGCGCCAATGCAGGCGCAAGTCATTGATGAAGGGGAGGACGGGGCATTGGCCAACGTGAACGGGCGCACGGTATTCATCCATCGCGAGAAACAGCGCGCGGTCCACAAGGCGTTGGTGTTCTTCGGCAAGAGCGGGCCGCTGGCCAACCGGCCAGGCCTGACACTGACAAGTGTTACCGACAAGGCCGGTCACCTGACCAAGCGCTGGAAACTCGCCAACGGCAAGGAAGTGAAGGCGGGCGACTTCGTCCACGGCGGATCCAAGTCGTCGACTGGACGCGTTCATGAAGTGCACAGCGACGGCTTCACGGTTCATCACGCTCACGGCGCGCGGAAGGTGACCGGCGCGGAGGCGCACGGCGCCCATGCGTTCGACGCCGGCGCACACGGCAAGCCGAGCAACATGAGCGACGAGGACATCCGTACGCTCCACAAGTACCTGGGCGACGCGCACCAGCCTGGCAACAAGTCGCACGACGGCATGGGTCCAGACGACGGCGATGCCGTCTATGCCCAGGCCGAAGAGGCGATGCGCGAATACGCCGGGCTGATGGGCAAGTTGGCGTCGAGACTGGGCGCGAAGACGTTCACGAACGACGGCCACGGCGCCATGCAGTTCCTGCACGACCATCCTGGGCAGCCGGTGGTGATGCTGGCCAGCCTGAAGGGCAAGGAGCGCGCGGCCGAGAAAGCAGCGGAAATCGACCATTTTACCGGCAAGAAGGAGGGCTGGCACAACGTCGTCGACCTGGTGCGCGGCTCCGTTGTTGTGTCGAGTCTCGACGATGTTCCGAAGGCGCTGGCCGCCATCCGCGACAGTGGAATGAAGGTCACGCGGATGAAGAACAGGATCGAGATGGATGTTGGCGGCTATCGCGACATCCTGCTCAACGTGAAGATGAGCAACGGCCATACCGGTGAGCTGCAAGTCCACATCGCGCCGATGATCCTCGCCAAGGAGAAATTCGGCGGGCACGATCACTACGTCGTTCAACGAGACGCGACCGCGAGAATCAAGCAGGCCGACTTCAGCGCAACCGCCTACGACTCCAACATTGCCGCCGATCGCGTGCGAGCGACGACGGAGATGGACAAGCTATACGGCCACGCCTGGCGCAACATCCGCGCCGAGCAGAAGCCGCCGGATCAGGGTAGAATTGCGGTTGTGGAAAGCAATAGAAGGAAATCGTGATGGAGATTCAGAACTATCACGGCACCCGCACCCTCTGTGATGGCGCCTGGTGCTACTTTGACCATAACGACAAGCTCGTTCGCGCTTCGTCCAAGGACTCGGACCGAATCCAGCAGTACATCGGTGACGGCAATTGGAAGGATATGTCCGACGGCTGGAGCAGCCGTGCCAACTTCCTGATGCCGGGTGGCGACAGCATGCCGTTGCGCGACCCTGCTGATATGCAGTCCCTCATGAAGGACATCGATGCGCGAGTCGGCGGCTGATCTGATCGGCTGCGCGTCGCGTCTTGCCGAGGTCGCGCACGAAAGGAGCGGGAAGCGCCGGAAGTTCACCGGCGAGCCCTACATCGTGCACCCGCGCGCAGTCGCTGCCATTGTTGAGTCCGTGCCGCACGTCCCTGAGATGGTCGCTGCGGCCTGGCTGCACGACACCCTGGAAGACACTGACCTGACGCAAGATGACATCGAGGCGCTATGCGGCACCGAAGTCGCGCGTCTTGTCGTCGCGGTCACCAAGCCTGCCGGTGCGCGCGGCATCAACCTTGGCGACTTCTACGCGCGCATCGCGCTACAGGGGTCGCGCGCGGCAACGCTCAAGCTGGCCGACATCATCGACAATGCCAGCACGGTGATGGCGCGTGACCCAGCCTGGGGCGCGCCATACCTGGCGAAAATCCGCACCGCGATCGGGCGCCTTGAGCTCGGCGACGCCAGCTTGTACGGCCGCGCCCTGGCAATCGTCGGTGCCTGATCGGGCGACACTGGCCGTTGATCTGCAGCCGCTAACGTGTGGCTGCACCGACCACGCGCTCGAAGTTCTCCATAAGTCGCTGGCAGACCCGATCGATGCTGATCACCTGTGGGCGCCGCATCCGGATCCGCTGCTGTGCGACGCAGTCGAGCACTTGGCGCATGCCGGCGCGACCAATCTCCGACGGCTGTTTGACGCCTTGTTGATGCACGTCCGCGAGCTCGGCGCCGCGCGCAAGGCGTTCTCTCCGGATCGCGCCGCCATCGCCGACGCCATCATCCGACTTCGAGGCAAGACCGCGCGCGACTACGACGTCGACGACTGGCTGACCCTGATCGACTGGCTGATGTTGCAGCACCTGCCGGCCAGCTTCTTCAAGACCGAAGCCGAGTATCTGACCGTGCGCGCGGCCGCCGCTGCGAAGATCAAGGCCAACCGAACCGAGGCCGACGGCGCGCCGGTACCAGTCGATCAGCTACTCGCGAAGGTTCCCGCCACGTTTCCCGAGCTGCTGCGTCGAGCCTCGTTCACCACGATGGAAGTCGCAATGCTGCGCATCGCCGAGGCGCGTGCCGCCGAGGCGATGACCGTGATCGGCGAGGCGACCCGGCACCGCATCAAGCAACTGGTGGTGAACCATCTCCAGGCGCGCCTGGTCCGCGATCCCCTCGCGTCGCCGAAGCGGCTGGAGCGGCAGCTTTTCGACGAGTTCAGCATCTTGAACCGCGACTGGCGCCGGGTGGCAATCACCGAAGCGGGCAACGCGGCCGGCGAGGGCATGATCGGCGGCCTGGCTGTCGGCAGCGTCGTCCGCCGGTTCGAGGCGTACGACGGTGCGTGCGAGTTCTGCCGCAAGCTCAACGGCAAGACCTTCACCGTCGTCGACCCTGGGAATCCAGACAAGGACGGTTGGACCCAGGTCTGGGTTGGCAAGTCCAATGTCGGCCGCAGCAGTAGCCCGCGCAAGCGCGTCGGCGATGAGCTCGTCGACCGCACCGACGATGAGAAGTGGTGGCCGGCCGCCGGCACCCAGCATCCGAACTGCCGAGGCGGCTGGACTGTGGTTTCCACGCCTGGGCACGCCGACGATCGCACCCGCGACTTCGTCAATGAGCTCCTGAAAAAGCACGGGGTCGGCCAGGCGTAGTCGTGACCGCACGATGCGGCATCCGCCCCGAAAGGCACGCCGTCGGTCATGGACCTGAATCACGAGGTAATCGCTGAAGCCCTGCGCCTGATGAGAAAGGGGCAGATGGCGCTGTTCCAGGCCCCAACGACTGTCTCTGGCCACGTGCAGGGCGGCCGCTTTATCGCCCCCTACAGCTCGCACCGTCGACGTCGAGCGGAGGCCCCGACACCGGCCAAGCCGGTGAAGGCTGTCGAGCACGCGGTCGTGCAGCCGCATCCGACCGAGAACGCACCGCTGACGGGCGATGCGCTGATCGAAGCGGCGCTGAAGGAGCTGGCATCGCGCCTGCGGACGCCAGGCATGTCGCTGGATAACCCATCCGCCGTCAAGGACTTTCTGCGGATGAAACTGGCGAGCAGCAGCCACGAGATATTTGCCGCGATCTACCTGGACAGCGCGCACCGCATGCTCAGCTATGAAGAGCTGTCGCATGGCACGCTGAACGCCGCCAGTGTTTACCCGCGCGAGGTCGTCAAGTCCGCGCTGAAGCATGGCGCGGCGAGCGTGATCTTCGCCCACAACCACCCGTCCGGCGTAAGCGAACCGAGCGTCGCTGATCGACGATTGACCGATCGACTGAAAGAAGCGCTCGGCCTGGTCGACATCCGCGTCGTGGATCACCTGATCGTCGGGGGCGACACGGCCATGCGCGTCACGTCATTCGCCGAGCGAGGCTGGGTATGAAGTATCCGGTCGCGGAGGAAGTCATCGACATGCACGGCGAGCCCGACGATGTCGCGCCGGCGTACGGCAGCAAGGCCAGGCCGCCGGTCGTCCTGTTCAAGGCGATCGTGCCCGGCTACACGCGCAAGGGGCCGAACGGCCTTGTTGTCGTGCGCAGTTACAGCACGAAAGTGCAGGCCCGAGCGAAGCCAGCGACCGCCGACCACAAAACGGCGCAGCTTTTCGCGGCATCAGCGGCCCAGGCCGCTCAGACGGCGCCAGGCGCAGAGCGGCCACGCTCCCCGGAGCACACCGGGCATCGGTCGCTGATGGATGAAGAGATGGACGCGATCAATTTCGCGTCTCGCCGGTACCACCTGATGTCGAAACAGCGGTTTCTGTCGCACCTGCGGGAGCACAACGCCAAGTTCGAGGAATCGCGCGCCAAGTCGCCGAGGGGGCGTGCGGCGGCGCGGCAGCGCGCGGTCGATCAGTTCAACCAGGAAGATGCGGCCGGCATTCACCTGCGATCGGTTATCGCGGCCGACCAGCAAGGCCTTCGCGTGTCTCAGCTCGCGCAAGCCGACTACCCGCATCTGTTCGCCAGTGCAGGCCAGAACATCGAAGTCCGGGGAATGCGGATCACCGTCGAGCACCCGCGAGGCTCGACCCGCTCGAAGACGCCGCGCAGCGGTGGCCCGGCCTGGCAGCAGGTGATGGTCCACCACTACGGCGAGTTCCCGGGCACCAAGGGCGCTGACGGGGATCCCGTCGACGTGTTCGTCGGTCCCGACCACACCGCGTCGAGCGTCTACATCGTCAACCAGCACAAGCAGACTGGCGAGTTCGACGAGCACAAGGTCATGGTCGGCTTCCCGAACGGCCGGGCGGCCCTGGCCGGCTATCTGGCGCACTACCCCGCAGGCTGGAACGGCGCGCGAAGCGTGGCGTCGATGCCGGTGGCGGCTTTCAAGAAGTGGCTGGCGTCATCCGACAAGTCGCGCCCGGTCACCGAAAACAACGTGGGGCACGCATGAAGCTGTCGCTGATCGCCGGGCGCATTCTGGCGCTGTTCGGGCCGTCGCCCGGCACCTTCAACAAGGCGGAGCAGTTCGCGCTGTTCGACACCCAGACCCGGGTCGAGGGCTATACCAAGCGCGATGGCACGTATGTCGCGCCGTTCACGACCACGCGGCGCCGGGCGGCCAGGCCGCTGCCGCCGGTGGTGCCTGGGCATGCGGCGACAGCCGACAAGCCGAAGATCGGCGCCGGCGCCAAGGTGGCGACAGTCGAGGGCGGCAAGAAGGTTCCGGCAACCGTCGTCGGCGATCCTGACGCCGCCGGCAATGTCGAGCTGCAGGTCGATGGAGCTGCCGGCGCCAAGTCGAAGCGGCGCGTGCGCAGCGTCGACGCGTTGACGCTGCTCATGCCGAAGAAGGCCGCCCAGGCGCCCACCCAGGAATCGTCGAATCTCGACCTGTTCGGTGGCGAGCCCTACCAGCCGGAAAGGCCGCTCAAGGCGGCGGCGCGCCTGGCCATTCCTCAGTACGGCGCCCGCTACACCGCCACTGCCGCCGAGCGTCGTGATGACAACGCAGCGGCGCGCGCCATCCTGCAGGCGAAGACCAATGACCAACTGACCGACGAGGACCGCGCTGTCCTGGCGCGCTACAGCGGCAATGGTGGCTGTGGCGACAGCCTGAACGAGTATTACACCCGGCCGGACGTGGCCGCCGCGATGTGGTCGGTCATCAAGCGGCTGGGCCGGCCTGGCGGCGCGTACGCCGAGCCGAGCTGCGGCACCGGCATCTTCATGCACACCGCGCCGGACGATGTCACCGTGACCGGCGTCGAATGGGACGCCACCAGCGGCCGCATCGCGCAGGTGCTGAATCCACGGCATGAGGTCGCGCCGCCGCAGCCGTTCGAGGCGTTCGCTTCCAGCGATGGCCGCATGTTCGACGGCTTCATCGGCAACCCGCCGTTCGGCTTGCGTGGCGACCTGATCGCCCAGGACAAGCGCGACATTCCGCGTGCTGAGCAGTATTTCCTCGACACTGCGCTCGATAAGACCCGCACCGGCGGCATCGTCGCGATGGTGGTGCCGTCGGGCGTCATGGATGCGAGCAGCGCGCGCGCGTTCCGGCGCCGTCTGCTGTGCAAGGGCGAGTTCCTGGGCGCCATGCGGATGCCCAACACGGCTTTCGCGCACAGCCAGACCGAGGTCACCACCGACGTCGTGTTCTTCCGGCGCCGTTCGCCGGACGTGGCTCAGGGCCTTCTGAAGCTGCCGCCCGATCGCCTGGCGGCGCTGGGCATCGATGATGCCGAGTTCGTCAATGGCGACTACTTCGATGGTCGCGGCGCCGGCAACGTCATGGGCACGCCTGAGCCTGGCTGGCGCGCGAAAGCGGGCCTGGGCAACGACATCACCGTCGCCGGCGACATGCACGGCGTCGCCGACGGCATCGCCGCGTTTCAGCCTGAGTCGCCGAAGTCGGTCGAGATGGCAGCGCTGTTGGATGCGGTCGCCGACGATCCGGAGCTCGACGCGCGCATTCGGCGCGCGGCCCTGAAGCCGCCCTACAAGGTGGCCAAGCTGGGTGATACCAAGCTGGTTGACGGCGTCGTCTATGTGCTGCAGGGCAATCCGCCGCGCTGGCACCGCGCCGACGAGGCGGCTGCCGACGGCTTCGAGCCGTCGCATATCGGCGAGGCGCGCGGCCTGGGCAAGCGCATCGAAGCGCTGGCCGCCAATCGCACGGCAGCGGATGCGGCCGCGATCATGGACGAGCTCCAGGATTACATCGACGCGCATGGCATCCCGCGCAATGACCCGGCATTCCAGCGCTTTGCCGAAAGCGACCCGGCGCTGTACCGCGTCATGGCGGCCGTGAGTGGCGATGGCGGATTTTCCGACCTGCTGACCGGCCGCACGGCAGCCGCCGGCACGGCATCGCTCGACGCGGCGGCCGAGCAACTGACGTCGACCAACGGCGGATTCACGCTGCCCGAGCTGCTGGCCGCCTATCCCGACATCGACGCCGACACCGCGCTGGACCAGCTCCACGTCTCCGATCGGTTCGCCGCCGAGCCGGACGGCAAGCACTGGTCAACGATGGATGCCTACCTGACCGGTGAACTGTGGCCGAAGCTGGACGCGGCCAAGGCGGCGATGGAGTCGGCCGATCCGGCGCTGCGCGCCAAGCTCGAACTGCAGATCAAGCGGCTGGACGAGACGATCGCGCCGCGTTCGCTTGAGGATGTCGAGGCGGCGCTGAACAGCGGTTGGATCCCGCTCGACGTGATCGAGGCCTGGGACGCGGCTTCCAGCGAGGCCTTCATCGCGGAGAATCCGAAGGCCCGCGAATGGCTGAAGCCGCTGAAGCTCAGCTTCAAGGACGGCATCTACGCCGTTTCCGGCGGCCTGGTGGGCTCGAAGCTGCTGGGGCACTACCTGAACCGCACCGGCGTCGGCGAGGATGATCTGCCGACGATCGACAAGTGGAATCGCCAGTTCAAGACCTGGCTGCTGTCGTCGCCGGAGCGCGACCGCGTCGAGACGTTGTACAACCGGACGTTCCGGGGCTACGTGCGGCCGAAGTTCAGCGACGCGCCGCTGGAAGTGCCCGGCTTGACGCCGGACATCGTGCCGAACGCTTACCACTGGTCGAACCTGCGCTGGGCGCTGGCGCGCGGCAAGGGCATCATCGCCGACGACGTCGGCCTGGGAAAGACCGTGCGCGGTCTGATGCTGGCCAGGCTGCTGAAGACGCACGGCCAGGCCAAGAAGCCGGTGACGGTGGTCCCGAAGTCGGTCTTGGCCAACTGGAAAGCCGAGTGCGAAAAGTGGTTCCCGGGCTCGAAGGTGATGGTGATCGGCGAGTCGTACAGCACCGGCAAGGACGGCAAGCTCAAGGCCAGCACCGACACGCCGGCGCAGCGCAATCAGAAGTTCCACGACCTGGCGCAGAACGAATACGACTTCGTGCTGATGGCGCAGCCGGTGTGGAACGAGCTCGACCTGAATCCGATCATCAAGGGCAACTACGTCAATGACGATTTCTGGGTGCAGCGCGGCGACTCGCTCGGCAACGCCGGCGACAAGCGGCTGAACAAAATCCGCACGGCCTACAACCAGGCGGTGGCCAGTCGCGATTTCGAGAAGCGGACCGACATCATCCACTTCGACCAGCTCGGCATCGACGCGGTGCTGATGGACGAGGCGCACGCCTACAAGAACCTTTACGCGGCCAAGAACCGGTTTGGCGAATCGCCGAAGTTCCTGGGGGGCTCCGGCCTGTCTGATCGTGCGCTCGATACGCAGTTCAAGACGCGCTGGATCCGCGAGCAGAACGGCGGCAAGAACGTGTTCTTCCTGACGGCGACGCCAACCAAGAACAGCCCGCTGGAGGTCTACAGCATGCTGTCGCATATCGCGCCGGAAGAGTTCACGCGCCTGGGCATTGCCAACAGCGAAGCGTTCCTGGACCGGTACTGCGAGTTCAAGCGCGGCCTGGCGCTGGGTGTCGACGGCCAGCTCGAAGAGGCGCTGATCACCAGCGGCTTCAAGAACATGGACGAGCTCCGCGACGTGATGAAGCGGTACATCGACCGCCGCACGGCAGACGACGTCGGTCTGAAGCTGCCGACGCCGAGCGCGGTCGAGCACCTGGTCGATATGTCGGTCGAGCAGCGAGGCGTGTACATCGACCTGCTGAAGCAGGCGGAAACGGCCGGCGACGAGGATGGCGTTCACATCTTCACCGTGATGGACCGCATGTCCAAGGCGGCGCTCGACCTGGAGCTCTACGATCCGACCACCTTCGCCGACACGGCAAGCCCGAAGCTGGAGGACTGCGTCAAAACGATCGGCGAGAACGTCAAGGATGGCGGCCAGGTGGTGTTCGTCGAGGCGGTGGCCACGCATGAAAAGCTGCGGAAGCTGCTGATAGCGGGCGGGCTCAAGCCCGAAGAGGTCGCGATCATCAACGCCGATGCCGCCAAGAAGTCGCTGGACCGGCAGCGCATTTCCGACGCGTTCAACGACGGCAAGATCAAGGTGGTGATCGGCAACGCCACGATGAGCGAAGGCATCAACCTGCAGAAGCGGACCGCTGACATCCACCATCTCGACATCCCGTGGGAGCCGGCGACCGTTCAGCAGCGCAACGGCCGAGGCCTGCGCCAGGGCAACACGCTGGAAGGTGTCCGCGTGCACCGGTACATCGCCAAGGGCACGTTCGACGGCTACCGGTACCAGACCGTGAGCGCAAAGCGCGACTGGCAGGATCAGCTCTGGAACGGCGGCAACCGCATCGAGAACCTGGCCGCGCAGTCGGCTTTCTCGCGCGAAGACCTGCTGATCATGTTGTCGGCTGATCCCGACGCGGCCCGCAAGCGTTTGGAGGAAAGCCGGGCGGCCGCGAAAGAGCGCTTCGAGGCTGGCCAGCGCGCCGAAGCGGCATCCGAGTACGTGCGGTTCCGCGAGATGTCGCGAAGCCTCAAGAACACAAAGGACAGGAACACCGAAAGCGCGCGCCGCCTGGCGACGCGGGTCGAGAAGCTGCGCAACCTGCTGGAGTCGCATGACTACTTCACCGCGAAGGATGCGCTTGACGCACCGGATAGCGTGCTGGTGCACACCGGCACGGGGCGCGCCTTCCGGTCGGGCACCGTGCTGGAGCAGGATTTCAAGAACCAGAAGCCTTTCAACTGGAGCGATGGCACGCACCGGTTCGTGGTCCATGCGGTAAGTCCGGACACCGGTGATGTGGCGCTGCGCGCCTGGGGGAGCACCGAAAAGCCGGTCTGGGTGCACAGCGACAATCTGCTGTCGTCGACCGAGCACGCCTATGACGGCGCCAGCGAGGCCCGAGCACTGTCCGCCGCGAGCTTCGACAACCTTGCCGTCAAGGCCCGGGGCCTGCTGGGCGAGCAGGCCGAGCCCGCCGTAAGGGCGATCACCCGAGTGATCGCCGACGAGGATCCGGAATGGCACGCAACCCCGGCCAGCCGCGCGCGCGTCTGGAGCGCGATAACCGACGCGCTGAAGCCGCTGGCGCAAGATGAGGTCAAAACGGGTTACGTGCGCGACCTGGTCGACGCTGCCGAATTGGCGATCGCGATGAAAGAGCACGGGGTGACCGCCGACACCTTGTTCGACCCGGCCAACCTGAAGGGCATCCCCGAGTCGGCGATCATCGCCAATGCCGAGACGCTGCAACGGTTTCTGAAAGACAAGTACCTGCGCTACGGCAACCGCAATACCGGGCATGTCGCCGTGCACAGCGAGATGGAGGGCGCCAGGGTGCTGCCCAGCTACGAGGCGCGGCCGTTCCTGGGGCCGTACGGCCGGCTGATGCTGCCAACCGAAGCCGACAAGCGCTTGGCCATGGATGCGTACAAGGCCGATCGTCGCAAGCGAACCTTCAAGCGCCGCGAGAAGCCCAGGCGGAAAAACCAGTACAGCACCGAATATCTCGACGGCGTCACGGCCAACTTCGGCCGCTCGTACGAGCAGAAGTGGCGCAGCGATTGGGAGACGCCAATCAATGACTTGTTTGGGTCTGCGGCCGCCCGCGAGGCTGATCGCGAGCTGCGCGAGGAATCCATGCAAGCGATGCAGGCCGCCGCCAGCTTCCATGACAAGCTGCAGGCCGTGCTGCCGGCAGTCGACGTCGATCATGGAGGCGAAGCCAAGTTCCCGCCCGGCGCGCTTGATCAGCTCGTGCAGGCGGCGATTGTCGATGGCAAGCTGAGACATCGGGCGGGTAACGTGATGCCGAGCGGCGTGCCGGCGCAGATTTTCGACGGCGCGCGCAACTATTCGAGCTCGGACTTCGCCACCCTAGGCCAGCGGCTGAAGCACTTCGCGTCGGTCAACTTCCGCAATGACCTGGTCGCTGCGATCGACGCAGCCATGCCATCCCAGCCGGAACCGCCGGCCGAACAGCGCTACAAACAGTCCTGGAGCTACGCGTGAGCGACACCAGCACCCCGATTGATCTGCCCAGCACGCTGCGGAACATCCTGCACGTGCTCCAGGCGGACCCGCGCAATTACCGCAATTTCGGCGTCTGGTGGTGGCGGGTCAAGGCGCTGCTGAAAGCCGAGTACGGCCGCGATCAGCACCTGGCGCTTGGCGATTACGTCGACACCGATGGCCTGGCGCTGACGCCGGACCTGCCGACCCAGGACATGCTTCGCCGGGCGCTGGCCGAATACGCGCTGAACGCACGCTTCAACCTGCAGCGGCCAGAAGTCGCCGACCTGGACGGCGAGCCCTACACGCTGATCGACCAGGATGCGGGGCTCTAGCGTGTTCAGCGTGCCGCCGACCGACAAGGGCCTGCAGCCGCCGGCGCCGTGCCGCTGCCCGCCTGGCGTCCCTGAGCTGGCCAAGAATTTCCGGTGCGGCCGCTGCGGCGGCGCGCTGCCGAAGTCGTGACAGGACGATGACCGTGCTGCTCAACCATCCAATGGAGAACGCTGCATGCGGAATCGAATGATGATCTGGAGTGCGGTCGCTGCGTTGTGCCTCTGCGCCACGAGTGCGGTCGACGCGGCGGCAGTCGCCAGCGAGCCGGCCGGCCTGGCAGTGGCGTCGGGCTACGGTGCGGCTTCGGCATCGCCGGCGATCGACGCGACGCCGGTGACCGTGGCCGCCGTCCGCGCCGAGCGCCTGGCTGTCGACGCGTTGCCGATCGACGCCGGCCGAATGCGCGCGCTGCACGCGCCGACGGTTGCGGCGAGTCGCGCCACGACTGCGACCCTTCGCGCCGTGTACCAGCCGTCGGCCACGAGCCTCCGCCCGCGCCCTGGTTGGCGATGGTCCATCTGATCGCCGGACGATAGGAAAAGCCCCGCCACGTGCGGGGCTTTTTCATGGGCGTGACCGGAGCATGTCGGCATGGCCAAGATTATCCTGCTCCGCAAGCCGCCCACCGCTACCATCTGGATCCAGCCGCGCGCCGGCGGTGATCCGTTCGCCATCGTCGGATGCCTGCACAAGGCCGACAACGCCGACGGCAGCCGCTGGATCACCGTGCATCCGAACGGCAAGGACGAAAAGGGCGTGCCGGTGATGATCCGCGAGACTGCGCACGGCAGCGGGGTCTATCACGTGGTCGGCGGCGCCGGCGGCAAGCTGAACTACCTGAAGCTGCGTGGCGTGAAGAGCAAGGGCGAGTACGCGAAGGACGTCGCCGACAAGCAAAAGGCCAAGCGCGAGGCCAAGAAGGAGCAGGTCGCCAAGGACAAAGCCGCCGGCGTGCATGAGTCGAAGCAGGCGGCGCGCGCCGAAGTCCGGACCCAGGTGCAAAAGCACGAAAAGCAGTTCGTCCAGACCGTTGCCGCGAAAATGGGTTGGAAGCCCGAAGAGCTGGCGATCGACGAGGCGAAGCTGACCGGCCTATCCGATACCGCACAGGCCAAGGCGCGCCAGCAGCACCATGCCGAGCTCGTGCGCAGGGCCGCCGACGCGGTCGAGCTGCAGGCCAAGGCCATCGCGATTGCCGCAGACAAGCCGATCCAGGATGCGCTCGACGAGCCCGACGCCGAGCCGGTGCCGACGGCCGCGCCGCTGGGCTACGCGCCCAACTTCACCGGCCGCACCGCTGAACAGGCTGACGACATCAAGGCGGAAGCCGCTGCGATCGATACAGCGCGCCAGGATCCCGAGCGTCGCGAAACCATCGCCAAGGTCAAGAAGCAGGCCGCCGAAATCCGCGCCGAAGTGGCGCAGGCGGACGTCAAGGTCGCACCGCTGCAGCAGCAGGTTATCGAGGCGAAGGACGCGCTTGAACTGCTCAAGGCGCGAAAGCAGCTCCAGGCGGTCCGGAAGGAGGCGGTGAAGGTCAACCGCGCCATCGACCGTGGCGAGCAGAAAGCCTACGTGATCGAGGTCGGCGGCCAGGATGTCGACGATGCAGTGCAGCGCGGCATCGAGAACGATCTGCGCACGATGAAGACGCGGGCGTTCCTGTCCGAGGTCGACCGGGCCGGCGGCGACTCCCTGATGGGGGCGCATCTAGGCCTGGGCGCGACCAACGCGCTCAATGCGGTCACCCAGGTGACGGCCGGCGGCGCGCTGATCGATCGCGATGCCGTCGATGTCCTGGGAATCGCGGGCGCCGCACAGGCCCTGTCGCACCGGCTGCGCACCGACCTGCCGGCGGAAGACTTCGACAAGGCGACTGAAGCGCTGGAGCGCTACCACGTCGACCACTACATGAAGCGCGCGGCCGACGCCCTGGCACAGGTGAAGGCACTCGAAAAAGGCCTGGACGAGACGGCGATTCCTGACGCCGAAGACGGCGACGATCTGACCATTGCGCACGAGGTCACCCGTCGAAAGAAGCGCGCGATCGGGGGCGCCCAGCGGCTGCTTGGCCAGGCGTTGGGCGAGTTCGAGGCGCACGCCGCGCTGCTGGTGGCCATGAAAGGCAAGCCGGGCGACGACCTGCAGGTACCGCTGGGCAAGCTCCGCACCGAGGACGCCATTCGGCGACTGCGCGCGATTGGTCTGAGCCGTGGCGACTACACGGTCGAGCACGCCGGCGGCGAGGCGATCGCCAAGATCACACCGGCTGGCATGCTGGGCGTTGTGAAGCCTGGCGACGCTGCGCACGTCAAGGCCATCCGGCGGAACCTCGACATCATCGAGGGCCGCCAGGATGACGAGAATTTCTGGCCTGAAGGCGTTGCCAAGCGCGCCGACATGGCGCTGCCGCCGCCGTCGCCGGCCGTCGCCGCCACCCTGGCCAGGCCGTTCAAGGCCGGCGCCGACATGGCGCAGTCGCTGCGCGACTACATCGGCGGGCGCATGGCCGACGGGCATGCGATCGGCGACATCCTGGCGGACGCGCAGTCCGAGGACGTGATCCGTCTCGCCGGCGATCGGCGCGCGGAGTACATGAAGGCGCTCGACGACGTCGTGCCGATTCATGGCGAGGACGGCAAGGCGATCGAGGCGGAGGCCCGCCGGCCAGGCTTCGAGGCCATGGCCGACGACTATGCCCGGCGCGAGTTCGGCGGCCGCGTGTCGCCGGTGCACGCGCAGACGTTCGACGTCGACCAGGCGTCGGCCGACGCGCTGCATCGATCGTTCGCGGAGCACCCCGCCGGGCCGCTGGGCTTCAAGCCGCTGGGCGAGCTCGAAGCGGCCGATCAGCACGCGCTTCGCGGCTACTTCGATCAGCACATTGCCAAGCAGGACGCGGCCAGCAGCGAGCTCAAGGCGACACTGGCCGCACACCTGGGAACCGAGCCCGAGAAGGAAGTCGAGGATATGTTCGGGCGCGGAACCAACCCGGAATGGTCCTCGTGGAAAGCGCGCGCCGACGAGCTGCGCCAGCAAGTCGCCGATCGCGGCCTCGACTGGAACAAGTACAGCGCGATCATGGGCGGGCCGGCCGCTGCCTACGCGGCGGTGCAGGACCATCTGCGCGGCCGCGTTTCGGAAGCCTTCCATCGGCACTACCAGAAGATTCGGCCGGACGTGCCGCTCAAGCTCGGCAGCACGGTACTGACCAATCACCTGCGGCATGTCGAGGCGGTGAACCCGGAAGTCCGCGAACGGCGCCTGGCGGAGCACCGCGACATGGTCGATCGGCTGCGCAACCGCGCCGGCGGCCGGTATGCGGCGGGCAGCGTCGCCGACAAGCTCGACGAGCAGCGCGAGCGCCAGGCCGCGCTCGAACAGTCGCAGCTCGGCATGTTCGGCATGTCGGTTCCCGACGACGCTGAAACCGGCGCGACGCCGGCGCCGCGTGCGCTCGAAGCGGACGAGCGCTACACGCTGGGGGCCGCCGCCGAGGCGCGGCTTTCGCAGATGGCGCCGCTCATTGGTCAGAATTTCAATCCCAAGGAGCCAATCAACATCTGGCGGCCGGGGATGACCGGCAAGTACGTGAACCAGCAGCGCGCGATCAAGCTGATCGAGGCGAACAAGCGCGTCGCGCTGGCGCAAGGCGTCGGCAGCGGCAAGACAAGCATGGGCCTGGGAGCGTTCGCGCACCTGCACGCGAAAGGGCAGGTCAAGAAGGGCATGTTCATCGTGCCGTCGATCGTTCAGGGCCAGTTCGGCGCCGAGGGGCTGCGCTACCTGGAGCCTGGCCGGCTGAAGTGGCATGCCCAGCCGGGCGCCACCCGCGAAGAGCGGCTTGCCGCGTACCGGGATCCCGAAACGCACTTCAGCGTGGTGACGCACCAGGCATTTCGTGACGACCTTCTGCACCTGGGCGCACAGCATGCCGGCATCAGCGAAGACGAGATGACACAACGCCTGACCGAGATGACGCCGGAGCAGCGGCGCACCTGGGGCCGCGAGACGATGGACAAGGGCGGCATCGATCACCAGTTCCTGATGGTCGACGAGGGGCACGACCTGCTGAATCGTCAGGGGAAGGAAAACAGCGGCATGGCCAACGTGATCGATGCGGTGTCGGCCAACGTGCCGTACTACGTCAGCGCGTCGGCGGACCCGGTCAAGAACGACGCGTCGGAAGTGTTCGACATGCTGTCGAAGATGGACCCAGGCCGTTACACCGACCGCGCCGCATTCATGCGTCGCTTCGGGCTCGACACCAGCGCCAGCCGCGACCAGCTCCGCCGGGAGATGGCGCGCTACTTCTACCCGGGCCGCATCTCGCCGGACGTCAAGGTCAGCGCGCGCGAGATTCCGGTGACCTTGTCCGATGCCCAGCGCCGCGACCTGGCTGCGATCGACGGGCACGTCTCGAAGATGCGCATGGCCAAGCTGTCCGGCGGGCTCGACGTTGATGCCGCCAAGGCCTTGTCCCCGGATTCATTCGTGGACCAGCCGCCGGATCAGCACGAGGCGATCGCGAAAAGGCTGCACGACAGCATCGGAATCCTGAAGCAGACCGCGACGACCCGCGCGATCGATGCGCACGAGCAGAACGCGAAGACCGACGCCGTGGCCAAGCTGGCGGCCGAGCGCAAGGGCAAGCCGGGCGTCGTGTTCGCCCGATCACGCGCGGCGGTCGAGCACATTTCCAACAGGCTTCGAGCGGAGGGGCATCGGGTGGTGACGATCACCGGCGCCGATTCGCCGGCGGACAAGGCGGCGAAGCGGCTGAAGTTCAAGCCTGAGTCGGGTGACCCGGAGGCCGACATCCTGGTTGCATCGGACGCCGGGGCCGTCGGCCTGAATGCGCAGCGCGGCCAATGGCTGATCCAGCACGACACGCCAATGACCGCGAAGACGCACGCGCAGCGGAACGGTCGTATCGAGCGCCTGGGGCAGATGAACGACATCGAGCTCTTGGACCTGGTTGGCGATCACCCGCATGAGCGCGAGGCGCGCCAGCGGATGCGGACCAAGTACCAGCTCCGCGACATCCTGACGACACCGCTGGAGCACCTGGATGACACCGGGTTTGCGGCCTACCTGCATCACGCGGGCGAGGCGGAGACGCGGGCGGCGGCCTAGCCGTCGCCGTTCAAGATCAGGGCGATCCTGCGCAGCTTCGTCTCCGCGCCGGCCAGGTTGCCGCGCTTGTTCCATAGCCGCGCCGCCTGGCGCTCGATCGACATCAGCGATCGCGGCTGGTCGACGACTTCGATCATCGGGCCGGCCGCACTGCAGCGGGAGCATTCGACGAAAGCGGTGCAGCCGTTGAGCTCCGCCGGCTGCCGGCCGCTGGTCGATGACACCATCCGCGCCGCGCCTTGAGTTCGAGCATTGGTTTAGCCCTTCGCCTGGCGTCCGCCAGGGCTCAGGCGGACAAACTTGTAGCGCGCGGCGGCGCCGTGCTTCGGGAACGAAACCCGGATCCGGCCGTCTTTCGACGGCTTGCGCGAGGCGCTGGCCACAGCGCGGGTATCTTCGGTGCCGATCGCCTGGGCGAGCTCGCGGACGTCGACGACGCGGCCAATGGTTTTCAGGGCGCGCACGACGGCGTCGCCGGTGATGCGTTGGGTTTTCATCGGGTTTTCTCGATCGTGCCGACGTAGCTCGGCGGAGGGAATGGCATCGTCACGCCGGTCGGGCGCCACAGGTGCAGGCAATGCGGGTGGTTGTTGACGTACTCGCTGCGCGGCGGGTGGAACTGCACAACGCGGTCCTCGTCGCCCCAGAACAGGTCTTTGATGCGACACATCTCTTCCCAGGTCGGCGTGCGGGTGTTCAACGACACGCTGACGTGTTCCCAGCCGCCGCCATCGCTGGCGATCACCGTGAACATCGCGGGCACTTCAATTGGTGGTGGTGGCTCCTTCTGCTTCGACAGATTCACGACGAACATGCCGTTGTTGCCGTCAGCGTCTGTCGAGGCAAATCGCCCGGTGCGAACGCGGCAATGGTTCGGAACGCGGAACGCCATCAGGCCTCTCCAGCCTGGACCTGGCGCGTGAAGTCCTGCAGCTCGCGCTCGATTTCGGCGAAAGCCTGCATGCCCTCTTCCTCGGTTGCGGTCTGCGTCGTGGCGGCGTGCATCAGCCGCGTCATCGCTTCGGCGCCGGCATAGAAAGCGCGCCGGGTTTCCTGGAGCTGGATCGGCGATGCGCCGGCCGGAACGACGACGACTTTGTACAGCTCCCATTCCTGTTTGATGCTTTTCACGTGGTTTCTCGGTGCAGGGTGAATGGCTGCGGCAAGACATCGGCGCGCAGGTAAAGCGGGTGTTTCGGGTGGCCGTCCTTGGTGATGCCCAGGCAGCGCAGGCGCGACGGCAGCAGCCGCGCGACTTCGGCGTGCCGATCGCGGTGCACGCCATGAACACCCCAGGCGGCGAGGATCAAGCCCGCGTCGTGCGCGATCTTCACCAGCCACTGGTCGTTGTCAGGCCCGACCGGGTCGGCTTGGGCCTTCATCACCAGCGGATCGGTGGCGCGGTAGGCAAAGGCATTGGTCATGCACAGCGCGCCGTAGCCCCAGGCCTTCGCGAAGTTGATGCAGCGCCGGATGGTTGGATCGTCCTGCACTTCGTCGGCGGTGCTCGGGTTGAGGCCGATCACCTGCAGGTAGCCGCTGCCGCCAATCCACTCGCGCCAAAGCGTGTATCGGTATGCGCGGCATGGGCTGAAGATGGTCGCGCGGCCGGTGTCGGTCGGCGGCGGGTGAATCTTCACCGTGCGATCGCCACAGCAGCTCGGGCAGCCGTGCTTGCCCGGGCTTTCGTCGGCACTGGCTCCGCAGCAGGCATAGACATGGGTCACGCCGGAAACTCGCGGACACGCAGGTCTTCGGGCCACTCGTTGATGTCGCGGCCTTCGCGATCGCGGAACTCACAAACGCCAAGCGACCCGTCGGGCAGCCGATAGTCCGGTCGCCAGTGGCTGGCCCCGCCGTTGAAAAAGTCGTCCGCCCAGCCGGCGCCTTCATTGCCGAAGTACGGTCTGCGACCCAACTGCTTGACCAAGATCGGCACTCCAGCAGCTTTGCACTGCTGCACCAGGGAGCGGATCCACTGCATGTCGAGCGGCCGCGCGTTGGCGCCGGATTCGCCGCCGACAATCACCCAATCAATATCCCACTCGTACCCTACGCCGGTGTGGTCGCAACGATGGCAGCACTCCGTCGCGCCGGTGGTCGGGTCCATCATCGCGTCCTGCCAGTTCGGACAGGGCTTGCACACCAGGCCGTCGAGTGTCAGGTCGACCGCCGCTTGCATTGGCTCGATGCTCAGGAACCGGATGCGCGCCGGAACGCGGCGCAGCTTCCGGATGTCGCGGTCGGCTTCCGGCTGGTCAATGACGGTCGAGCCCACCCAGACGTTGGCGGGCGGTTTGCCGGCAAGCCAGTCATGCAGCCAGTTCATCAGCGTGACGCTGGCCGATCCGCTGTTGCGGGCAGCTTCGATGCGTTCGCGCCAGTTCCCGACCCGCTTCGTCAACAGCAAGAAGTCGATGTTCGGGCAGCGCCGGATACGGTCGAGCAGGTCGACAAGCCAGGCGGTAGGCACCTCGTTGTCGAGCCAGTCAGACCAGCTATTGATGAATACCCGGCGGCGGGCTGGCGATGACGTTCCATGCGTTCCGCACTCAGGGCATAGCGTCGACTCTCCGATCCGATCAAGCCCATCGCCCCGCCGGCCGCACGCGCTGCACTCGTAGAACTGCAACTTGTTCCACTTCTCTGCCTGGCCGCGCGTCCGCTCCGTCATCTGCTTGCGCGGCTTGCCGGCGCCCCATTCCGCGAACTTGAACCTGGCGGCGTCGCGCTCGGCGTAGCAGTTTGTGCACGCGGGACTGACCTTTGTGCATCCACCCCAGAAATTCAGGGTCGAGTCGCACCAGGCGATGCCAGTCTGCGCGCTCATGGCTTCATGCTCGGCAACGCCGGCAGCAGCTCGCGCGACATGACCTCGTCGAGCACGGTGCGGCCGTGCGGCAGCATGATCTGACCGAGGAATGCACCCTCGAACGACAGGATGCCCGTCTCGATCGCGGTGATCTGCCCCTTGATCCAGTCGCGAAGGATCGAATAGACGGCGATACCGGCGATCGTCTTCGCCTTGCGCTGGTGCTCGACCTGGCTGCAGCGGATACGCGAGCTGTACGGGTGGTGCTTCAGCCATGCCGAGGCATAGCCATTGATGCTCGCTTTCACCGACACCGGACGGCCCCGATGCTCGAACTGCACGATCAGCTCGCCGGCGTCGAAGTCCATCATGTGGCCGAACTTGCCGCAGCCGAAATCGCGCAGCAGCTTCTGCATGTCCTGGACGGCACGGTCGCCGCTGGTGGCGTTTTCGTACGGCAGGCTCATTGCAGGCCGCCCAGCATCGCGCACGCCAGGATCAGGAACAGCATCAGCGCGCCGTAGCAAATCTGTCCGGCCAGCTCCTGGTAGCGCTTGGCGATGAGCGGCTTGCGGTCCGGATTACGGTCGCAAAACACCGGGTATGCGTTCCCCGGCCGGACGATCGGAACAGCAGCAGAACGCTTCCAGAACGCCAGCTTCGCAGTGATACGTGCGTGCATCTCAAACCTCCAGCAGTCGGACGATTCGGTTCAGCGCCTCGTACCGCTCGGCGCACTGATCAAGCAGGGCATCGCGGAGCGCGCCTTTCGGCATTGCGTAGACGACCCAGAGACCCTCATCCCAGAACGCCTGTTCTTCCTTCACCAGGCGCAAGGCCTCTGCTTTTGCGGCGGGTGCAAAGTTCTCGCTGGTGCCCATGGTGACCTCGCGGTAACGTAGCGTTTCCAGTCCGCACGAGCTTGCGCGGACGATGGGTGTGGTAACGCGACGTTACCGCAGCGTGTGCGTATGCGCAAGTCGTGACCGCACATTACGGCATGGCTGAAGACCCCGAATCGGTAGCGGAAGAGATGCGTTCTACGCTCGCGCGCCTGGCTGTTCGCGGCCAGGCTGCTGCCGCTTCGCATGGCCGCATCCGCGATGCGGCGCTGCATCGAGCTGGGGTGGTGGATTCTCGGCTCGCCGAGCACCGAACCGCAGCAGTGCAATCGGCCGACGGCTTGGCCGGCTACGTGGCCAGTCTTGCCGAGCGCGGGCGGCTACACCGCCTCGCTGCACTCCAGCAATGAAGTGCCCGGCCTGTCGCACCGAGTTGCTGCGCGAAACCCGCGCCGGTGTGCCGCTGGTGCTGAACAAGGGGTTGCTGCTCAAGGCGGACGGATCGCTGACGGTGATCTGCCCGTCCTGCAAGGGTGATGTGGAGCCCTCGGCAGCGCTGATGAAGTCGCTGCAGGCGGTCACCGTGTTGTTTTTCGCGAAAAGCGTGACGCCGGACAAGTCGTGACGCGAGTCTGGCCGTGTTGTGGGCTCCCTCGCAACGCACCTGAAGGGCCATTTCGGGCCGCCAAGCGCACTGCGCCGGCGGCCCTTTTTTGTTCAACGGAACCATGAAAGAGCTGCATCACATTTCGATTACCGATGTCCTGAAAGCCACTCCAGTGATGGAAGGCGATCGGCGTTTCGTGTTCATCGAAGCGAGCAACGAGGGCTTGGATCAGCAGAATGAAGTCGTGTTGGCCAAGGCCCTCAAGGACTCGGCCGATTACTACCTGAAGTTCGGCAATCTCGATCTGGATCACATCACCCAGGTCGGCGCCAAGGCCGGTATTCCCGACTATCACTTTTTCGAGATTGGCCAGCCGCTGCAGGTCGAAGTTTCCGGCAAGCGCACCTTCGTGAAGGGGCAGATATACAAGGGCGATGGCGCGTCGGCCGCTCGCGCGAACGAGTTCTGGGATTCGCTCACGCGAACGGACCCGCCGCAGCGCTGGTATCCATCGGTCGGCGGCGAAGTGCTGGAGCGCAGCTCGGAAGTCGGCGCCGACGGCAAGCGCGCGCTGATCCGCCGCGTGCGCTGGACCAACATCGGCTTCAGCAAGACGCCGGTGAATGCAGAAGTGCCGACCGTGTCGGCCATGCCGATCGGTGCGTTCGCCAAGGCCTGGGCGTCTGCCGGCCTTTTCTCGAAAGCCATTGAAGCGGGATACGGCACCGATGCCGCAGCGCTTACAGGCGGCGGCGCCATGCGGCGCCAGTCCCTGGAGGGCGCGCCGCTTTCGTATTGGGACTTCCGCAATCGCCTGTCCGGCGATCTGAGCGGCAAGCGCATCAAGGATTCGGGCTCGTCAGGGCTCGTGCAATGGGCCATCGAACATTTCGCGATGAGTCGCGATCTGGCTGCCGAGTGGGTGCAGCGCTTCATGGCCGACCTTTCCACTGACCTCAAGACAAGGAGTACCCGATGAGCTACGAGAAGCTGCTGGAAGAGTTGAACGGCATTGGCCGTTCGCTGAACAAGGCGATGGCTGCCGCCCCGATCCCGACCGATGTTGACGGCGACGGCGAAGAGGAAGAAGGCGAAGACGATGGCGCCGAAGGCCAGCAGCCGCCGGCGGTGCTCCGCAAGGGCAGCAAGAAGGGCGCGATGTCGAAGGCCCTGAACGTCACCCTGGAAAACGGCGAGCAGGTGACGGCATTCGACGGCAGTGAGCTGGTCGGGGCGCTGATGCAGCGCACGGAAGGCATGCACACGGCCCTGTCGAAGGCTCTTTCGGTTGTCGAGGCTGTCGCCAAGCGCAACCTGGAACTGGAGGGCACTGTCTCCGAGCTCCAGAAGTCGCTGACCGCAATCGGCGATTCGGGCACCGGTCGCAAGTCCGTCGTGCAGATGATCGGCGGCGACCCGAGCGGCGCCGACGCCAGCAAGAAGGGCGTCACTGCCGGCGAGTTCATGACCAAGAGCGTTTCGGCGATGCGCGCAGGCCGCATCACCGGCGGGGACGTCACTCGCATCAATGCCCTGGTCAACAACGGCAAGGAAATTCCGGCAGACCTGGTCGACAAGGTTCTGTCGGCCTGATTGCCGCTCACTTAATCCAGTAGTAGGAGCAGAAAATGAATCTTGAACAGATTTTCCAGAGCCAGGGCAGCGCGCGCAGCGGTTCGCTCGGAATGGACGCCGTTGCCGAGCTCAACAAGGCGCTGACGGCGGGCTACGGTACCGATGTCGCCAACCTGACGGGCGGCGGCGCGCTGCGCATCCAGAGCCTCGAACCGACGATGCTCGCGACCATCCAGGAGAACAGCCACTTCGCGCTGTTCAACGCACTGCAGAAGTCCAACGCGACCGCCACGGTCGACGAATGGACCGAGCAGAACAGCATCGGCGGCTTCATGGGCGGCTCGACCAACAGCGAACTCGGCCAGGTGCAGGCGGCCCAGGGCAGCTACCAGCGCCGTGTCGGCATGGTGAAGTACCTCATGACCCGCCGCGAAGTGTCGTTCGTGCAGTCGCTGCAGAACAGCATCGTCGACGCCGAGACGGTCGAGTACCAGTCGGGCGCCCTGCAGCTCCTGACCGACGCCGAGTTCCTGTCGTTCGAGGGCAACTCCGAAGTCGTGCCGACCGAGTTCGACGGTATCGAGTACCAGGTTCGCAACTTCGCGCGTCCCGGCAACGTCATCGACATGGCCGGCGGCCCGCTCCAGAACATCACCCCGATTGCCAACGGTACCGGCCTGGTGTTCTCCAACGGCTCGTTCGGCCGCGCGACCGACCTGTTCCTGTCGGTCGCCACGCAGACCGACATCGACACGTACCTGGATCCGGCGTTCCGCGTGTCGCTGACCAACAACTTCACCGACCTGCAGATCGGCTCGCCGGTGGCGGCGATGAAGACCTCGTTCGGCACCATCAAGAACAACCCGGACGTGTTCATCCGCGACGAGCGTTACAAGATGCCGTTCGAGCTGATCGATGACGGCGCGTTCGCTGCCGTCGCGGCCGCCAACGACGTGTTCAAGCCGGCCAGCATCACCCCGGGCACCCCGGCGACCACCGCCGGCTCGAAGTTCGTCACCGCCCAGGCTGGCAACTTCTACTACGGCGTTGCCGGTATCAATGCCAAGGGCCAGTCGACCGTGCGCGTGTCGGCCCAGGTGGCGATCGCCGCCGGCCAGGGCGTGGTGCTGACCATTGCGCCGTCGTCTGGCGGCGCGGAGACGGGGTACGTGATCTATCGCGGCCGCCGCAACGGCAGCAACTCGCCGAGCGATCTGCGCGAGATGATTCGGATTCCGCGTGCGCCGAGCGGTAACACCACGTACACGGATATCAACGAGGAAATCCCGGGCACGAGCAAGGCGTATCTGCTGAACATGACGCCGGGCGCCAAGGCGATCACCTGGCGCCAGTTCTTGCCGATGATGAAGTTCCCGTTCTATCCGAACGGCACCGTGACCATCCCGTGGGCACAGCTTCTGTTCGGCTACCTGCGCCTGGGCAAGGCACGTCACCACGTCGTGTACAAGAACATCGTGCCGACGACGGCGGCCTGGAAGCCGTTCTGAAGTTCAGTGTCGTGACCGCGTAATGAAAGGGCCGCACCTCGCGGCCCTTTTCTTTTGGAGCCCCGCATGTCCGATGAAATCAAGCCGCCCGAGGGCGCGAACGATCAGACGCAGCAGTCTGCCGACCAGGCTGCGGCCCAGCCGCCGGCGAAGCAGGAGCCGGCGCCGGCGGGCAAGAAGCGCCAGGCTGCCGCGTCGAGCACGGGGGGCGCGGTTCGTGTCCGCTGCACGCTGGAAAACTGCGGCGACGTGATCAACGGCGTGCCGTTCAGCCTGGTACGCGACCCCAAGGGCAAGACGGCCCCGTACATGCTGTCCGATGAAATCACCCAGGAGCAGGCGGATTCATTCCTGGCGATTCCTGGCTACACCATCGACGAGTAAGTCGTGACCATCTTCCGCGATCGTCAGGCGGCGGTCAGTGAATTGCGAGCACTGGTGCCGCGCGTCGGCGTGCTCGAATCGCGAGTCGACTGCCTGGCGGCGGCGGAAGCGACGAGCGTGCTGATGGCGGCCGAGGCTGAAGTCTCGCGCCGCCTCCGCATTCCGCTGGAGCCTACGCTGATCCTCAACGAGGATGACGCGACCGAGCAGACCCTTGCCGCGCTGCCTGCCGATACGGTCTACCGGCTGGAACCCGGCTACGACTATCGGCCGGACATGCAGCAGCCGGACGGTTGGGGCTACTTGCTGACGCGGCAGAAACCCATCATCGAAGTGCAGTCGTACCGGATTGTCTATGCGACATCGAGCGGCACCGAGTACGAGATTCCGCGCGAGTGGCTTCGGGTTGACCGCAAGTACGGCCACATCCGACTGGTACCGTCGGGCTCCATGGCGGTGCTGCCGCTGAATAATTTCCTGCTGGCGCTGTACGGCGGCGGACGCACCATCCCGAACGCGGTTCGACTGCGCTACGTGGCCGGCATTCGTGACCTGCGCACCCAGCATCCGGACCTCTACGATTTCATTCTGAGGGTGGCGCTGCTGCTGCTGATTCGCAGTGCATTCCCCGGCGGGTCCGGAAGCATCAGCGCCGACGGCCTGAGCGGATCCGAGTCGTTCGACATCAAGGCTTTCGTCGACGGCGCCAATGGCAGCATCGAGGGCGAGTACAAGCGCTGGCAGGACTTCTTCCACGGCGTTCGCATGGTCGTCGCCTGATGCGTCTGAGTCCGGCCAGGTTCAATCGGTTCATCGCGACAATCGGCCAGACGGTGGTTTGGCGAAAATCGGATGCCTGCCCGTGCCGCGACCCGGCCAGCGGCGCGGCGCGGTACGACTGCCAGGTCTGCTTCAACGGGCGCCTGTGGCGGCCAGGCCAGGCGTCGGTTGTGGGCCTGACAGGCGAAAAGGTCATGCAGCGCTGGGCGCAGTACGGCCAATGGCAATCCGGTGACGTGATCTTGACCCTGCCGTCCGATCAGCCGGCCTATGCAATGGCCGAGTATGACCGTGTGGTGCTGTGCGACTCGACGGTGCCCTTCTCCATCGTTCGCGAGATGACGGGGCCGCAGGTGGTCGAGCTCAACGTGAAGTCGATCGATCGGGTGTTTTCGATCGACCCGGACACCGGGCAGCAGGTGCTGCACCGCATTCCGAGCGTGAGTCCCCAGGGCGTGCTGACGTGGCTCAGCAACCCGCCGCCGCCAGGCCAGCAGTACACCATCAGCGGTCGACGTGCGCCGGAATACTTCTGCTTTGCGGACTACCCCCAGGACCGCGCACACCACGGCGGCGCCAAGTTGCCGCGAAAAGTTGTGATGCGGTTGTTCGATCTGTTCGGCCGATCGGGGTAGGCGCGGCCGTCACCGGCCGCGCCCGTTTCGTCATGCAGCCTGGGTGTTGACGCCTGAATCGGCGCAGGCGTCTTCGATCATCGCGATTGATGCACTGGCCAAGTCGCGAATGCTTGAAAGGTCGGTGCAAGTAGCAAGCAGAAGTGAGCGCAGCTCGGACACAACGCTACTTTTCATAGGTGCGGCGACGGTTCGTTCTTGACTGGACGGCCGCAGTAAATCGAGCGCTTCATGGAAGCGTACCGACGGAATGTCGCGATACTCGTTGACGCCGAAATGGCGATGCAGACGCCGATACAGGTACTGATACTCACTGGAAAGGCGCACGTCCCGCAGTTGCCCACCGTGAGCAGCGCGGGCGTAGGCGTGAACGGCCCCTCTCAATTCCTTCCGCTGCCGCTGCGTCAACGGGCTGCTGTCTTCGGCTGTCCGGTCGAGCGGTGCTGCCGGTACGCCATACCGCCCGGTCCTCCGGATCGCCGGCAGCACCTCGGCCGTGACCCACTTGCGGAACCGGTGCGCCACCGTGCCCGGCGTGGTCGCGTCTCGGCAGCGCAGGATCAGGGTGTAGAGGCCGGATTCGCTGATGATGTTGTAGCTGCGGGCTCCGCCACGCTGCCCAGAATGACCCTCGGTTGAAGCTAGGGTCATTCTTTCGTCTGAATCCAGGGACTTGAGGGCGTCGCTGGTGTTGACGATTCCAAGCACGGCGCAGACATCGGCGGCGATGAACCAAGGCTCGCCCTCGCGCTCGACGACGCGAACAGGGTGGTCCTGCTGGAAGGTGAAGCAGCGGGGTTCCGGCGCGGCCGGTGCGGTGGTGTGGCTGGTCATGTTTACGTGTCCCTTTCTAAAGGAGCCTGCGTGCAGCGCAGGCGGCCGGGAGGTTAGAAACCGCACGTAAACGGCCGACGTTATTCCCCTGACGGGTGTTTTATTACGTCGCCTCCCGGCCATAGAAAGCGCTGGGCACAACAAAGCCGGAACATTCTTTCGGGTCCGGCTTCCGTTACGTGAGAGGTTTCTACGCCTCGCATTACGGAATATGCTGTGCCTGAATGATTTTGTCAAACAAAACAACAAGGTAACATAATGTTACCAAATTCCGCGGCAACGTGGCGGTCAGTCGCAAGAGTTTCGTGATCTTGATCATGGGCGCCGACTTAAATGTGCATCGATGAGGCCGTTGCTTAGGCCAAAATCAGTACACCTAGTCTGGCAGCTAATGAAGATGAATAAATTTTTCTTGTTGGGACGCTGTTCGCTGTGGCTAAGCTGCGGACTTGCCCAGGCCGACCCCCACATTCAGTCGCAGTCCGAAATTGATTCAGAGATGCGTAAAACGGAACTACGCTCTGAAATCATAGCCACATGTTTGAAAACGAATCAGTACCTCTTGTGGAGTGCGCTGAACGGTGCAAATGCAGGCCGCTACTACGTTGAGCTCGGCGAGCGATACTTCAAGCAATCGGAAGAGACGGCTAAGAACTACGGAGCGGTCGACTTTGCCGCACGAAAAGAAGCTGTGGACATGATTGCCTACGGGAATCGACTAATAGATGAGTCGACCATTCGATACCGAAAGATTGGAGGGAAGGAAGTTGATTTAGCTGCCGCATTCAAAAAAGCGAAGGATCCCTGTGTAAGCCCTTGATCATTGCCGCATGTTCGGCGTGACTGCACCTTTCTGTAATGGCTGACACGCTGCTTTCCATCGGTATCGATCTGCCGGTCATCCTTGGCCACGGCACGCCACTGCCGCGCGCCCTTCCTACGCTGTCGCTGGCGCTGCAGGCGGTCGCGACCGAGGCGCAGATTCTGTGGCGCGAGTACGCCAGCGGCCGGCCGCTGCCGGACGGCCGTGTGATCAACTCGCGGAGCGGGGCCTATGCGAACTCGATCGAGCTGACCCAGCCGGGCGACTTGCACTGGCGCGTGTCGACGTCGCTGGGCTACGCCGACGCGATCGAGCACGGCACGCCGTCGTACGACATGAAGCGCGCCCTTGCGACAAGTCTGAAGACGCGAATCTCGAAGGAAGGGAAGCGCTACCTGGTGATTCCGTTCCGTCACGGCACACCGGGCACCGTGACCTTCGGCAGTGTGATGCCCAGCCACGTGCACGAGCTGGCGCGCGCGCTGTCTGCGTCGCGCGTCAAAGCCCAGCTTCAGGTGCCGAACGACCTGGGCGTGCACGACATTCAGACGCGCCAGCCGATTCCGGTCACGCGCCGCGCCTACTCGTGGGGCGAGCGACTGCCGGGCGGCCTGGTGTCGAAGTCCAAGCCGCACCACGCAACCGATCGATTTGCCGGCATGGTGCGGTTCGATGCTCCGCACAAGGGGCATTCGCAATTTCTGACCTTCCGCATCATGAGCGAGGATAGTCCCGGGTGGCAGCGGCCGGCCCAGCCAGGCTTTCATGTCGCGAAAGCCGTGCATGACGAGCTGGCCCCCAAGGCGCAGAAGATTTTCGCTGATGCACTGGCGCACGACATTGAGGGGCTGCTGAACGACCGCTAGTCGTGACCGCACGATGAGGCATGATCACTGCCGCTCACGTGCCGATCGTTGGCAATGCCGTCATCCTGCAACTGGATGCCGGCGGTGCCGAGCTTGTTCGCCGCGTTCTTCGCCGGGCAGACAATAGCTTTTCGGGTCCATCGGATCCCGATGCCAGGCTGATCTACGAGGGCGTCGGTGCGCGCGCGGTCGACCTGGCCGCCGCCAACGGCACCGCCTGGCATTACAAGGCCTTCAGCCTGGTAGACGGCGCGTTCGTCGACAACGACAGCGAGCCAGTCGTTGCGACCCCTCAAGCCCGATACCAGCCGCTCGGCGTCGACATCGAAGCTGCGCTGAAACTGCGGCTGGAGCTCGGCCTGGCGCAGGAAATGGAGCGCGGCCTGCTCCGAGTGAAGCTGCTCGGCCGCAACGGCGCCCAGGCGCCGCTGAGGATCGCCGTCGTGTACGGCCCGGCTCTTTTCGGCGAAACCGACTGGCCCGTCGTATCGGTGCAGCTCAAGAACAGCACGCCAGCAGAGCGCTCGGTCGGCGAAAGCCTGTTTGGCGGCGACGAGTTCGAGGGCGAATCCTGGCTGAGCGCTCAGTCCGTCGAGATTACTGCCTGGACGCAGAACCCGGATCAGCGCCGCGAAATGCGCCTGGCGCTGACACGCATCGTGATGGCCAACCTGCCGATTCTCGAAGCGCTGGGTGTGGTGCTGGCCGATCCACGTGTGACGGTGATGGATTTCCTCGACAACAGCCAGTTCCCGGTTCCGGTTTATGCCGCGTCGATAAGCCTGAGCGTGTTTGTGCCCGATGGCGTCGCGGCGGTCATCAGCGGCACGTACATCGACGCTGTCGACGTCATCGCCAACGTCATTCCGACCGTCATCGAGCAGTCCACCCCATGACACAGAAAAAGCCTACCCAGAGCCCCAACCTGGCCGCCGGCGACTCCAGCGTGGCCCTGGAAGATTTCTGCCGCACGCTGTCGATCGACTCAACGCGCGTTGAACTGATCAGCGCATTCCTCGCAATCGAAACCCGTGCCGGGCGAACCAGCGCGCCACGCGACGTCCTGCAGGAACGCTTCCATACCTTCACTCACGCGCCGGCCGACGCCGGCGCCATCCGGGGCACCTCATGACGACTGTTTTCAACGGGCAGGTTCTCACGACGCCGGTCACGGTTGCCCGCGTCGACGATGCGGCGTTCGCCAACATCGGTATTCGCAGCGGCAATGTGCTGGCCATCCTGGGCTCCAGCGCTGGCGGCAAGCCGCTGGTGCCGCTGTCGTTCAGCAATCCGGTCGAGGCGCGCGCCGCGCTGCGTTCGGGCGAACTGCTGACGGCCGTCGAGCGAGCGTTCCGGCCGAGCGCCGAAACCGGCGCCCCATCGCGGGTGGTCGCCATGCGCGTCGACCCGGCCACCCAGGCAAGCGCAACGCTGACCGATGCGACATCGGCTGCGTCGATCCTCCTGAAGTCGACCGACTACGGCACCGACGCGAACCGTGTGCGTGTGCGGATCGAAGCGGCGACCGTCAGCGGATTGCGTCCGACGGTGATCTTCGATCGCCTGACGTTCTCCCGCGACAACGTCGGGCGGCGCGCCTTCATGGTTCGCTACACCGGACCGGCCGCGTCCGCGACGATGACCGTCAATGCGACCCAGGTCGTGCTGTCGGCGCCTTCGGGTACGCCGGTCGCGACGATTGACCTGGCGTCATACCGGACGATCGGCGCGCTGGTCGATCGCATCGCCGGCACGCCTGGCTTCACGGCGTCGGTGCTGGACAGCAATGGCAGCCGCAGCTCTCTCGGCGCGCTGGACTTCTACACGACGGTCGACGTCCGCACCGCCGATTTCACCGCCCGCGCAGACCTGCAGGCGTTGGTGGAGTGGTTCAATTCATCGGCGGAGGGCCTGATCGACGCTACGCGCGCGCCTGGCGCCGGGCGCCCACCGGCGCCGGTGGCGTTCACGTATCTGGCTGGCGGCAGCAACGGCACCATCACCAATAACACGTGGGCGCAGGCGCTCGAAGCGCTTCAAGCGGCCGATGTGCAGTGGGTAGTGCCGCTGTCCCCGCTGCCGGCGGTCCACGCCATGGCCGATGCGCACGCGCAGTTCATGAGCACCGTTGGCCGCAAGGAGCGACGCGCCATGACCGGCGGCGATGTCGGCGAAACGATGGCCACGGCGATCGCCAACGCGGGCCTGCTGAACAGTGATCGCACGTCCTACTGCTACCCCGGTTACTACGAGTTCGATGCGGCCGGCGATTTGCAGGTGTACCCGGGCTACATGATGGCGGCCCTGATCGGCGCGGGGGCGGCGGGTGTGTCGCCCGGCACACCGCTGACCAACAAGTCGGTGACCGTGCGCGGCCTGGAAACGGCGGTGCGCAACCCGACGGATACCGATGCGCTGATCAATGCCGGCGTGCTGTGCGTCGAAGACGCTGGATCCGCGTTCCGCATCGTCAAGTCGATCAGCACCTGGGTGCAGAACGGCAATTTCAACCGGGTCGAGATTTCGACCGGCGCGGCAACCGACCTGCTGGTGCGCGAGCTGCGCACTGCGCTCGACGTGCTGCGCGGGCAGCGCGGGAGCCCGAAGACGCTGGCGCGCGCCAAGCAGATTACCGAGTCGAAGTGCCGAGAGCTGGCGGTTGCCGAGCCCAACGGTCCGGGAATCATCGTTGGCGACGAGGCCAACCCGCCGTTCAAGAACATCGTGGTCAGCCTGGCCGGTGACGTGCTGTCGGTAACCCTGCAGGCAAGCCCGGTCATCCCGGTCAACTACGTGACGATCACCATCAGCGCTCAGCCGTACTCGACCACGATCACCGGCTGATAGGAGCACTCCATGGCAACTCCCAACATTCAGACGCAAACCGGCAACCGCATCGTCATCGAGCTCGACGGGCAGGAAGTGGGCCTGATCCAGTCCTGTCGCGGCAGCGACGACTACGGCCTGCAGCCGGCGTCCGGCATCGGCGACATCCATGCAATCGAGATGGTGCCGACCCAGGCGCGCCACACGCTGTCGATCAGCGGCATGACGCTGATCCGCGCGAATCTACGACGGCTCGGCCTGTTCACCGAAAACGGTGACGGCGCGCTGCGCGGCCTGACCTTCGACATCGTCTATTACTCGAAGGACACCAATGAAGTGCTGCGCGCCTATCGGAAGTGCAGCTTCAGCAGCGGCGACATCGAAGTCTCGAAGCATCAGATCGTGATGCAGTCGGGCACGTTCATGGCGCTTGATGTCAGCGGTACCGGCCTGTGAAGCCGCCGAAGACATTTGCGGTCGAGACGCCAGAAGGAGCGTTCACCTTTCGCTGGCGCAACATGGCGACCCAGGTCGACGTGGAGCGGATCATCTCCGAGCTCACTGGCGGCCAGCTCAAGCCATCGTCCAGCCTCTACTGGCTGGCCAGCACCACGGCCCTGTTCCGCGTGTTGCTTGCGAGCGCGCCGGAAGGGTGGTCGTTCGATGACCTGGACCCGACTGACGAGGAAACCTACAAGAAGCTGCAGGCGATCGTGGAGGCGCACTCCAAGGCGGAGCGCACGTTTCGCGCAAGCCTTCAGGCGCGACCTCTCGGCGACGGCAAAACAGGAGGCGATAAGCCTGCGGTTCCAGTTCCGGCGTCGCTACAACCTGGCGCCGACTGATCCACGGTATTTGTCGGCCAGCGACGAGGACATCGCGGCCGACTGCGCCACCTGGGACGCCTGGTCAAACAAGGGCGAGGTACTGGTCACCGACAACTATGCCGATGACCTTGCCCAAATGATGGCGGCGTCCAAGGAAGTGAACCCTGACGATTGGGAGGACGTGCCTTGACGGTCGGGATTGATTTCACCGCGCGGACCCAAGGCGCCGTTGCCGGCGTCGGCGCGGTGCGCGACGCCTTCTCGACGCTGCGCGCGGAGATTGCCGCCGGCAATCATCAGATTCAGTCGATGACTGACCTGATCGAGCGCCTGAAGATCAGCGCTCAGGGCCTGCCGGGCGCGGCCAGTGGTGTCGGCCGTGGCGGCATTCCAGGTGCACCAGGCGCGCCGGGCGCACCGCTGCCGCCGGGAGGGGCGCCGCCATTGCCCCCAGGCCATCCGCCACCCGGCGCACCGGTGCCGCCTGTTCCGCCAGGCGGTCGCGGGCTGCTTGATGGCCTGTTCCCGCGTACTCACGGCGGCCTGATGGGCGGCGTGATCGGCGGGCTGATGCAGGGCAATGCTGGCGGTGTCGGCGGCGGCATGCTCGGCACGCTGCTCGGCAACATGGTCATGCCGGGCGTCGGCGGCGTTCTGGGCGGCATCATCGGCGGGCAGCTCGGCGGCAAGGCGCAGTCCGCAGTCGATGAGGGCGCCACGCGAGAAATGCGCTTCTTGGTCGCACTTGACGGCTTCTCGCGTCGCCTTGATGACGGGGCGCAGTCGTTCGACGACCTGGAGCGCAACGTCAAGAATGCGAGCGCCGGTCTGCGCGTGAACTACGAGGACATGCTGGGCGCAGTCAGCGCCTACTCGGCCGCGCGCGGTCGGTCTGGCCTCGGCGCGGCGGCGGATGCAATCGAGGGCGGCCGGGTGGCGCTCGGTTATGCCGACTCCTACGGGCTCGACAAGGACCGAACCGCCAGCGGTTTCGGCCGCATGCAGATGTTCAGCCGCGACCAGCAATCACCGCGCGAGTTCGCGCTGATGCTCGGCGACGTGATCGCGAAATCGGGGCAGACGGCCCTTGCTGGCCAAATCACCGACTCGTTCACCGGGGCAGTCGAGCGGATGGTGTCCGCCACCGGCGGTGATGTGCCGAACCTTGTGGCGATGGCGTCACTGGTCGCCGGGCTCAACGGCGGCGGCAATCCGACGCTGATGGGCGCCAGTGGCATGAGTGCGATCGAGCGCGCGAACAATGCCTTCATGCACGGCGGCGGCGCCGGCGAGCCAGGCTATTTCTTCAACATGGCCTCGCTGGACATGGCCAACCCGGACCTGCGCAGCGATCCGTACAAGCTCAAGCACCTGATGGAGCAGGGGCTGTTCGGTTCGGCAGCATCCGCGCACGTCGGCTCGGGCAACGCGACCAACCTGGAGGCGATGCTGGCGCGCTTCGGGATCAAGCCAGGCATGGATGCGGCCGGGCTGCCCAAGGTCGGTACGGCATCGATTGACGCGCTGACCCGCAATCTCGGCTTGACCGGGCACGGCCAGACGCTCGACTTCCTGCGCGGCTTCGTTGAGTCCGGACCGGGCGGGCTGGGGGCGTCGATGGCGCTGCTTGACCGCGCTGGCGTGGATCGAAACTCGTTCCCGCTGACCGCGACCGGCGAGCTCAGTCTGCTGGCCAACGGCCGCCGTGACGAGTTCATGGCGAAGGTGAAGGGTGATCCTCGGTTCTCCGGGATGGACCCAGCCAGCATGAGCGACGAGCAACTGGTTGCTCGGCTCGCTGCCGGCGGACGCGCGGTCAATCGCGGTACCGAAATCGCGAACACCCGGGTGGACCTGGAAAACGCCATCACCGACCTGGGCTCCAACTTCGTCGAGCTCAAGACGTCAATCGACCTGCTCCGCGTGGCGATCGCCGACGCGGCCGCCGGCGGCACGAGCGGCCTGCTCGGGAATGACTTCGGAAGCGGACGCTCCGGCGCGGCCCCGCTGCCGCCGGCGCGCTTTGGCCAGCCGATGTCGCGCCGATTTGAGGCGCGCTGATGGTCCGCGCCTACAGTCCCCGCATCTCCGTCGTCGTGCGCAAGCGCATCGAACGGCGCAACGGCGTGCCTGGCCGCATCACCGGCCGCAACCGAACGATTGACCTCACGCCGTTGCTGGGCGATGCCGGGTCTGTGCAGACCCAGAAGGACGTGCACGAGATGAGCGGCACGTTCGTGATCACCGTCCCGGATCAGCCTGAGCGCGGCGAGGGCGGGGTCGTCGACTCTCTCTATGGGCTGATCGAGCCCATGGATTACGTCGAAATCCGGTTCGCGCGATCACCGCACGAGTACGCGGCTTCCGGCCTGCCCGGCGACCTGCCGATCGTCATGCGCGGATTCATCAATTGCGTGCGGCGATCGGAGTCGCTGGAGTCGGGCGAGCCTCGGCGCACGCTGACAATCGAAGGGCACGATTACGGCAAGATTCTGCAGATTGCCAACCTGTTGCCGCTCGCCAGCTACGCGACGAACCAGGCGTACCAGGGCGCATTCGCCGTGTTTACCGAGCTGGGCTTGAACCCGGTCGGCATGGATGCGAGCGAGTTCGTCCGCACCATCGTCGATCGCGTGCTCAATCCGTTCCTGCGGCAGATGCGGGAAGTCGCCGCGTTCGGCGGCAGTGCCGGTCCGGTGCAGGTGCCGTTGATCGGCACCGATCTGAAGGTGATCGGCGCTGCGGTGGCACCTTATGGCGCGTTGCCGCCCGAGTTCCGGATCCTCGACTACCTCGATCAGTGGTGCGACCTGGAGTGGAACGAGCTCTTCATTGACGAGCGCTCGGATGGCCCGACCTTGGTGTACCGGCCCAAGCCGTTTCTGACGCTGCAGGGGCGGCCAATCCAGGCAGTGGCCCCGCCGTTCGCGCTGAATGCACGCGGCCGCGCCCTGGTCGTTTCGGACGAGGACGTGATTCGGTCGCGGCTTGAGCGCAGCGACCATGACGTGGCGAACTTCTTCTGGGTGCAGGCCCCACGCGCCGTCATGGCGGACGCGCGCACGCTGTCGTACAACGCCTACAGCGCGTCGGCCGGCTCGCCTCCGCTGCTCGACGCCGATCCAAATTGCGATCCAGCCATCTATGGCCTTCGCCCACTGCAGCGCGCGACCCAGCAGGCCTCGGCAGCGCTGATCGGCAACAACCCTGCGGATGGCAGCGAGCCCCAGCGGCTCGGCTTCGAGGCCGACATCAACGCCTGGATGACGCGCCGCCGCGAAACACTCGCGGCGCTGAACCGCGACAACGCAGTGTTCGAGACGGGGCAACTGTCGCTAAAGGGTCAGGAGCGGATCAGGCCGGGCATGTACTTCGACCTGCAGCGGGGCGCGCTCAGGTCGCGCTACTACGCGCATTCGGTCAGTCATGTTTTCCAGCCTTTCAAGTCTTTCACCACAACCGTTTCGGTCGAACGCGGTACCGGGTTTTACGCCCGCGCCCGGCTTCAGACCGGCCCGGCGTACGCGGAAAGCCCGCGAGGCGTCTACTGATGATGGGCCTGAGCCTTGCGCACGTCGTGCGCTACTACCCCGAATCGAACACCGCAGACATCGTGCGCGTCGAGGATGGGTGGCGCGCCGCTCGCGTGCCGGTGATAGCGGGGCAGGCCAGCACGAGCAGCGGCCTGCACCAGGTCGTCGACCCTGAATCCATCTCTCCGGAAGGCGCGCCGACGGCACCCGATGCGCGCGTGGTGATCGCCGTCGTCGCGTATCACGATCGCGGCGCCCCGATCATCCTGGGATTCTTGCCGCCGGCTGTGCGGGAGACGCTGTTTGCTGATGGCCGCTACGTCAATCGCCTGGCCAGCGACGTCTACGTGACGGTCGACAAGGACGGCAATACGGAGTGGTTTCACCCTTCGGGCACATACGTCCGCATCGCCGAAACCCCTGACCACGAGGATTTAACCAAGCGGGACTTCAATAGCCGGTGGAACATCCATCGCAATACCGGTCGGCGGCCGCACCTGAAGGTGTCGATCGGGGGCGGGGGCATCGAGCAGGCGAACTTGTGGGTCGACCCGGGCGGCAATGTCAGGCTTTTGGCGCGGGGCGCCGTCGTGATCGATTCGCCGTCGGTCACCATTGCCGGTGATCTGCTTGTCGGCGGCCGGATATTCGCCGGCGCCGGCATTTCGACTACCGGCAATGTTTCCGACGTGGCTGGCACGCTCGCCCAGGTGCGGCTCGCCCACTTGACGCACGGGCACGGCACGCCGCTCGGGAACACCACGCCACCCACAATCGGATCTCCGCCGTTCCTGCCGCCGCCGACTGCTGAAGAAGTCGAACTGGAGCAGCAGGGTGAAGATGTCTTCGTGCCGGCCATGGAGCGGCGCGACGCCGTCGTGCCGCCGATCACCTTGCCGCAGTACCTTCGCGGCCTGGACGCCATGTACCCCGACGATTTCACTGCCGAAATTGTCGAAAGCGCGAACACGCTGCTGGCGAAGGTCAATGCGCTGCTGCAGGAGGCCGGCATTGTGCGTTCAGTTACGTCGGGCTGGCGGCCGCTGGCCTACAACATTCGCGTGCCGGGGGCATCCCGGACCAGTCACCACATCACCGCGCGCGCGATCGATCTGGGTGACAAGGACCGGCGCCTCACGTTCTGGCTGTCGCGCAACCCGCGCGCGCTGGAGGTTCACGGTCTTTATCTCGAACTCCCTGCGGCGACGCCAACCTGGGTGCATCTCCAGGATGTCGCGCCGGATAGTGGCGCGCGGATATTCCCGCCGTCGTGACCTGATCCTTTCGGGAATGACAATCCCGGCCAGTCAAAAAAGCGGCGACCGCCCGATCGCATTTGCATTGCTGCGCGGCGGCCGACTGGTGCCCGGCGGCCAGGTGACGCTGATCATCCGGCCGGAAGAGCTTTCGCGAGAAGAACCATCGCGCGTCACCGTTCAGCAGACGCTGGGCGGGGCCTATCTGGATCACTACGGCCTCGGCATCTCGACCATCTCGATCCAGGGCAATACGGGCTGGCGCGCCGGCCAGTCAGAAGACGGCGGCCAGCATTTCGAGCGACTGCGTAGCGACATCTTCCTGCGCTGGCACGAGCTGCGTGCCGAGCAACAGGGTCGCGGCGATCCCGACATCATCGAACTGGTGTTCAGCGACGCGCTCGACAACATCTCCGTGGTAGTGGCGCCCCAGAATTTCAGGCTGCAGCGATCCAAGTCGCGGCCGCTGCTGTACCAGTATTCGATGCGCCTGGTTGTGCTGCGCGAGGCTTCGGCGCCGCCGCTGCTCAATGAGGCCGAACAGTTACAGGTCGACCGCGACGAGCTGCCGACATCTCGCGTCAGCCAGGCGGCGATCGATGCGTTGTCGTCGACCGTGAATGGAAGGCTGGCGCTGGCGCAAGAGATTCGCGTCGCGTTCGGTCCGGCGACGCGCGTGATCGCCGACCTGGCGGATGGCTCTGCGGCCATCCTCGGCGCAGTGATGGATTTGACCCAGGCCGGAATCGATACATTCGATGCCGTCAGCGCGCCGGTGATCTACGCGTCGCGCCAGGTCGAGCTGGCGTCGCGCAACCTGACCCAGGCGCTGATCGAGCCCCTTGCGCTGACCGAGCGAATCAAGCGCACGTTGCGCGAGGTGTACAGCAACGCGGGCGAGGCCTACTGCAACCTGACAAACAATTTTCAGCCTGCAGCGCAGTATCTCGACTTCTCCGACCTTTTCGGCGCCTCGAACTGCAGCTCGACGACCGGCGGCAGGCCACTGTCGTCGTTCACAAACGACAACCCTTTCCTGGCGCTGTACCCGTCGCGGTCGTCTCCCGTGGCGCTGAGCTCCGACGCTCAGGGCGCGATCGCTGAAGCCACGCAAGACGTGCTGTCAGTGAGTGCTCGGTCGACCGCTTCCAAGCTCGACCTGGTGCGGCGCATTGCGGCGGGGATTCAAGCATGACGACGTTCATCCGCACGCTCCCGCGTACGCGCCGCGTCGAAACAAGGCGCGGCGACACGCCGCAGCGGATTGCTGCCCGCGAGCTCGGCGACGCTGCGCGCTGGATCCAGATCGTCGCGATCAATGGACTGCGGCCGCCGTACGTCGTCGACAACCCTGCAGCGGTAGCCGATGGCGTCGTGCTCGCTGGATCGGCGCTGCTGATTCCCGATGACGGGGCAGTGCAGTCGGCCTCGGCATCGCCGGATCCGGCGGCGGCATTCGGCGTCGACATCGACATTGCCGATGGCGTGCTTTCCGATGACGGTGACGGCGATTTTGCGCTGGTTTCCGGATACGCCAACTTGACCCAGGCTCTTCGCTCGCGGCTGGGCACGCCCGCCGGCGAGCTGCTTTTTCACCCGCAGTACGGCAACGGCGCGTTCGCCCTGGTGGGTGGCCGCGCCTCCCCGTCTCTGGCGGCGCTGGCTGACGCCCTGGTTCGGCGCGCGGTTGTCAGTGATCCGCGCGTGGCCAGCGCGGTCGACTTCACGACGCGCTTGTCCGGCGATCGATTGGCTGTCACCGGCACGGTGATCGCGATCGACGGGTCGCGCTCCACCATCGAGGCTGGCTGATGCCGTTCCAGACCAAAGACTTTGTTTCGATTGTCGCGGGCATGATCAATCACATGCGCGCGGCGACTTCGCGGATCACCGATTTCCGGATTGGTAGCGCTGCGCGCACGCTCGTGGAAGGGCCGGCTGCTGAGATTGACGAGCTGTACCAGCAGTTTCTGAACGGCGTTGTCGAGGCAATTCCATCCGCGCTCTACCTGTCGTTCAACTTTGAGCGACTGCCAGCCGCAGCGGCAACAGGGGTCGTGCTGTTCTCCATTGCCGCGCCGGCATCGACCGCTGTCGTCATACCGGCCGGCACGCAGGTCTCCACGGCCGACGGGCTCAAGACGTACGAGACGCTGGCGGCCGCCACGATTGCCCCAGGCCTCCTGACTGCCTCGGCCAGCATTCGTGCGACTGCCGTCGGGGTCGGTTTCAATGCGGGCGCCGGCGACATCGTGTCGGTGGCGTCGGCGCCGTCGGGGGTGACGGTCAACAACGTGGCCCCCATCAGCAGCGGCCGGGATACCGAGTCCGACGATCAGAGAAGGCTGCGGTTCGTCGAGTTCGTCGCGTCCCTGTCTCGCGGACCGCTGGCGTCGATCGAGTTCGGCGCAAAGCAGGCGACGCTCGTCGATACCTTCGGCGTCATCACCGAGCGCGTCGCCGAGGCGCGCGCATTCGAGCAGTACCGAGTGAGCGGCACTCGGCCGCTGGGCTTCGTCGATGTCTACGTCTACAACGGCGGGTCTGGCGCCAGCGCGGGCCTTGTCACGCGCGCGCAGCAGGTGCTCGACGGAACCAGCCAAGCCGTTGGCTACAAGGCGGCCGGTGTCGTCTGCAAGGTGGCCGCCGCCACACTGCGCACGGTGCCGCTCAACGTGACGCTTCGCATGATCGGAGATGAACTGACGGCGACCCAGGCGGCAAGTCTGACAGCGGAGCTGGCCGATGCAATCGCCAGGACGCCGATAGGGTCGACGCTGGCCGTCGCCAGCCTCGCATCGGCGGCATTCCGCGTTCAGGGGGTCTTGAACTTCCGAACCACGAATCTGCTGGCGGACTTGGTGCCCGAGCTGGGCGAAAAGCTCGTGATCGGCCCCGTGATCTACACCGTCGACGTCTCGTAATGTCCACCACGGCACGGCTGCTGGGCCATCTGTATCGGCCAATTTCGCGGAATGCGGATCCGCTGCACGCGCTGAGCGTCAGCTATCCCAGCGCCCCGGGCGCGCTGACGATCAGCATCGATCAATGTCGGCTGAGAACATCTGTCGTCGGCGTCCCGACCGCCGCACTCGACATCGACCTTGAAGGCCGGTCCATTTTCCAACTGGCCAGTCTGATCAATGGGGTACCCGGCTATGCAGCGGCGCCTGGCGGAGCGGATGCGGCGGGGCTCGCGGCGATCACGCTGATCGACGTTCAGGGAGCACCTGGCGGTGCGCCGCTTTACGCGTATCGCTCCCTGGTGTGGGCTTACATGCACGCCGTCGGCCGCCAGCTCGACCTTGCCCGCGCCGCCATCGCCGATGCTCTGGCGGAACTGCGCATCGATACTGCTACCGGCGACTGGCTCGACTTGTGGCGCGAGCTCACGATCGGCGGCCGGCGTCTCAGTGCCGAATCCGATGCAGCGCTCCGCACGCGCATCGTGTCGACGATGCTGCAGCTCAAGTGCAACAACCGAGCGCTGGAGCGGGTAGTGCTGGCGCAAACCGGCGTCGCGGTCAGCGCGCTGGATATTCCCTGGTACCTCGGCGATCGAACGCTGTTCACGCACGGCGGCCCGTTCTGGCGCGCCGGTCAGGTGACCAACAGTGCGACCGCGCGCACACCGCCCGCTGCGCATGTCGATGCGTCGGTGCTGGCGAACTTCGGCCTGCCGACGCTGCCTGACGGCCGCCCGCAGGCGCCATTCGCCCCAGGCCAAGCGCTCACGTGCGCGATCGCCGTCGTGTTTCCCGATGGCGCCGGCTGCGGCGACTACTGCGCCGTCATGCGAGTGGTCGATGAGTTCCGCGCCGCCGGAACCGTGGCGCTGGGTTTCAAGTCGGCGGCATCGGCGATGCCCGGCGATACCGATGTGGGCCTCGTCTACCGGCGCTGGCGCTGCGCTTGCGCGCGCGGCGACATCACCAACTTCGACGACTACGACAGGACGCTGCTCGTCCCCAGCGATTCGACCGAGCTGATGCCGCCGCCGTATGGCGGGCTCTACTTCCCTTCGGGCGGCCAGGTCGCGCTGGAGGATCGCAATGGCCGGGTGCTGTCGTTGCGCGTTGTGGCCGAAACCTGGTTCTACGGGCTCGCGCCGGCGCGCGTTCTGGCCACGGGGACGGATCCTGGGATGCTGGTCTACGGCCTGTCGATGACCGCATTGCCGGGGCTCCGTCCGGATTCCGGCGACACCATCATTGACGTGACGCCGTCGGATGTCGTGCCGATCACGCCGACTGCGACCGGCGGAATTTATGTGATCACCGGGGGAGTGATGAGCTACCGGGACGCCGACAACGTGAACAGAAGCATGACTGTCTCCGACGACACCTGGATTCCTGATGGCGTTGCGCGCGTGAATCTGACAGGCACGAGCGGTCATTTCCGCGCTGTCGCATTCATTCGGGGTGGCGCATGAACCCGACGCCCAGCATCAGTCAGCGCCGGCTGGTTGCCGACTTCCGCGCCGATCGCCTTGCTCTGGCTGGAGCGGCAAGCGGCACGGTGACCGAGGCGCTGATCTGCACGCGCGCCGGCACCGCGACCGCGCTCAATTCCAAGGGTATCGCCCAGACGTTTGTCGGCAATGCCGCCCGGCTGACCGATCGCGGATTGATCGTCGAGGGCGCTTCCAAGCAGCTCCTGACCAATTCGTCACTCAGCGGAGCCACTTCGGGACCGGCCGGTGCGCTGCCTTCGGGCTGGCGATTGAACGGCGCGATCAGCTCGAACGTCATCGTCGGCGATTACAACGGCATGCCGGCGATCTGGTTCGATGTCACGGTGACGAATGCGTCGAGCGAGCCCTTGACGTACCGGATTGAACTTGAAGGGGCCTCCGGCATCCCGGTGCCCACCGAACGGCAGGCAACATTCCATGGGTATGCGCAGGTCGTGTCGGCGACGAACGCGGCCGCGCATGAATCGCGCTTGCTCGCGCGAGCGACCAACGGCACGGCCCCCAGCGATCAGGGTCGCTTCGCCTTGTCCGTTGGTGCGCCGGCCAGGTTCCGTTCATTGCCGCCGATCAGCGAGGACACGGCAAGCCTCGAACCCTTGATCACCTGGGTGGTGGCAGCAAACAGCACGAGCACGACGCGCCTGATGCTGGGCGCTCTGATGTTGGAGCCTGGCCTGCTGATCAGCAGTTTCATTCCATCGTTCCCGCCGGTTGAAAACCGGTTCGATGCCTATCCGAATCCGACGCTGTCGGGCGCAGCGGAGGGCGTGCCAGGCACGCTGCCGCAGTTCTGGTCACCAGGGACGGTTTCCTCATATGGCGTGGTTGCCGTGAACGCGGACGGATCGAGGGACATCGAGCTCACGGGCACGGCGGGAGTGACCGACGCGAACTTTGCCTTGCCGCTGAATGAGGTTCTGCCGAGCGGGTCGGGCGGGGTGATCCCGGCCGCCGCCGGCCAAGTCTGGGCGGGGTCAATCGAGGCGCAAATCCTTTCGGATAGCGGTACCAACGCGCGCCTGAATTTCAGCGCGCGGAACAGCTCAGGCGCCACCATCTCGGGATTCAATACCAGCGTTTCATTCACCGCGAGCGTCGGCCTGGGCAAGTTCGAGCGGCAACTGCCGGCCCTGCCTACCGGCGTGGCGAGTCTGCTGCTGCAGGTTCTGATTTCGGCGCCTGCCGGCACGACCAAAACTGTGCTGCTTCGATTGCGCCGCCCGAGATGCGAGCGGATTGTGATCACGCCTGGGACCGCGTCTCCCGAACGGCCGCTCGATCTCGTCAGACTTGCAGACCCGGCTCCATTCTCTGGGGTCAGCACCGTATCGGTCGAAGCGGAGCTTGAGGGTCTTGAGGATGGCGCGACGTTGCTGGCCATCGCGTTCTCCGGCGGACACAAGCTGCGCCTGGTGGCGGGGCCGCAGGTCGGGATTGTGTTGACGTCGCCTGGCAACGTCGAGCGATCAGCATTCAGTCCGTTGTATGCCGCGCCTGGCGTCATCCGTCTTGCTGTCTCGTACAAGCTCGGCGAGCTGGCCATCGGCTTTTCCGATGTTTGCGAGGGCGAGTCGGCGACGCTCTCGGCGCCAGGCTTCAATCCAGCCGTCGCCGAGGCCGTGTGGCTGGGGAGCGACAACGGTACCAGTGGCGCAACAACGGCAATTCGTATTGTCGAGGTAAGCGCCATCTACCGGCCGGCCGCCGAACTGGCACTGCGAACACGTGACCGGTGGTTCCCGCGAACCTTCGTGCAGCCGATCGCCGGCACGCGCGCGCCAGACATTGAAAGCGTGCCCGCGTTCTCGCCACCGGGCGTGCAGGTGGTCGGCCCGACTTACAACTATGTGCCGGCAGGCAATCGCTACGTTCGCCGCAGCAATGGCAGCGCGGAGATGTTGGACTTCTTCCCGCCGGTATCGCAGGTTTCCGTCGCCGAAGGGGCGCCCTTCCGAATCAACATCGTCAATGACGGCACCGCGCCGTTGCGCATCCGTGTGAGGCCGGACAGCACGGCACTGATTTACGCGCCGAGTTTCACGCTGCCGTACACGCTGCCACCCATATCGGAAATCGTCGTTCAGCCTGGGCGCCGGATCCTGGCGTGCCTCGATGGCTACAACCCTGCAACGCAAGAATGGGAGCCCAACTACAACTGGTGGTTCGTCGAGCGGGCGATCGCAGAGCTGTCTGAGACTTACGACTTCACGTCAATCTACGGACCACCGAGCCCGACGAATCCCAACAGAAGCATCATCTTTCCGCCGGCATTCTGTTCGTACAACGCCGACATCGGGTTGCCGCGCTTGGTTGCGGCCGGCGCGGTTCAAGCGATGAATCGCGGGATTTTCAATGACGCGCCGATCGAGTTCACAAAAAGCATCCGGTATCAGCGCGATGCAGCTCGGAGCAATTACTGGCGTGTCAGCATCGGGTCTACGACGATCACCCAGCTCAAGACGCAAATTTGCAGCATGGGGTTCGCGTACCTGGGCGCCCGCGATGCCGGCGTCGGCAGCGAAGAGGATCATCGGGTCATCAAGGAGTGGTTTCGCGATCGCATGGATCAGACGATCGCGTTCTTCAATGAAGCCTACGACAGCGGCGCGAACGTCGGGCGTGGGAATCATGCAACAGCGGCTGGCCTAGCCGCCGCTGTGTGCGCACAGATTCTGGACCGCGCCGACTATCTGCGCTGGGCAAAACTGGTCTATGAGCGGGCGATTGAAGAGGCCGCGCTTGAAGCGATCGCGCCGAGCTCGGGGCCGACCGGCGCGTTCTTGCTGGAGATGCGCCGCGCGGACAAGGCGCTCCAGTACCAGTTTCTGAACATGACCTTCCTTTTGCCGCTGGCGGAGATGCTGGAGCGCGCCGGATTCCCCGCGTACTCGATCCATGATGGAATGCTGGTCAAGTGCGTCAACTGGAGCATGGCTGCTCTGGAGAACCCGCAGCTTGTAATCGATGAGCAGAATCGATTGATTGCGCTCGGGCCTCCGTGGTCAACCGGCGTTGTCGCCGTGGCTCAGCAGTCGCTCGGCCTGTCGGCGGATGTGGACCCGATCACCGGCGAGCCCTTGCCGAACGAGGGCCGGGTTGCAGCGTTCTATCTCGCGTTTCGTCGACTCACGTCGATTCAGGCGCCGTGGCGAGAATCATTCCGGAACGCCTTCATCGTTTACTCGAACATCTACAACGGTGGAATCGGCGGCAGTCAGTCGTATTTGTATCGTTTCCTCGGTATCACGCTGCCCGAGCCTCCGCCTGAAGTGTGACGTGCGCGAGCGGCCGGTCGTGACCGCACGATTTCGGCATGTCATGCGAGCTCGACAATTGGCGGACGCAATACCGGGGAGATACCTGGACGATTCCCGTCGAGGCTGTTCTTGACGGTGTTCCGGAGAACTTAACCGGCTGCGAGCTGTGGTTCACGCTGAAAGCCAACCTGGCCGATCCGGATCCAGGCGTGCTGCAGCGGCGCGTCTTCGTGCCGTCAAACCCGGCAGCCGCCGCCGGCGTCGCCGAGATTGTCGTGCCAGCGACGCTGACAGCGATCGTCGAACCAGGCTACTACTACTTCGACGTCCAGCGGATTCGTCCCGGCGCTCCGAACAATGTCAGAACGCTCGTGTCTGGCGAGTTCAACGTCATCTACGACGTTACTCGGACGGTGACGCCAGGTCCGACGAGTTCGGAGACATCGCTGCTGTTGTGGCACGTCAACCCGGACGATCTTGAGTCGCCACCCGCGAACGCTTCGCGACTGTTTCTCGACGAATCCGCCGCCGCGCAGCTCATGCGGAGCGATCGCAGCCTAGTCCCGCTGGGGTCGCCATCGGCGCCCGGCTTCGACTACCTCCAGTCTGCGCCTGCATCTCAGTGGTCGATCACGCACGGCCTAGGCCGGGCCGTGTCCGTGGATGTCTTCGACGTCGACGGCGAACAGATTTACCCAAGCGTTCGGCGGGTGTCGCCCAACGCGGTTCTCGTCATTCATGCAAGGCCGCAGGCCGGCTCTGCCCGCATTCAATAGAGGCCCATCATGCGCATCAGCGATGTTCTCGACTTCAACAACTTGCGCGGTGTCAATGTCGCGGATCCATCCAGCCCGCAAGACCTGGTCAACCTGCGCACCCTCCTGGCCTTCCTGCAGGGCCTTCGGTGGAAAGACTCGGTTCGAGCAGCCAGCACCGGAAACCTGACGCTTTCAGGGCTTCAGTCGGTCAATGGTGTATCACTGGTTGCGGGCGACCGCGTGCTGGCCAAGAACCAATCTGCGGCTGCGACGAACGGCATCTATATCGTCTCATCGGGTGCTTGGGCGCGTTCGCTCGATGCTGACAGTGGACCGAAACTGCTGGGCGCGACCGTCTTCGTGAGCGAGGGCGATACCAACGGCAATACCGAGTGGACGCAGACTACCGACGCTCCGATCACCCTCGGCTCAACGGGGCTGGTCTGGGTTCAGTCTGGCGGCGGCGGTGCCACGCTCACTCAGGGCGAGGGCGTCAACATCTCGGGCGGCGTGGTGTCGATCGACCGCGCCGTGATCGCACGGCATGTGTCCGCGACTGTTGGCAACGGCACGCTGACGCAGATTCAGGTCACCCACAACCTCGGCACCGAGGATGTGATCGTCATTGCTCGTCGCTCGAACGGCGGCAAGGAAAAGGAGCTGGTCGACTGGCGCGTGATCGACGCGAACACGGTCGAGCTGAGCTGGGCCGTGCCGCCAAGCGCCGGCGCCTATCGCGTCACCGTTCACGGCTAGTTCTGTGCGCGCGAGCAATCCAATGGAGCTGCCGTCGCTGCCGGTCATCGACGGCAGCGAGCTCCATCCGCAGTCAGGTGCTGGCGGCGAGTGCTGGTCGTCGGTGCTGAACGTGCGAATGGAGTGGAACGGCATACGCTGGCGCGTCGCGTACGTGCCGGTATCGCTTGCCTACGTCAACAGCGGCGACACCGTCGTTATTCCTGCCGATCGAATCGCAACGGTATCCCCGGACGCCTACATCGACGGCGACCTGATCGCCGATGGCGACGTCATTCCACTCAAGGACTTCGACTGACATGCAGCTTCCCAAGCGCACCACCCGGCGCCGCGCGGCGCGTTCCGATCTTGTTCTGCTCGATTTCGATTCGACCGGGAAGCTGCGGGGCACCGACAGTGCTGGCGTTGGAGTTGACATTTTTCCGCCGCCGCCTGCGTCGATTGCGCCCTCCGCGATTGGCACAACCATTTGCCCTCTTCTCGATGGAAAGGTGCCGTCGCTGTACTTGCCGGGCTCTGTTGACGACATTCAGGTTTTCGACAGCCTGGCGCAGTTTCCGAATCCTGGCGAATCGGGAAACATCTATGTCGCGCTGAACCAGGGGCTTCTGCATCCATCAAACCCGACGCGCGAGTATCGATGGAATGGCGCGGGCTACACCGAAATGGTCAAGTCGCCGGGCACCACCGATGCTCTGGTGGAAGGCACGGCCAACCTGTATTTCACGGCGCAGCGTGCGATCAATGCGCTGTCGGCGACGCTTGCTAGCTATATCACGACATCCGCCGCCAATGCCGCACTGCAGGCCGCGTCGACCGAAGACCGCAAGCGCGAGAATCATTCAGGCCTGCAGACGGCCTCAACCATTTCTGATTTCGGCTCTGCTGTGCTTGCTGCTGTCGAGGCGAGCTTGGCGGCGATGGGCACAACGCTGCTCGCGGACCTGCCGGCAACGCCGCCAGCAGGTAGCGCTGACCGGATCGTGTCGGTGCAGCGGAGCTCGACAAACCGCCGCCGGGTCGTTTTGATTTCGGATGGAACGGCCTGGCAGTTCGAGAATGGCGTGGCGACCATCGATATGTCGTTGGACGAGTCCGCCGACATCACGCTGACGAACTCGCTTCAGACGTTCTCCAATGGAACCATCGTTTTGCCTGGCAAGTTCATCGCGGCGCGCCGCGAGTTCGAGCTGGAGTTCGACGCGGTGTTTCAAAGCGCGAATGCGGCCAATAACCTGAGTGTTGATGCCGGCTGAGTGAATATCTATTCCTCGACCGGGTCAACATCCATGCGGCGTTCCGGTCATACCTGCAGGTTCTTTTTCAACGCCGCCGGTAACGGTTTTCGGCCTGGCGCACATCTGTCTGGCTTCGGCTACGGAAACAACAGCGGCGGAGGCTTTCAGACCGTCATTCCGTACACGCCTGGCAGCGATTTGACGCTGACCATTTCCACCCTCGGCGCCGTCGGCGAGACATGCCGGCTGTGGCGCTGGCGCCTGATGGGGTATTCGTAATGCCGGTCCGTTTCCGTCGCACGATCCGCTTCTCGGCGCCGCCCGTCGCGATTCCGACGGCGCCGGCGGACATCATCCCGATGGACAATTGGGACATCGCACTGCCGACCAGCCGTTCCCTTGCGGCAACCAGCGGCGGGAATCCGGTTGTGGGTGGGCCATACGTCGGCGGGGAGCTGAAATACCGCTACGGCGGCACAGAGCCAATCACCAGCGAGAAGGTGGACGCGGACCCCAGCGCTCAGCAGTCCAATGCGATGACCGTGTTCCCGATCAACCGGCTGAGCAACGCCTGGTTCTTCGTCGAGCAGTGCCCGATCGACGGCGTCTGGGAAGTAGCCGGCAAGTCGCCGATCTTCGGCTCGTGCAGCAACCCGTTCGAGGGGAGCGATCATACGCGCGTCGAGCTGCGCAGCCGCCTGAAAGGTTCTGCGCCTGACAGCTCGAAAGCGGAGTTCCTGCAGGTCGACAAGGCGCGTCTCCGAGGCCTCTGCCGGCCGGTGCGCTGGCCTGACAACGATGCCGCAGGACGGCCGGCGATGGCCGTTGCCGGGACCATCTCCCACAACCTCACGATGTACCAGATTCACGACCTGACGCTCGTGTTCGTCATCGTGCTTTTCCGGAAGAAGACGAACGGCTTGGGGCAGATCGAGTTCACCTCGCGGAACGTCAATGGCTCGTCGCGGCCTTCGGTCATCTTGCATGACGATGTGCCGCTGGGTTCGCTGTTCGAGTACGAGCTGGTTTGGGGGCCGGACGCGAATCTCTACTCGAAGACGCGCGTCAACCCGCTGGTGGGCGGCGCTTTTGCCGGCTTCGGCGCGCTCAATTCGCAGGTGATTGCTTGCGATCCAGGATGGGCAACCCGACCGCAGTATTACAAGGCGCTGACCTATCACGGAACGGATCCAACCAAATCGACCGACTTCCTGCGCGGCGCTGTCGTTAACGGCGTGCTGCCTGCCAACCAGGTGACGGACTTCGCGCAGGTCAACTATCGCAGCATGACCGTGGATCTCGCGCCGTGACCGTGCCTCGCGACATTCATACGCCGACGGGGTGCGCGCTGCTGCGAAAAGTCGCGATCGACTGCATGACCGGCGCCGACGGCGTCACCTTCGATCCTGCAAGGCTGTCTGGAGCTATCGGAACCGTGGTGTTCTTGTCACTGGCGATCGCGAACTGGCCGCGCTTCGACCCGGTTGAGTTCGGCACCGGGTACGGCGTCCTTGCGACCGGCATCGGCGCACTGATCAAGCTCAAGCAGGACACCGAGCCAAAGCCATGAGTTTGAGACCGATGACTTGGTTGATACCGCCGCAGATTCGCCTGGCGTTCAAGATCGCTCCCTGGGCGCTGATCGCCGGCCTGGCGATGCTCGTGCTCTGGCAGCGCGCTGACGTCGTCGGTGCCAATGCAGCGGTGGCGATCGCGAACGCCGACAAGGAAGACGCTCAGGATGCTGCTGCGATCGCCGTGGCCAGTAACCGCGTCCTGACGGATTTGGTCGGCAAAGCGGCAGCGGCCGAACGCGCACGCGGGCGCGAACTTCAACGCATTACCAGCAGGTTTGAACAGGAGCGCCATGCAAATCAGCAGATTCCGCCAGACGATTGCTATGACGGCCGTCTTCCTGATGCTGCCATCCGCTTGTACCGGGGCCAGGAAAGTGCAGGCCGAGGCGACGCCGATCGTGCCGCCAGCGCCGGCGGCGCTGGATCCCCGGAGCATCCCTGAATGCGCCGCAGTGACACCGCGCACCGGACTCGATTGCTACCTGGTCATCAGGAAGGTGCTGCAAGAGTCGGAGGCCGACAAGGCGGCCGCTCTGAAGTCTTGGCCAAAGCTCCCGTGAGTCGCGAAGAAATGCACCGCATCGACGCGCACGAGCAGGTCTGTCTTGAGCGGCACAACGCGATCAATCGCCGCCTTGGCAATGTCGAGGAAGCAGTCAAGCCGATCCCGGTCATGTCGAGCACGCTCAAGGTGATTGCTCGCCTGCTGTGGTTCATCGCGCTCGGGATCATGGCCGCACTTGGCGCGCTCGCCTGGGAGGTCATGCTGCGGCACGCGGACCATTACGACGATCATTCTCACGCAACGGAGCTGCGCAATGTCCATTGATCGCGGCTCTTCCTGGGGGGGCGATTACAGCCGGTTCACCTTCGATGAGCAACGCCGCTACTACGCCATGCTCAAGGAACGCGGCCGCGCAGTGCTCGACGATGAGTTCAACGTCCTGCAGGACATGCTCCTGACGTTCATTCGTCGCTCTGTATCGGACATCTCCGGCAGCAGCGGTAGCCCCAACAACGGCTTTCGGATTGTCGGCAGCGGCCTGGCCAACAACTTCACGATCACCGGCGGCGGCGGGACAGTGGACACTGCCGGCGTTCTGTACGTCGGCGGTCTTCGCTTGATCCTTCCGTCGGACATCACCTATCTGACCCAGGAAATTGCCGGGCCGGCGCTGACGCCGCCGCCGTCTGGCACGCGGGCCGATACGGTCTACTGCGATGCCTGGCTCGACGAGGTCGGCCCGTCGGCCGACCCGTCAATGGTCGACCCGACGCTCAATGAAGAGACAAGCCGCAGGTTGCGGCTGCGGTACATGATCAGGGTTGCTCAGGGTGCTGCGGAGCCCGCCCCGTACGTCGATTCGTCGGGGCTGCAGCATTTCATCGCGCCGCTGGCGACGATCAATCGAACTACGTCGGCGCTGATCAACACGCTTGATGTTGTCGATCGTCGCGGTCGAATCTCAATCGCGGGCCGATTGGTCGACGCTTTGCTTGCGCACAACCAGGACGGTTCGGCGCATCGGATGGCCAGCACCGAGCAAAGCGGCTTCGTCAAACTCGCGGATGCCAGCGAAGCGATTGATGGCGAATCGACATCGCTCGCCAACTCGCCGTTCTCAACCCAGGCGCAGATCGACGCCACCCTTGCCGGCGCGCTTGATGGCGCCGGGGTCGGTGCGCTGGTTCCTGGCGTCAATGGCCGCGAGATTCTGCCGTCCGGCCGGATTGAGCAGTGGGGATACATCGCGACGTCGCTTGACGGCGAAATCAGTGTGCCTCTCGTGTTCCCGCTCGCCTTTCCGAACGCCTGCTGGAACGTGCAGGCGATCGTGGTGCTCAACCCGGCGAACTCGATCCAGAACAGCGACCTCTTCATGCAAACGCTGCCCCCGACTCGAACCGGGGTTGAGCTCTACCTGCAGCGCCCCAGCGGTGGCGGCAGCGCGGCGATTCAGGGAATTTTCTGGCGAGCAGTGGGCAACTGACATGGCGAAGTTCGTGACGATGAACGCTGAAGGCTTGGCGACGGGCTTCTACGATGAGGCTTTCCACGGCGCGCGCTTGCTGGAGGGCGGAGGGCCTAACCCCGACACCAAGATCCCCGTTGGCGCTGTCGCCATTCCTGACGAGCTCTACGCGACCTGGGCGGTGAACACGCTGGCGTTGCGGTACTCGGGTGGCGCGCTCGTGCCATACAGCCGGCCGTCGACCATTCCCTCGATGGCGACAATCCGTCAGCGCCGCAATGCGCTGCTGGCGGCCAGCGATTGGACGCAACTGCCGGATGTGCCGCTGTCGACCGGAATCCGGGCAGCCTGGGCGACATACCGACAGGCGCTGCGCGACCTGCCGGCGGCGCTGGTCGAGCCCCTGTCTGCAGCGCCGACGTGGCCTGCACCGCCAACGTGAGTGCGCTCGGCAAGAAGCTGCGCGGCGCCGAAGGGGGCGCGCTTCTCTTCAGGTGCCAAGGCTGCGGGGTGCCGCACCGGGTCTGGGTTGGCGAAGGGCCAGGGCCTCGATGGTCGTGGAACGGCGACGCGGATCAGCCGACTTTTACTCCTAGCGTGCTTGTGACATGGAGCGAGCCCGCCAACCTGCACAACCACGAGGCAATGCAGCGCGACCTTGCCGATGCGCGCCGCCGGCGCGAGGCTGGCGAGCATGGTGCCAAGGTGCCGCAAGCGGCAAAGGTGTGTCACAGCTTCATCACGGGCGGCCGCATCCAGTTCCTCGGCGACTGCACTCACAGCTTGGCGGGCTCGACAGTCGAGCTGCCCGATTGGGACACTGACAAAATAACGGTGTAAGCAATTGTTTCGTAATGCGCGAAATGCGCGGCCGGAAATGCTTGAGATTAAAGGCAAGCGATTGATAAAAAACAGGAAACAAGTGTTCCAAGGGCCTAATTCGTAATC